>ERZ1034807.36-NODE-36-length-33371-cov-22.133660_pt1 | contig 33371 bp, 47 predicted proteins | sample MGYA00520648_ERZ1034807 | MGnify/ENA primary metagenome ERZ1034807 (study PRJEB33766, sample SAMN09781684) | gut metagenome | biome: gut microbiome | host: Homo sapiens | place: Madagascar | study: EMG produced TPA metagenomics assembly of the PRJNA485056 data set...
TCGCCGGTTGCCGATGATGCTCCTTTGTAGCCGGTTGCCGATGATGCTCCTTTGTAGCCGGTTGCCGATGATGCTCCTTTGTAGCCGGTTGCCGATGATGCTCCACAGTTTCCGGTTGCCGATGATGCTCCGTAGTCGCCGGTTGCCGATGATGCTCCTTTGTAGCCGGTTGCCGATGATGCTCCTTTGTCGCCGGTTGCCGATGATGCTCCTTTGTAGCCGGTTGCCGATGATGCTCCTTGCCTCTCATCAGCTTTCGCTTCTGGATTCACACGCTTCATCGTGTATTCAATTGCAGCCTTGACAAGCCCTGCAATATTGATTTCGGCGCCTATTTTAATTTTTGTCGAAGCGACCTTCGTATCATCCGAATGTCTGCTTATTTCGCCACTCTGTTCCACAACGTGGTACACACTCTCGTTCGGTGAATAATAATCAAGGCAATCCAGAGGATATTCACAGGCATGAAACCCACGCTCGCACACCTTGGCACTTGGCTCTTCGTAGCTTTCTCCCTCTTTGTACTGGAAATCTCTACAAGTCATATCCTTGTTGAATCCCTTGTACGATGTAATCTTTTCCATCATGTTTCCCCTTTCTTTACCTTTTTGATTCCGAGTAATCCTCGAATCACGTTTGCCGGATATTTTACATTATTTCCAAATCGTTGTTCATTGATTTCCATTAACGCATTAAGGGCTTCGATTCTTCCTATTAAGATCGCATACTCTTCCTCAACCGTCTCCGGTTCAAAATTAATGACATAGGTTTTCTTTTCCATTTTTACCTCATGTTCCCAAAAACTTATTTACAAAGTACAACTGCCCTTTTCCACTCACCTTTGTCGTGCGAGTGATTCTGATGCTGCCGTCTGGATTCTGAACATTAGATTCCTTAATCTCAAATAATCCCTGTTGCACATATCGCTGCATCGGCATGTTATAACTCGATCCGGTTTTCATCAGATACCCGTTGTCACGCATCCATTGGAATAATCTTTTCTGTCCGATCTGATATCCGTTCTGACAAATGAGCTTCGCCAGATCTCCGATAAGAATTGAAGACTTACTCGTTGAAACTGCATCTGCGAAGATTGTTTTCGGCCGGTCAGCTTCGATTTTCTGCCTCTGCTGCTCAATGACACGATTCTTTTCATCAATGGTACGCTGTGCGACCAGGACTGCTTTCGCCATGAGTTCTGCATCGGAAAGTGTTTCCTGTCCGGAGATGTAGCCGCCATTCTTGCGAATGGAAGGGAGAACAGTATCGAACACCCAATGTTCAAACTTTTCAGCAGAAGGAAGTTTGCTATGGACGATTAGCCGATATACATCTCCTTCTGGGATGAAAGACATCTCAATCATTTTACTGGGAGACTGTGGATGGGGTACGTCACGTTTCGTTACGCACCGACAATGGTCAATAATTGCTTTCCGAGGATTGGAATACCCAAGCGCATTAGCGATGTCGCTTGCGGCAAAATATGTTTTTTCATCAATGTCAAGGGTACGGACTCTTCCAAATTCTTCGGAATTAAATACCTGTAATTCATTCATTAGTTTCCCCCTAAAATATCCGATATAGGCACGCTCAAACATTTTGCTACTTTTTGAACACTTTCAGCTGTTGGGGAATGCTTATTCCATTTACTAATGCAGCCTTGAGAAAATCCACATTCCATTTCTATTTTCCTAATCGGAATATTTCTTTTCTTCGCAAGTAACTTAATTTTGTCGTAAATCAAGTTCAAATCTCCTTTCCTTATTAATTTCTGAAAATATCACAACATTTATTGACATAGTTCTGAATATATTCTATAATCAAGCTACCACACAAGAATATAAAAAATAATCCATGGCATTTTTAATGTCCTTATTTTGTTGCGATATTTTCAGAGGTGATAGTTACATTATAAGCGATATTTTCAGAATGTCAAGTATTATTTTTGCGTTTTTTTCAGAAGTGAAAGGAATTCAAAAAATGACATTACGAGATAGAGTTAAGTTTCTATGCGCGGAACAAGGAATTTCGCTTAATTCTTTAGAACTAGCATGCGGAGTTGCCAAAGGATATGTAAGCAAGCTGGATAAGAGTGCTCCTAATGCTGAAAAGTTGCGAAAAATCGCAACTTATCTTAATGTATCCGTAGATTATCTAATGACGGGGAAAGAAGCTGGAGACTATTTCTCTGACGAGTCCGCACACCTCGTGGCGAAAATAAGAAAAGACACCGAACTGTCCAAAGCACTGCAAAAATACTTTGAACTGTCCGATGCCAAAAAGAAGCATGTTGTGGAATTGATTAATTTGTTATCTGAATGAGGTGGAGTTATGGCTGTTACAGAAGAAATTGTTCTTAAAGCGTTGGTTGAGCTAAAAGATTCATATGGGAAAACCGACTACGATATTGTAGCTGATAAGCTCGGTATCGATCTTGTTACTCTCGGCAAGTATCTTGAGTCGCTCAGAAGAAAAGGTTATATTACCCAGGTATTTGAAGATGCCACTGTTACCGAAGCAGGATTACGCGAATACTATAGGGTTAATCCTTAAAACGAAATCTGCCGAATTTTTGCTGGCACAATTCTTCGGAAAATTCATTATTTTTTACGGGATGTCCGCTTCCCGGCTCACAAAGCATTTCAGCCGGGAGCAACCCCAAAATTTTCAATACAATCATTGTGTTGAATATGGGTATCTTTTTTCTGTGTTCACTTCCTAATATAAGCATGTTTAAGGTGCATAAATCATCATACTGCTCTTTCGTTAGGTTTATTCCCACATGGCGGAATCCGTCTATAGTCGTGTCGATCTGTCTATCCTTCATTTTTCTTCTCTCCCTTCACGATATCATCCAATATAATATAGATGTACCGCAGAATTTTATCATCATTAATTTTTCCAACGAGCTGCATAATCTTTTCTTTGTAATCCCCCATGTTTCAAGCCCCCTTACTGCACGGGTTATGTCTTAATATTAGAACATATGTTCTGTATTGTCAATATGTTTCTATATTATAATCATATTCGGCTTATGGGAATATTATGCTTAGATCCATGATGATTCTCGTTAAAACGAAAAAACGGGTCTGTCTCGGAACGCATCGAAAGACAGATTAAAGATGAAGCTAAGCTTTTATCACAACTTCCTAAACGAGTATAAACATAGTTAAAGCAGTGGGTATCGTCTCCGTTACTCACTGCTTTTCTTTTACAATGCTAAACTCATTTGCTCTGACTGCTGTAGTGGCTTGTATTTTTCGTAATGGCATTCATAGCCGGACTCTGTTCTTTCAATACTTTTCAGCTGTTCAATTTCAATCGCTGTTTCCTGTCTGGTTTTCACATTAAAGCCATGTGGACCATTTTCGTAGCATTTGGCTTTTTTGTCATCCGGCAAAGCGGCAATGAACTCCAAATGACGCTGTATTCGATTGTCAATAATCGTATTAGCAGCTTCAGTAGTGATCCCCATGTTCTCGATTGCAAGGTTTACAATTTCAGGATCAATATCTACACCGATGCTATTTCGGTTTGAAATCATGCATGCGACATTTGTTGTTCCCAATCCTGCGAATGGATCAAGGACAGTATCTCCTTCTGCTGAATACATATTGATTAGACGGTAAGGTATTTCAAACGGGAATGATGCGTTGCGATCTCGAGACGCCTTTGTCTTTGCCATAAACTGAGAGGTTCCCTTGATCTCCCATAAATCTGAGAACCATACATTTCGCTCTTCCCAAAAAAACGCACTTTTCTGTCGTAAATCTTTCCCGGTTCCCTTAAATACACGTTTCCCGCCTTTTCTAAAGATCAAGACATATTCATGTTCATATGTTACATAGGCTCCGGCTGGGTACATTCCTGATCCCATAAACTTGTTGGGGGCATTTGATTGTTTCCGCCAATGCACATCAGGAAGAACGCTATACCCCATCGCCAGAAAATGATTGATAATCTTAGTGTGATTTGAGTATAACTGAAATTCTCCATTTATTGTTCTTGTTGCATCTCCAATGTTAATGCAAACAAATCCGTTATCGTCGAGTACTCTGTTGCATTCTTTCCAAACCGCGTTTAACAAATCATGCATTTTGTTAAAAGCAGCCATTCCGTCTCCGTTGGCTAAATCTACACCGATCTCTGGGTTCTGCTCGGAGAACATCTTATCCCACATTTCGACCATAGGGTATGGTGGTGAAGTGACCACCAAATTGACACTTTTATCAGAGAGCGTTGATAAATTGCTGCTATTAGCAGCGATCATAGTATGATTCGTCATGTCATTCTATCCTTTCGCCATTTTCCATTTCAAAAAAGCTACGATACTGTACGCCAAGCGCTGCGCATATCAATTCTATTTCCTCATCAGTAACAGTATTTCGCTTGAGCTTCGCATTTAGATTCTGCGAACTTTCATTTATCATTCGGGCTAAAGCCGCAATGCTTATATTCTTTCGAACACATAGCACTTTGATTTGTTCTGATCTATTCATAGTATCACCTCACGAATGGATATTATAAAACAATCAGTTGACAAATGCAACATTATTATTGTCATTCAAGGAAGTATAAGATGAAATGGGGCTGTGATTAAAAAGAACATTGATCAAATCAAAAGATTCGATTTTAGAAGTGGATTAGCAAATCTGGAGAAAAATGCAAACGGGCTTTTCGAAGCTCGGCGTTTTGTGTTGGGAATATGAAATGAGCTGCCGCACGTTAGTGCGACAGCCCCATAATTTTAATCAATATACCAACGTTCTAATGATCCATCGTCTCCGGTCCCATGCCAGCAAGCGCCCTGGAAATCTCCCTTCTCTTCAAGATAATACCATTTTCCAGCTCCGGTTTTCTTTCCATCCCATTGAACCCATCCGCTTAGCATATATCCAGAGTTTCCAAAGAGATACCGATGATGGTTAATAGTCTTCCAACACATTTTAGGATAAGTTCCATCAGCATTTCTCCACCACCAACCATTTTCATCATGTACCCATCCTTCTTTCTGCTCTTGAACAGGTGTAAGAAAAAGGGTTCGTTCCGATTCTCGTCTTCTGGTAAGCCCTGTCAGCACTTTTCCGCCGGCTTTGTTGTACTGAAGAATTTTCTTTGCAATCGTTGACCGTTTTCTGGTCCCGTTTGCAGTTAGCTGGTCGATGGAGCCGATGTTGTACGCAAAAGAAACCAGTGCATCATATTCGTTCTGGTTCCAGATATAAATGTCATTGTATTTTTCAACTTTCGGGCCATACTTCACATCAACTGATTTTTTCAACCACTCATCTGCCGTTGCTTGATTGATTTTCAATCCGCTTACAATAGCAGTACCGGTAATCGCTCGGTCTGCATTGGTCGTACCGTAACCGATGGTCCAGACTCCAACACTGTCTTTATATGCCGTCAATCGGCATCCCTCGAAGCTTTTTATTAGATTTAGTCCATTTTCGCTAATCATCATAAGCATATCTCCATGATAATCATCACCTGTTGGCTTTAGGCCGCCCGGATACCGCCGGACCCGGAGAGGTGGATCACCGCCTTCCTTATTTCTTTAGTGAAAGAATTTCATTTTCCTGCGCGAGTGTAATCCAACCTTTTAATACAGCTGAATCAAGCGCCGTTCTGCTAATTTTTCCCGCCAGATACATTTTCTTTAAGATATTATACATATTCTCACGCTCCTAACTGTCCTGCGACTAAAAATTCAACCGTTTCCTCGAGATCTTTATACTTCTGCTGAAGGTCCGGCTTAGATAAGGTCATAATCATCACTGTACCGGTATGATTTACAGTTTCATAATCCGGCTCATCCTCCGTACCGTTATTTACGGTTTCGCTGGAGATTACATAATCAAGCTGTTTTGCCATTCCTTTGTACTGCGTATATCCCAGGATGGTTTTCATGGGCTCGCCGTCAGCGCCGAGGATATAAACTTTCTCAACATTTGATTCTACGGCAAAATTTTTTTCGACCTGTTCAAATGTCTTTGTCCCCGGGAGAAATACCAGAGTAAGAGTTTCATCGGATTCTCTCACGCCTCCGGCCACCAGGTCATAGACGGTTCCGTTTAATAGCTTTAATTGTTCCATAAAATCCTCCTTAAAATTTTATTGAATTTTTGTCACATTTTTGAAAATATTCCGTTTATATTAGTGTGGGGCGTGACACATCCTACACCTTTCCCAAAAGCGGCTCCCAAAATCCCCAGGGAGTCGCTTTTTGTTAAAGTTTTTTCGAGCTGAGTTTTCTATCCTCCGATTGATTTTCCTCCTTGAATGCTCTTCCCATGTTCCCGACATAAATGTCGGGATCCTCAAATAACAATTTGAGTAAATACGGACTTGAAAAAACACAGGATAAAGTCGAGTTTTCAGCCTATTCCGATGATTATAAAAATAGCATGATTTTTGGTCATACAATAGACGGAAACTATTATTGTAAATCAAGATTCGATGGTACGTGGGATACGGTAAATCTTGCCACAAAGAATGACATCCCTGCCCGCTATGGCAATACAGGAATTGTTATTCCTGCGGGTAAGTCCTGTAAGATTTCTGCCGCTATGGACGCTGTATTTACCGCACTGGTTTGTGTGCAAGGAAAATCGGGTAATGGCTCTGGCACATTTATCATAAGTGGATATGGTTTAGATGGAGGAACGTCCAGATATCGTGTTCAGGACCTTAATACCTCGGCGGCTCTCAGTCGCATTACGTGTGTCGTTGGCGACGGAACATTCTTTACAGTAAATAATGGAACAGGTGTATCTGTTTATTTGGTGATTGAAGAATTTTTCAATCAGGGCGAAATCACATGTTCGATTATTTAAGTTGTATTGCCATTAAAAATCCCTGATAATCATATGTTGCATTATCATATCCATATCCTTGAAGTGGAACAGTATAATCTTTTGCCAATGTTATGATTGCAGCTGTAACACATCCTCCACCATTAGATCCAGTTGTTCTGGATTCTAAAAAATTAAAAGCTGATCCATACTCAGACGATGGACTAACTATTCTTGCGGATATAAGAGATACGCTTATGCTTGATCCTGTTTTCCCTAAAATCAAATATGTGTGTCCCGCATAAAGCTTCAAGTTTGTAATTTCAACATAGCCATTAAAGACTGAAGCTTTTGTTCCGGATGCGGTGAGGAAAACGCCTAAATCATCCTTTGTGGCAAGCTTTTTTTCAGATCCCCATGTACCTTTGACCTGTGCATTCACAGATATGGACTTATCATTTTCATTCATCCGCATCATTAACAAACTGTTAGTAATTTTGTTGATTAAGTACATATACGGACCTTCATCAACTCTACCAATTGATAGTTTGGCGTTTTCAGATTGGAAGTTACTCAAATTGTTATTTACAGTATTTAGCCCGGTCGTTAAATCGCCCAGCCCAGAGTCGAGTTCTGTTCCCATTCCGATACGCTCCACAAGCGTATGGATATATGCACTACTTGGGACCTTATTGCTGTCATTTACATCGATTCCAGAAATCATATTCTTAAGCAGGGCATTTTCGTCCAAACTCATAGTTGTTGCGATAGCTTTGGACACCTTGCCTAAAACAGACTTGATTGCTTCACCGGCAATAATATTTGCAAGTTCCGTGGCCTGTTCAAACGTAGTATTTACGGTCATGGTACCATCTTCACCCACGTTGATGTCATCGCTGCCTTTGACAATTCCAAGTGCATTCTGCTGAGCCGTTTTGGCTGACAGCTTGCCATCCTCCTTTATCTCCGTGGTAGTTCCATCTGGCATTACAGTTCCAAGGCTATCAGCGGTCGCTTTTTTCGTTCCTGCTGCCGATACTTGCCAGTAAGATGTGTCTGTCGGCAGTGTTCCAACCGGCGGCTGTACTTTTGCCACATAGCTGCTTCCATCATACTCTACAAGGTTATTTACTTTATACTGAGTTTCAGCGTTCCACACGCCTTTAGGCACGATTGCCACTTGTCCATAGTTTACAGCCATTATGTCGTAACCTCCATTTCTTCTGATCCAGCTTCTCCGTAGAATGCTCCGTCTTCCAGCCAGAATCTCATCCCCTGTGCTTTCTTATCACTCATAAGCGCACCGGTTTCCAGATCGATGAAAAATTGCGGTATTACTAAACTTGCCGCATTATCTATCTGATCTTTCAGCTTCTGAGCCTGCTGGCAGTAATATTTTGCATTGTCTTGTGCGTCCTCAGCGGTAACGCCACCGACCGCATACCTCTTAGCATCGTTAGCACTGTCTAATGCATCAGCTGCTTTTGTGGTCGCTGTCCGCTCACTACTCGCCGCCTCCTGTGCTTTCTGAGATGCTAACGTAGCTTGTGAAGTTGCCGTGGATGCCTTCTCTGATGCTGTTTGCGCATCCGCCGCCGCACTGTTTGCTGACGCCGCTGCATTAGTCGCCTTAGAAGTTGCAATTGCTGCCTGTGACGTTGCTGTCTCTGCGTCCCGTGCTGCTGCCGCTGCATTAGTTACCGTAGTTTCAGCCGCCTGCTTCGTACCCTCATAGTAATATTTCGCATTATCAGTTTCGCTACCCTCAAACTCAGAATCTCCAATAGTGTACCTTTTTGCAAACTTTTGATACTGCAGCGCTGCATCTCTGGCATTCTGCGATTCAATCATGTACTGGCGAAACTCTGATTGAATGGTAGGGTCGAGCTTATCCATAGTTACTGAACCGTCTATGATCCGGGCTGTAACTTCTCGATCCGTCATACCGAATGCGATTGTGGCAGAACTTTTAAAGGTATTGATGAATTTGGCGATATCCACACTCTTTTCAGTTCCATCAGCAAGTGTTAGAATAATGACACCTTCGTCCGTGACGTCGAAGTTTGTAACAACACGCTCGATATCCAAATCATACGTTTCAATAGCGCCATTCAGTTTTGTAACAGTGATAACACCTGTCTTTGTATCTACATTTACAGATTTTACAAGTGTATTAGCAATCTCCATGGACAATTTTGAAGCATCCAGTTGGACGATCCTAATGTCCGCCTCTTTAACACCGTTTTCAAGGTGTAGAAGGTTAGTTCGATTCAGCGCCGTCTTCTGCGACGGAAGGTTTTGCCAGTCTGTAATTACATAGAAGGTCTGATATGCCATTAGGATTCACCTCCGGATTCTCTGGGCTTTGGTCCATCATCCGGGCCACCCTTTTTATGTTTGATTATCGCTTCATCATTCTCCTCGACAAAATGTCCGGAATCTAAAATATTCGCGAGTTCTGCAAATGCTCGGATATTTTCCACGCCTTTAACCGTAATCGAGTTAAGGAGCGCTCCGGCGCGTTTCATGAGCTCGTAATCATATTCAAGTGTTTTTTTGTCTTCCATTTTTCATACTCTCCTTAACTCTTATAATGTCGTTCTAGGTATACATACAAATAATCCATTCCTTTATAATCTGGATAATCATTGATATTCGGCTTGTTTTTTGGATAGATTTCGAGCCAATCTGATCCCCATGATCCATCGAGGTCGTATCCTACTTTTAATGATGACACACTACCAGAAATGCTTGACGATCCACCTGAGATGCTTGTCCCGTTCAGATACAAATTACCGCTTATGTGCAGTGATCCACGGATGTGAGTTTCCTTGTCAGCATTAACAACAAAGGCATAATCGCTTTTGCCACGATATCCAGCCCACAAATACAAGCCTTTAGAGTTTGACGGATTTCCAGACATTCCGGTCATCTCATCGGATGATTGAAAAATACTCCTACCGTACTCATCCGAACACACAAAATCACCAATCCTAACAATAGCGGATGAGTTTCCATAACCATCTTCCACATTGAGGATTCCATCAGCAACATTCATTGTAGAGCCTTCAATGTGACCACCACGAATTGTTGCACTGCGATCTGATCCATCATCACCAACAAGGCCGTTATCATCTATGGTCCAGTTTCCGATTCTTCCGGACTGCGCTGTGATTTTTCCACTTGCCTCAAGATCACCTTGCTCTGTTACTTTAAGATTCTTTGAGTTGATAACGAAATGTCCCGTTGTCATCTCGATCTTATTTCCAGTGATTTTCAGCTCTGAGTTAAGATTTTCGGTTACTTCACCTTTCGTAACCTTTTTATTAACCTCAAGAGTAATTGCATCCGCCGTCTGGGTAATTTTCGTCGACAGCTCTCCCTCGGCTTTTGTAGCACGAGAGACCTCAGATGTAATGGCTTCTGCCGTCACCTTAAACTGGGCTTCTGTATATTTTTTAAGATCTGTAACCCGAACAGAAACCTCGTCCACATCTTTCTTTAATATTGCGGCTTTTCCCTCTAATTGGATAATTTTCGATGCAGTGCCGAAATTCTGTTCAAGATTCATCCCGCCGGACGCCTCAAAAACATCGCTCATCCCCTGCATTCCAGAGAATGTACGCTTAAAGCAGTATGTTTCAATAACGTCATCCGTGGTATAACATACAAGTCCATCTCCGGGTTCTACCCACGGCAATCCCGGGCATGTGATTTTTGACGGTCTGTAACTGATTTTCGAAATAATATCATATACAGTTCGGGCAATTTCCGTCAGCTCCTCATTGTTCTTTCCGTAAGCAAGGAAGTTTCCCTGGATAATATAGGTATTTTCTCCGCCGTAATCTGTGGGATATAAAGCGCCCACATCGCCCTCTTCCTGCCGGATCTGAACACGGTCAACTGAATTGACTACATAATCCTCATACGTCGTATCTGATTGCTTATATCTCGTAAGCATTTCTGTGTTCTCAGCTGAAGACAAGTCACTAGGAAAGAGTTCTTCGTCTGGAAACAATGCTTCGTCTGGAAAGAGTCCGGCTCCTTCAAGGAACGTATATTTTACTCGGCCGGTATTATCTACCCGTCCAAAGCATCCATTGAGCTCACATATTGCTTTAAGGGTCTCAATTCCGCTCAACTGCTGCGGATCGATTGTTTTTGTTATAGGCATATTATCAAGCGGAAGGCCCACGTCTACCTGCTCGACACCAACATATTCGCAAAGTGAAGTTCGAAACTCTTTCAGTGATAACGGGAACTTAAGACTCTGATACCATTCCGCAACATCGACCTGGAATTTCTCCATTCGATTATATGCAGTGATTTTCTTTTTCCTTCGGTCTGCTTGCCGGACAAAGCTTTTTACAATATACACGCCAAGCATCAGTTCATATCCGCCCACCTCGACGGTAGCAACAAACTCTAACCCGGTTAAATCCTGCAAAACATCAGCAACCATAATCTCCAGTTGAGCCGCATTACACTCGCCGAACGTCAGGCCGTCACTTTCGCAAAGGCTTTCTGTAATTGCCAGAGACTCCGACACGATCTGTGCATTATCGATTACATATATCGGCTCCTGGTCTATTGGGAACAAATCATCAGACGGGAACAGTAAATCGTCCGGATAGATCATCTGGAATTTTTCGCCGTAAAACCGAAGCTTTATATCACGCTTCTTACTCAGCTTATTATTATTCTCTCGGAAAAGGTTTTTGATTTCTTCTGGAATTTTTAACAAATCTTATCCCCTCTCCTCTCCATACTCAATGAATGCGACTCGGAACGGATTATAGAGAATATCATTTATATTTTTGTAAACCATATATGGTTCAAAAGAAATGTCTGGAATATATGCATCCCCTGTCTGATAACGATTTCTTCTCGGATTCCAATACTCGATCTGAATCATGTTGTCTTCGTCATCATTTGGAAAGATTTCCAGAAACTCCTGCATCTGCGTAAGTCTGAGCGGCTTCACGTCAAACTCTATCTTTGTCGCTTTTGCTGGCAGCACATTTCTGTTGAACCGGCCATTTCCGTCCGTATAATCATCGAGGTCCGTTTCCTGATCCGGCGTAATTTTATATGTCCCGGCATGGATGAATTTGTTCGGCAGGATAGTACCGTTGATTTTTAATAGCCATCCTTCAAATCCATACATTCTATATTCCTCAAAGTATTCACGAAAAAAGCCACCGGATGATTACTCCGATGGCTTTCACAATTTCTACGAGTTTATTATAACATGTTCCTTCCCTACTTTATAGCTGACGTTCTGAGACATTTGGTGACATTAGTCAACGCCAGCCCAGCCGGTACGGAAGGTCCGTTGTTGGAATTTCTGCTGTCCGCGGCGAGTCGCATTAAAAACAGCATCATCTCCAATTTTCAGTTCCTTATTATTGATGGCCGTGATGATCCGTTCCAGAACATCGAGCTGCTGTTTCTGCTGATATTCGTTCTCCGCCATACTAGCATCCAACTCAAATCTCATGACTCCGGCTGCCTCTGATAAACTGCTGTAATCCGGCTGATAATCCACGGTTGGAACAGAATAATCGAGTTTCGGAATGCTGATCTGTGTTGCGGCGATCCGGCTGGTAAACTGGTCGATATCATCATAGATGTCACCGAATTTATCTACGATACCATTTCCAAGGCCGATTGTGAAGTAATCACCGATCTGAAACGCCACCTTAGACGGGGAATGCTCATCAAACCCTTTTTTGAATCCATCTATAACGCCATTTACAAAACCAGAAATCTTATCGCCGATCCAGCTGACCATGTTATTCATACCTTCCCACAGTCCTTTAATAACGTTCTCGCCTACGCCTTTTATCTCTTCCGGAAGCTTTCCGAAGAATCCAACCACGTTAGAGATAATAGTCGGAACTGTATTTTCAAAGAACGAAATGGTCTGCGTTCCCCACTGTGTGATCTTATCTTTGATTTTTATGATTTCATCATATGCTTTTCCTGGAAGCGCAGAAAACCAGGTTGCTACACTGCTGATTACGTTAGATACATAGCTATTGAACGTAGATATCGTCTGATCCTTCCAGCTTGTAAGCTTCCCTAACCACTCATTAAAGGTTGCCGCAAATCCTTCTGCAATTCCAAGTAGGATATATTGTCCTATCGGCTTAGTCTCTTCAGCCGGTGAATGAATTCCAAACAACTCTTTTAACTTTGATAGCGTATAATCGAAAAGATCTGTTAATGGTTCAAATAAGAAAACCAATGCCGCTGTGATTCCGGTTCCAATTCCCTTTACGACATTTTCCGCTAGTTCGCTCAAACTGTCTGCTGTAAACGCCGCATTCCAATAGCCTTTAAATTCTTCCCATATTGCTTTTGCATCATCGAAATTAAAGATCTTATCGGAAATCTTTCCCCAGACATCCCCAGACCAATCAACTGTCGCAATAGCATCTACTATTAGTCCTGCGAGTCCGCCTACCACCGCACCAATTGGTCCTGCAAATACCGCGCCAATCCCAGCTCCGGTCACAATCGTCAGGCTATTTGCCATTGCATTCAGTACAGTTTCGCCAAAGTAAGTGGAAATAAATTGAGAGATTGCATCATCAATCTGCCTTCCTATTTCCATGACAAATGGGGAATTTAACAGCGACGATATTCCACCAACCGCTGAAAGTGCATCAACTATATTAAAACCTGCAAATTGGACTTTTAGAACAAGACCTGTAAATGCTGTACTAAACCATCCAGATATCTTCGTTTTAATATTGTCAACAAATTCTTTCTTAGTATCTGTAAATTTTTTGATAATCTTATCAGCTATTAGTTTTCCTATCCCTGTAAATTCCAAGATTTTAACAGCCGAAAAGATGGCCGTTTCAACCGGTGCAGCATCAAAGGACGCCCCCCATATTTTCATTCCAGCATCAATAGCTTTCCAAAGCAGTTCTCCAACCTTATGCCCGATCTCTTCAAAGTCCAGTTCCGCCAGGAATGTTCCAATGTCTGTACCGATCTGTGTCCAATCAATGTTATCGATTGCCGTAATCGCCGTATCCAGAATTCCCTTCGCCCACACATTTAATGTCTGCGCGAGACTTGCGAAATCGAATGTTGAGAAGAAACGGTTCACTCCGGCAGCAATGGACTCACCGAAGTTCGTCCAATCAAACGTGGTTCCAAATGCAAGTGCGGCATATACAGCTGTATTCAGTGCGCTGGCAATTGTCTCACCGACAGCTCCGAACAGGTTAGGGGAAATCAGACCGTTAAGGAACTGAGCCAGCCCGGTGCCGAACCCTCGTGCTTTCTCATAGATCGCATCCCAGTTGATATCATTCATGGCGCTTGCAAGTGTAACGCCGATATACTGGCCGAGACCTTGGAGGGAATCAATATTACTTCTGTACTGATCGAAAATGGAATCCATCTGAACCAGTTGCGCTCTGGCAGCCTCTAACGCCCCAGTATCAATTCCACCGGCTCCACCGCTACCCTTTTTCTTTGAGTCATCAGTAGTCATATTGTTGACTTCTTGCCAGCCCGCAATATACTTGCTGAGTTTCTTCGCATTGTCGGCAGCATCACCAGTTCCGTCCGCCATCTCATCCGCTCCGGCTCCAGCGTTCTCAAAATCATTTGCAATTCCGCCTGAGTCGATTTCAATGGTCCATCCAAAAATTGCGCCAAGCGCATTCGCTACCGTCTTAGCGAACTGGATCACTTTTTCCATCACGCTGTTCAGCATAGTAATAAGCGGCTTAAATGCGCTGATGAGAGTTCCACCGACTACTGATCCAAGTTCTTCAAATTGCTGTGCCAGAATTCTGGTCTGATTCGCCCATGTCACATAATGTTATCGCAAAGGCTTTTTATCCTCTGCTTCTTATAGTTTCCTATAAGGTCGGCGTACATATTCAGCCCTATGGGCTGTCGGTTACTCTTGGGGATATTTTATTCTATACTCTTTTCAAATAAAAAGAGCATAGGTTCAATCCCTACGCTCTACAATGTACTATATCCTTTACTATATAGTCTTATCTCGGTATTAACTTATTGACTTATCCATTTAAAACCATATGCAGTTCTGTCCGGCTTGTTAATTACTTTATATATGGGCTTGTGATTTACTCCAAGCGCCCTACCTGCCTCTGCAACATTTTTAAATGTATTCAAAACCTTGCCACTTTCAATATCTATCTGGGAAACCTTTATTCCCTTTTGCCCTTGCCTGTATAAATTCAAGTCTTTTATTGGATAGTTTTCTTCATAAACAAAAATATATCCCCTAGCTAATTTATACGTATTGGACAAAACACCTGAAATTGTTGTCCTATTCGCACCAGTCTTCAAAGCAGCTTCAGCCACGCTTTTATATCTTGCAATAAATTTTCCATCTGCACTGCATTGTATAACAGCTCGATTACATGCCGATTCTGGCTTCTGATATCTTTTTGTTTCGCCGTTCAAGTAATCTGATTCGAACATGAATAAATGGTTTTTACACGTTAGTGCTAAATTCTTACAGCATAGCAAAACCGTTGAATTAGTAAATCCATCTTGATGTTCTGCATCCATCGCACTGTCATAACGTTTTACAAAATTTCCATCTTTATCCAGGCATACAACAGGTCTTGCATTGTGTCCTCCAACTCCACCTTTATTTTCATTATATCCATTTCTATAGGTATCATACAATTCGATATAATGTTTTTCTAATTCAAGCGCCTGTTTTCTATTATTGCAAGTTTCCAACAATTCCCATTCGAAATTATCAATCCCATATTCTTTAATTGCATCGTGGAACAAACAATCTTCCTTTTCATAACATCTCATATGTTGCCATATGCGAGATCTCCAATTATTAGTCTGCCCTACATACGCTTTCCCATTAACTTTATTTGTGGCTTTATAAATATAATACGTTCGCACTAAATCACCTCAAACATATTATATCTCTTTTAACATATATAAGTCAACTTAGTCTTCACCGATTTTAACCGATTTTTTCATAACACATCACTGTGTTAGGCGGCACACATTCTACCGCTTGTTCTGGCGAAGTCATTTTGTGCTGCTGTGGTGTTCGACATTACATACGCATACCGCAGCATTGTCTTCTGTGCTTGAGACATCGACGTAATGTTAGCGTCTATGCCTTGTTTCATCGCCCACTCTTTCAAAGTAGCGTTGGTTAGATCCAAGCCATACTTTCTTAGAGGCTCTGTCTCACCGGTAAACACGGACTGTAAGCTTTTTGCAACATCATTCTGCTCCACGTTGTAGAATGATGCCATATCTCCGGTAAGCTTCGTCAGCTCAAGAGACATGTCGGACATCTTTTCCTGCGAGATTCCCATCGCCGTTCCCATTGCCTGGAAACGTCCCGCAACCTGTTTTACGGTCAGCTCTGACATGCCGAAATCCTTAATGGAATGGCTTGCCAGCTCATCTACCTTGTCCGCCATTTTTCCGAAGGTTACGTCAACGACGTTCTGTACTTCGGTCAAATCACTGGAAAGATCAATGGATTTCTTGAACTGCCCGAGCGCCCGGATTGCAAGCCAGTATGTGGCATAGAATTTTCCGATGGCACCAGCCAATCCACTGAAACTTCCTTTTGCCTTTGATGTGGTCTTCGGTAAAAGGCTGAAATTCGATATCAGCGATTTAGTCGCCGTTCCAGCTCTTCCACCGGTAGACGCCAGTTGTGCCAATGCCTGGGTCATCTGAATGAGGTTCTCACTGACTTTCGGCGCAGAGGACAGCGTCTGCATCATCTGTTTTAAGGCATTTCCCAGAGCAACGATATTCCCCTGTGCTGCTCTACCGGCCGCCGCTCCTCCGAGTTTACTTATCGACCCAGTAAGTTGTTCAAGCGCTGAGTAATCAAATCCACCAAAGTCAATTTTCGCAAGCCCTGCTGCCAAACCTTGCAACGATGATGTAAGTTCTGGAATATTTTCTTTTGCCTGGGTTACTGTTGCTCTTCCGAGTTGAGCTATCGCATTTGCAATATTTGCTATTCCCTGGGAATCAAATACAAGAGAGCTCATCCCGGAAATGCTTGTCGCCAATGTTTTAATCGCATTTGCCGCAGCCGTGACGCCCTGAACATCAACGTTAGAAATCTTTCCTAATCCGTTTGCAATTCTCGTGAAGTCAGCTGTTTTTGTGGTGGCTGAGAATACGCTCATGGCAGATGTCATTTGTCGTATTCCGGCTGACAAATTCGAGAACTTTGTAACGTTTACCCCGTTAAGTGATGTTGCCAGATTCGCAATGGTGGTCGCTAACTTTCCGAGAGCCTTTTCAGCTTTACTGGTATCCGCTGATATTTCCAAATTTAAGCTGTCAATTGTATTATCAGCCATCGCATCCTCCATTCCCTACTAAAAAAAGGGCGACAAGGTTTTATCCCTGCCGCCCTTTCATTGCATTTTTTGCCATGAGATCGAGCTGCAACAGCATCTTTTCATGGCGGTCCGCAAGTTCATTTTCGTCCATTGATTCAACATCGATCGGATCTTCCGTTTTCATAGGATTCTTAGGATATTTAATCTTGGTTGAAAAATTCACTCCGACCGAGTACATTGTGTAGTACCCTGTCACCCATGCCTGATATTCTGCTCGTTCCCAATCATTTTTTCTGCGATCCCAAAATCCCTCAATCGTAGACCGAACAATTTTAGGAGTCATATGCATGAATTCCTTATAGGTAATTCCACATTTCAGTGCTTCTGGAAGAAGTTCATTTAAAATTACTTCCCGGAAGCTTTTTTGTTTGCTCTTCTTTGGGCCCGATTCGGTGTTACGCTGGATTCTTCCGTTTTCTGCGCCCCGCTGAATACTTTTTCCAGGCCCGTCCGTTTGAAAAAACCATCTTCACCCATTTGCTCAAGGCAGAGATTAATTAAATCAACAGGTGTATCAGTTCCATCTTCTGCGTGATCGATGTAATACTGTTTAGCAAGACGCTTCGCATCTACGAATGATGTGACAGTACCGTCTCCATCTTCTCCATGATGCTCAAGAAGTCCCATATAAAATAAGGTGATGGCGGTTCGCGGGATATTCGTAATAGTGCTCTTAAGCTTGTTCATAATAGCTCCAACAGCTTCTTTTTTATCCACGGTGTTCATCCCGTCGGTCACCTTATCCATGTTTACTGCCCCGGCGGTATTTCCGAGGAAGTCAAGCAGAGATTCAATTCCCTGGTCATAAAGAGATGCTTCAAGAGAATACTCGAACTTATACTCTTTATTCCCGATTTTCAAAACCTTATACATCAATTATTCCTCCCGTAAAAATTGATTATTCTCCCTCGGTTGTCGGTTTGATCGCTGTTAGCAGTCCCTTGTACTCATCGATGGCAAGAGAAAGTTCTGCAACAAGCAGCGCGTTCTGATCAATAGACGGCATAGGAATATGTCCGCCCGGCTGTGCCACGATGAAGAATGCTTTCTCGAGATACGGAGACCATACGGTAAACCATGTTCTCTTATTCTCTGCGAGTCCTGCTGCCGCATCATCAAGCATTTTCTGATAAACCGGCTCTGTTTCGTTTGTAAGGTTGAAGGAGAATGTCCATTCTCCACCGGTGTCCTGTCTGCCCGCGATGGAACGGGTGATTTCATCCTCGATTGCGGATGCATCGATAGTCTCTGTACTTAAGTCGATACTTCCGATTGAGTTTGCACGCTGAAGCCATGTATACGCCGTCGGCGGTGTACCCGCGATAGTTTCAACAGCATAACCCAGACGCATCTTAAGGGTACTAATGCCCGGTACATTTGCTATTGCCATATAAAACTCCTTTCAAATAAAAAAATCACCCATCGGGGGTGATTCTCTGTTTCTTATTTTTTACTTTGCTTTACGCACTGGTTAACGCCTACCGCCGCCAGCCCGGATACTGCTCCGACCGCCGCCGCCGTGATCACATCCTGTGCTGGAAAGTCCGGCATGACAAATAACCCGACAATTCCAAGAATAACTCCGGCGGTTCCGCAAATCTCTGGAATGTATTTATCGTTGATTTTCTCAAAATCTTTGCACCAACCTCCGGCCAAATAGCAGAGCACTGTGATTGCTGCAATTCCCGCGATTCCAAAATCCATACTCCGATCTCCTTTCTGCATTTTTTTGCATAAAAATAGCGCCCATTTCTGGACGCTGATACATGAGTTCACTTATTCCATTTAATTTTAGCATATACAGCTGAGTTATTTAAGCTGACATTTGCAGACATTTTGTGATATTTAGAGTTCGCCACAATACAGCCTGTTATATCTACTCAGCAAACGCTTAATGCTGTTATCCGCATTTTTTTGTAATTCCGGTCCGTAGGTCCGTTGGAATCCCATATTCACCATCGCTTTGTGGGATGCATCGTCAATCTCATATACCTTTGTAAGTGCTTTGCTTCCACTTGCGAAACTATCAACCTGGAATGCAACCCGGATTCCGCACTCATCTCCTTCGAGATCTCCATTGACTCTCGGTGCTCCCATCAAAAGAAGTCTCGCATAGGTTTTCTTTCCCGACACAATGGTCTCACTAGGCTCCATGGAATAATTCCCTTTACCCACAATAGGCTGAATTTCTTTTCCCCAATTTTCAAAAACTTCCGCTACAGGAACTTTTAATGCATCCATTTCCCTTATCCTCCAAACACTTCTTTTGCGACTTCTCTGACTTGTATCATGATCGCTTCCTCGGCATGATACATCGGCATATACGCCCGGTTACCATAAGAGTGGTGCTTCTCTCCGTTTTCATCAATCCACCACCATCCGTACGGAGAATCCCAATGTCCTTTACCTGGGTATGTTCCCATTCCATATCCATTTCCACTGGGGAGTGGATAATCCTTTGTTCCGTAGGTTATACCGGCTGAGAACTCCAGAAACAGCACCTTATCCCCAGAAAGTCGTATTGCTGCTCCAATAATATCTCCATTACTTGTATTTATGACTTCCGTATGATACGAACCTTTTTCTTCGCTGGGAATACTCTCCATTGTCTGTCTCATCACGTCGAGACCTAGCTTGCTGAGTTTGTTTATAAGTATTTGGCATTTTCTTTGCAAGTCATTGCTATATGCCAGAATTTGCTTTCTCATCTCTTCAAGTTCATTTGCTGATAATGTACATTTAATCTTCCTCGCCATCATGACCTCCGATTTTAACGATTCCATATCGGGCAACCTCGCCCTTCTTTGTATCGATTATCTTGTCCAGCCTGTAATCTGGTAGAACCGTTGGAAGTCCATTATCATCAAGCTGGAGATCTCCGTCCTCGTTCAACTCCGGGGCTACGTCAATCCACAGTACCCATCCCTCTTTTGGCTTGAATTTATTCCACCTGGATTTCCAGAATATCAGATAGCGGTCATATGTCGGCACAATTCCAGCTGATATCTCTTCCGGGGTTCCAGATGTGGAAGATACCGTCATTCGTTGCAGCACTGGTTTTGTATATTCTTGTACCGTGTCTATCTCGTCAAGTGTTTCTTTAATTTCGGAAAAGTACACATCTTGTCTTTGTCTTGAGTTGCTTCTCATTAAGCTACCAACCTTTCTATGATTCCCGGCATATAAAATATTGCTTTCCCGCCTAAAATCCTGTACGTCTCAAAAAATATGTACTGTGCATAGTCTGCGACCACATTACATATGAGTTCTTCCATTTCTATCGAGTATTCGGGTTTGCTGTACAGTTTTATCGAGTCAAGAATACGATATTCCCACAACGTGACATGTGTCATCTCGTGAAGGAGCACCCGCAATAATAAGTTTCCAGACAATTCATCCGATAAAAATACAGTATTTTGCGAAGGATCCGTTACACCAAGTGTCCAGCTTCCAGTTCGGTCAATCAATATGGGGTTCTCCGGCGATACCCATTTTACAAACCACTCATTTCCATTTATCTCAAATTTCCTTATCAGATGGATCACTCCTTTGAAAAAAGCCCATGCTATTTTATAGCACAGGCTTTCTATTTACTCACTGCATTTTCTGAACGAGCTGGGTCATTTTGGCGCGATACTGAGTCTTCTGCTCAGGTGTCATATCTTTCCATACGTCCTGAACCATGCTTTCCATATCGTCGAACACGTCCTTTATAGAATCCTCCATACGCTTCTTTGTGGCAGCGTCTCCGGACTCATGATAAAATCTCCGGTTCTCGTCAAAACGATCATAGGATCTTCCATGTCTGGAATCCATTTTTCCTCTTTCTGTATATCCCGGTTTCATGAAATCTGGATTATGGGTATATTCATTTAGCCAATCGTCCTCTCCCATGTACAGATACGGGCGATATCCCATGCGATGTCCGCGGCCTTTTGGCGCAAATCTTCCATCTGCATACCGATACCGGTCATATCCCATTCTTCCATACGAATCTTCTTGCTCCTCATCCATAGCTTCGATAACCCGCATGTTCTTATCGTATTCTGTTAGATCCTTCGCAATATCGATCCACTGTCCGATTTCGTTGAGATCTGCAAGGCTTACGTTGTCAATTCCGACCGCTTCTACTTTCGCCTTAACACATTCCGCAATTTTTTCCGCAAATCTATGCATTACACTGCCCCCTTCCTAGTAGCCGCCGCTTTCTGGGTCACTAAGGTCCCATCACCGTTGATTGCCCGAAGATTATTGGTCGGGACGCAGCATGGATCTCCTAAGAGACGGAAAGTTCCTGTATCTGCTGTGGTGTGTACACGCATAGCGTACTTCGTTCTATTTCTTACTCCACTTGCAGTAAGCGGAGTACAGTTCCGTTTTGTCACCTGATAAAGTACCGGGCCAGTACCGATCTGAATCACAACAGGAGCATTGATCGTCACAGTATCCGGGATGGTCTGCGCAATTACAATACAATACTTTTCTCCGTCGTTATAGCTTCCTGCCGGAATGGTTACAACGAGGTTTCCGTCCGTAAACGCTACTGCTGTGGAGATGACAAGTCTATTGCAGAGTTTACAAATATTTTTACAAGCCATAGTTTTAACCTCTCACTCAAATAAGAGGTGAGCCGAAACCCACCTCTTAGAATTAGTCAACCACTAAGGGTGAGTTTCTAGCAGCAACCCGTGTTGTAGGTTCCGCATCCACCATATGCATACGGTGCCGGCACCTGGAACGCCGGAATCGGCGCCGGATTGATTGCATTGATAAGCTGCTGAGTCTGTGCAGACATTGCGGTTGTGAGCAGTGCGCTCTGACGATCCTGAGATACAGCATGTCTGAGATCGTTATTTTCAGCCTGGAGAGAAGCGATCTTCTCGTTGCACAGGTAGTCGAGGATAGCTCTTGTACCGGCGTTCTGGCTGTCGATAATATCTCTGGTGTTGTTGTTCATCGTATTCTGAAGAGCACATGTGTTGGTAGCCATGTTGTAGTTTACACCCTGAATCGCTTCACGGGTTTCGCAGCAACAATTAGCTAACTGTGCCTGTAATGCATTTGTATTCTGCATGTTGGCAATGGTATCAGCGTTAATAGCCTGCTGAATTCCGAATCCAGTCTGCATGACGTTTGTATTAATGCCGTTGAAGCCGGTAAGCATACCGTTATTTACAGCATAGAAACCATCACAAAGGCCGTTAGTGATTCCATCAAGCTTGCTGATAACTGCCTGGTTATCGAAGCCGCGCTGGATGTCTGCCTGTGTAGCCGCTGTCGCTACATAGCCGCCGCCGTTATTTCCGCCAAAGCCGCCGAATCCGTTTCCGCCCCAACCAAATAAAAGCGCAAATACTACGATGATCCAAAGCCAGCCGCCTTCACCGCCCCAGCCAAAACCGTCGGAGCGGTTATTGGAGCCGCTTAATAAAGCAACATCACTCGCTGAGAGACCAGTATTCATCATAGCCTCTACCTCCTTATGATTTTATATATACAAAAATCAAAAGGCCGCGGTCCTTTTAATTAATGCAATCAAAATGATTATTTCATCCCGAACTGGGTCTTTATCTGAAAAAGTACATCGTCTGGGTTCAAATTCTTTTCTTTGCAAAGGTTCCGGGCAAGCTGTTCAACGCCTGCGCTGTCACCTTTTTCCATCATCTGTATTGCATTGTTCATTACTGGATTATTTCCCGCTTGTCTCTTCATCATAGTAATAAGAGCTTGTTGGGGATTTCCGCCGGATCTCATCATTTGCATCAGCTGCATCGGATTCATCATTTCTGATTGCCTCCCTTCTGCTGTTGCTGTGGAGCTTCTGTCTGGGTAGGTAATAATTTCTTGATCTCTGAAATTTCTGTGCAGACATCGGTACGAAGTTGATTAAACAAACCAACGATATCTACCTGCTGATTCGGTTCTGAAGGTGCCTGACCTTCAGTATTTACAAGTCGATACACAAATATTTGACTTCTGCCGTCTGCCTGTAACTGTTTTCGGTAGATCTCTGAGCCGTCGGTCTTCGGATAAAAAACGGGCGCTCCAGACATATTAACATCTTTTGCTTTCACCGATTCAATACTGTCAACCATCTGTCCAGGCAAAAACTGATTTGTCTGCGGCTGTGTTGGAACTTGAACCGGCGCTTGATTGTAAGGGGTCATTTGTTGGAAATTATTTTGAGGCTGATACAGCCTTTCAGAATATGGCTGTGATGTTTGGTACTGTGGGTACATTCCTGCATTCCAGATCGGATAAGGCTGCATATCAATTCCTCCCTTGTCTTGATGTCTTTATTTTAACTCTCAGACAAGTATTTTCCCACGCCAGTGTTTCGACTTGTTCCCGCCGCAAACACGCCACTTTACCGCCATTGTAAAGAAATGCCCCGATAGTACATCGGGGCAGCATTGATTATCTTTCGTTTCATTTTTCTGTTTATGCGATCAATAGTTCTCGAACTATATCCCATAAGTTCAGCAGCTTCCCATAGGGTCTTTTCTTCATAGACCCGAAGCTTAAATAAGCACTCTTCCCGCGAGTTGAATCCTGCTTCATGCAAATAAAACAAGCGTTCATCTTCTGTAAAGTCTTTGACAAAATCTCTTGTTTTGAAGTCTTCCATTCCACTGTCCTCCCTTAGTGGCTGGAATAATTACATCGGCAGTGTTCCACCTTTTAACAGGTATCCCAATACCGCACAAACAATTCCGGTGATAATATTCATTACAATAGTATCATATCTCTTTCCCGGCGCTGCCATGAGAGCTTTAACATTTGTGCATGTCTCATCAACTGTAGTCTTTATGTGCTTTAAATCATTTTCCGCTATTGCACTATGTCTTTCCAAGTCCTCAATCCTGTTATAGAATTTCTCATGATCCTTGGAATTCTTTTCTCGAAGTTCACGCAGTTCTTCTTCCAGTGTTCGTAAGCGGTGTGCATTTACGCAATCTGATTCACATCCCATAAATTGGCACCTCTTATCTCCCTATCAACGTATGCTTCTCCCCACCACCGCACGAAACATCCCTGCAACAAGACGGGAGGGTTCTTGTTACGCACCGTCAACTATAAGATCCGCGCAACCGGAATAATTCCTCTGAAATAACTGGATGGGGTTCCAGCTCCATCATATGAAACCGAGGCCCCGCTTTCGGAGTATCCAGTTATGCCCTCTTTTCCTTGTTTATCATAATGGAATTGTGCGATTTTTCGTATCTTGCTTCCATATCTCTTAATAGCATATTCCCGCGCTTTCGCCGTTTCCTCATCGCTGGTAAATCCATATGGGTACAAAATTTCGCACACTTCGTCTGCCGCATCCTCTAGGAGCATCAGCAAAAAAGGATTCTGCTCTTCTGTATAATCGTCTCCAATGTATTCAATTAAGCCTTTAAGCAGTTCTCCCATAAGCAATCTCCTTTATTTGTTTCTGGATGGTCGGCCACGCTTCGGGCTCGGTTTGATTATCTCTTCAGAAATATCAGAAAAGGGAAGCCCTGTATTAGCTTCCCTCTCCTCGTTCTCTGGAACATCCTGTCCTGCCCGATAATAGATACCATTATGATTTACAATGTGATCGTATTTCATCGGGATTCCCCCTTATTTTACTTTGATAACGTATACGCCATCCATACCCTCGTAGGACGGAAGAGCAAGCATGGATGCGGTTGTGGAATACTGTACCGGCGGTCCATAAATTGTTTGTGTGGCAATCGCAATGCCGCTTTCAAGAACAGAAACGTCTACGCTGGAATCGTCACGGAGGGTTCTTTCCTCTGGGGTTACGCCCGCCCATGTGTTTCCAAGTGTACCGGCACCGATGATTGTTACATAATCATCCGGGTAGAACTTCTTTTCAGTTCCATCATAGTCTGTGTACATCTTGTCGTAAAGAACAACTGTAAGACCTGTGTTGAGCTGGAAGATCTCACGAGCCTTTGCCTTGGACATGAATCCTACACTTAAGCCTGTTGAAGTAATGAACGCATTCTTCATCTGATTGTTCTCGATCAGATAGGTGAATGTTTTGCTGTTCATAAGGGCATAAGTCGGTGCCATACCGATACTGGAGAGATACTCTGTGCCGACCTGGATGTCGTTTAACGGTTTTGCCGTATCCGCCTTATCCCATGTAGCAGTACCAGAAAGTTCCGCATAGTGTTTATTCTTCCAGCTGGAATCCGGATCATAGTCGTATGCATAGACCGTATTATCCGCAGTGCCGATAGAAATCAGCATTTCTCCGCCTACCGGAGCGAGTAACTGCATTCTCATCTTCTCGGCAGATACTCTTGCACCTTCTACCAGTTCAGAAGCATCGTCATAGATGGAATTCAGAACATCATCCAGATACGGATCATTGGAGTCCTGTGCCCTCTGGATCTCCATGAGGTCATGCTCTTTAATCATCATGCTCTCACGGAAGAACGGCATCTCCTCTTTTACGATCTCGAATCCTTTACGGGTTCTGATTGTTGCAAGGCTGTCAAGGGCTGACGGCTTTAACGCAACAGAAAGTCCCTTATGAGATTTGATCCATTTCAGATCAATGCCGTTTTTCTTTCTTACCGGGAACCATGTAGTTCCGAGATACGGCATATTATTACTTGCTTCGTTTGTAACACGATATGCGACCGCTTGTGCGGTAAAAACGTCTGTAAATTTCATTCTTTCTCCTTTCCGCTTTAAGCGTTCGCTGCCGGCATTGTTCCCACGATGATCGGCTCTTCAAAAACGATTCGGCATCCTGCATTTACCATTGCCGCTACTAATGCCGCATCATATGTGAGACCGCTGTTCGCCTGCGCTCTAGTTACATGAATGTATGCGCTCTTCAGAACCTGTTGCTGCGGTCTGCTCTCATATGCGTCATGAAGCAGAATTCCAACAGCGCCGGTCCACGGTGTTGCAGAAACTACTTTTCCATCCTTATTGAGCGGTGTTCCCGCTTTTACGATTTTTTCTCCATTGTCAGCAGTTGCTGATACTCCGGTAAAATCTACCGTCATTGGAACCGCCTGGAATTCTTTTCTGTTTAAGATTTCCGCTTCCATAGCAACTGTATTTTTTGTTATTTTCATGTCACCTCGTGCCATTTGTGTTCCTCCTTACACGTAGTGTTTTAAAACGTCCTGGTTCACCTCACCGGATCGTGAAGATGTCATTTTCTTGGCTTTCTCTAATGCGAGAGATGTTTTCTCTCCGCCATTTCCGCCTCGAATGTCATCACGACCGGCATAGAACTCTTGTTCCCATGCTGTTTTCTTCGCTTTGATATGATTGCCAAGAGCCTTGAACGCCTTTTCGACATCATTTCCGGCTAAAGCCTCCGCAAACTCTTTAGCGGTTACTTTATCCATTCCGATATCTGCATCCATACAGCGCTCTGTATAATCCCGAATCTGAATCTTTGCTTCCAGTTCCTTAATGCGAGCATCTTTCTGTGCGTCTGCCTCTGCTTTGGCTGCCGCTGCCTGGTCCTCCGCAGACATTTTCGCCCTGAGCTGTTTCTTATAGTTGGCGGCCTCCGTTGACGCTGTGTTCTTTTCGTTCTGAAGCTGAGCGTTTCTCGCTCTCTCTTCTGAAAGCTGAACCAGAAGTTCATCTACTGACGGCTGTTTGCCCTGTGGGTCTTGATCTCCACCGCTTCCATTAGCGTTTCCACCGTCTGCCGGATCTCCACCTTCAGCTCCGCCATCCGCAAAGAGCTGTAAATTCATCGGTACATTAAATATTCCTCGTTCAAATTCAAGATTTCTTTTTCTCATATCAAACCTGCCTTTCCGCGATTTAAGCCTTCTCTGGCTATGTTTTGCTCTTTTACACATTTCTCTTGTGCCGGGTCTTACGCTTTCCCGGAAGCGTTCGCTCCGTTTAACGTCACTTCTCCTGACGTATTAAAAAAACACCCGGTTTCCCGAATGCTGATTTTTAAATGTATTTAATTGTGCATCGGCAATTGACAATTTGATTGGCACTTGCCCCATATGATGTGTCTTTGGGATAGTCCATAATGGAATCACCTACCAGGAACGGTTCTGTAATCGGTTTAATCGTCCCGCCTACTTTTCTGTGATCCGGTCTTTCGCGGTCATCCCTGATGTCTACCCATTTTTTTCTGGTTTTTCCTGCTGCTATCGCATCCACAAAATCTTGATGATTCAGCGATGTATTTGCTTCATTTTCAGCCAAATATTTAGCCCTGTCTGGAGATACGTAAAAAGGATCATCTGGATTATTCTGAACCGACTCGATTATTTGGTATGATATATTTTGAATATAGTTATCCATATATTCATCCAGCGTTACGAATCCGGATATCGCAGTGCGATATTGATATACAAATTGCGTCCTTGCAAGTTCATAATTTGTACCATCGTACTGCTGCACAGAAAACAGAATTGCCATAACTACTAGGAAGCACTCTTCCATTTTCTTTGCAAGTGCAATTCTTTTTTCTTTATCTTTCTCCGGCAGATCCATATCTCCAAAATATTCCTGGAAATCGACACTTCTCTTATTTTTTACATAGTTGTTAACCTCGTCGAAATTTCTGATCGCAAGCATAGGCATTCCTCACTATGTTTGAACTTTGTTTTGTTCAGTGTTCATTCCATCAAGAATCGGGCTATTCTCCGTTTGATCGGAATTATCAGCCGATATTCTGGTATCCGCAGGCTCTTCAGCTGGTTCAGAAGGAAGCGCTGATTTTTGGATTGCTTCAATCATCTCTTTACTGTCAAGCCATACCTGCTCTGCATCTGGGAAGATCTCTGCCTCTTTCAGTACATGCCGTCCATTTAATCCCTTCGCAAGCATTTGTGAAACAAAGTTTGCCTTGTTGACAAGATCGTAGTTTCTTCTTCTTGTAAAGTGGAAATCAATGTCCGTGCTATGCAACTGCCGAACCGGACTGTCCATCGGAAGGATGTCCTCCGGCACTTTATCCACGGCAGCAAGAATCAGCATCAGTTCTTCACGCTTGCCACGCTCTGTCATCTGCTGTTCTCTTAATGCGTCAAGCTCTGCGGCACTCCATCCAGAAGACATATCCGTTGCAACTCCGGTAGATCCTCCACCGGCGCTGTCATATTGAATGGGAACCTTGCAGTCCTGGAATATTTCGGACCTGGTGGACTGTATAGCGTTCAGCGTGCTGGATCCGTCAAACGTGCTGGATAACGGCTGTATTTTCGCAACTTTTCCATCATCACTGTATGTTAAAATCCACTGTCCGCTTCTCGGATGCTTGATCTCTCCTGTTTTTTCATCGCGTTGGAAATCAACATTATCTCCCCACCAAATTTCCTGCGTCCTCTGGGCCACATCGTTGGTAAAGTCAGAGATAAGAATATTCAGCGCATCCATTCTCGATATCTGACGTTCAAAGCAGCCGGTCCGGTCAAACGATCTCTCATATTCAACGATTGGTATCCTGCCGAGAGGGTTTTTCGAAACTGTGACCTTATCTCCGACAACTTCAAACCGTAACTTCGGCGTAAAGCATGTATACTCGGTCTGATCTCCGTTTTCTGAGAATGTTACGCCCAAAACTTTCTTCCTTCCCGGAGCGTTTCTGTAAACACAAAACGCATATTGAGAATCCAGCGTATACAGTTCAAACAAAGCGCCGTCTTCCCACTCAGATGTTTTCACATCAATCATCCGGTGTCCGATTCCACAAACCTCGATAGATTCTGCAAGACATTGATCTTCGTATCCTATATTGGATCCGTTCTTCAAGGCTTCATTTAATGCCGCAATGCCCTTATCGTCCTTTTCCGGGTCTGTCTCATGGATTTCATTGTCCCCACGCTGAATCAGCATGATCGGATTGCTCCAGTTGTATCCGACCTTAAATTCCTTAATGTCGTTAGCAATATTGCTATGCACCCGGATATCTATTTCTGGTCGGATAGTTTTTGTTCTTTGCAAATCCTGCTTGCCGCGCTCGTACTCAATGAGGAATTGCATCTCTTTGACATTGAAATCATGGATTGCTCTTGCATGACTCAGCACGTCCAGAATATTGTCCCGAGTTATTTCTTTTTCATTTGTATAGATTCTCCGTCTTCCAAGTAAATCGTAATCTCTCACTGCATACCTTCTTTTGGGCATAAAAAAAGCACCTGGTTTTTATCCAGATGCTTAGATTTATATTTTGACAGGTTCATTATAACACACTCTGTTTTTCATTTATAGCTGACGTTCTGTGACATTTGAAGACATTTTAAATATTCTTCCTGGAATTTCTTTTTTCCCTGGGCGTATAAGCGATAAATATGGCGCTCTGTACGACCGGTCTCCTCTGATAACTGCTTTACGGTCTTATTGGAGATATCTATCCCAAAGAGTATATCATAATACTTTTCATCAAGTCGTTCTAATATTTTTACTGAGTTTTCGCGCGCCTCCATATACTTCTGAATGCTTTCTTCCAGCTTTTCTTCTTTGCTCTCTATCTTCACATACATAGTGCCTGTCGGATCATTGTTTCTGGAAGTTTGCACTCTGCAAGTGTTCTGGCACGCCTTGATACTCTGCGACATCTCCTTGAGCTGATCAATCTCCATGCTCAGTCTCAGGGATTTTCTATAATAAAACTTTACCTCATCCAAACATGTCATTCCGTTTTCCATGAGCATTACCTCCTAATATGGACTATCAACACATTCCGCCGGTTTCCGTTCCGGTACAGATACATATTCTGCCAGCATCGCCAAAGAATCGATTCCATCATCGTGCGGCATTTTTGCTTTTGTGGTATATGTCGTTACATTCCCCATAAATAACCCGTAGTCTGATTTCGGCTTGTAAAGCGCCGGCTCTAAGAACAGGCAGTGTTTCTTTATCCAATCAGAGTTCACGAGAATCTTGGTTTCCTTATTAGCCGTCGTGTATTTTGTCTCGATTATCGTGCGGCATTTACCCTTAATCATTTTTTCTATATTGTCTGCAATTCTTCCGCCGGCCTGGTTCGACTCGAAGCGTACCTTGTGCGGCTGATGCCGTATAAGAATATCAGCAGTCTTACGGTCTAGTGTTGCATAGTCCGTATTGTCATCGAAAACGACGTCCGGAATATAGAAATCCTCTCCAAACTGATATGCAATCGGCAGTGACTCATAGTCCGTACCTTTGTCTTTGGTATCACATACTCCCCAGATTGCATCCGGGTCCCTGCTCGGCATGATTGTGAATTCATTCTGTTTCTCCGGCACTTGATCCTTATTGAGATAAAATCTTCGAAGCTCATCCGGTGGGAGCAGCAATCCTTCTCTCTCGACCGGCTTTTGTTGAAACAGACAGTTGAATGAGATCTCGTCCATAGTCTCTTTCATATCTAAGAAATACTTAGTCGAGAAACCATTCACCGCGAACTGGAAGTTGCTCTCTCCATCCTCATTCAGCGCCGGGATTGCAATAAATCTTGCCCTCGGGTTCCCGGCATACAGCTGTTGAAGCTTTCCAATCGGATCGTGAACTGACCATCTCGTAGCAATATAGAATTCCTTGCATCCGTCCAACCGTCGGGACCGGAGGTCATTTGTTACCTTAGTCCATAGCGTTTCAAGTCTCGCTTTATTCAGCGCTTCTTCGATACCGGAAACAAGGTCATCAGCCGTTAGAAACCGATTACAACGTGTCGCACCTGTCAAGGATCCATCAATAGATCTGAACGTCCACGTTTTAAAACGACCATTTCTCTCCAGATTAACTGTCGTTTCTTTAGCATTGGTGCCTTGAACCTTTATAGTCGGAAACAATTCATGCCATGCATACTCAACCGGATCGTTAATAATTTCCAAAACTCCATCATAAAGCGACCGAGTCAAAATACTACTGTGCGCAGATGACAGGTTGAAGTCATTCGGATACCATCCGCCCACCAGAGAAAGGAAGAAATCCTCAAGAGTGGAATTATGTGTAGGAATCATTGTTTTTCCGGCACAGTATATTCCACCTTCAACCTGGATACAGTTTCCTCTTTTCGGTTTTACTCGTTCTATGGATGCAATAAAAATCTGCTTTTTGACGGAAACGTCAATCTGTTCTCCATCTATTGGCTGCCGTTCCGGAAGCTTAAATCTATATTGATCACAGTCTCGAAGCATTTCACTCATGAGTTCCTTTGTCTCCATGATATGTTCTCTATGGAGATGCCTGTCATAGACTACCCATTCATGATCTTCATGGCATTGGATCTGCTCACCGTTCGTAAATGTTACAAGACAATCATCCTCACTTTTAGGGAACACATGAAGCACCTTTTTAGACTTACCATCTATTCCGTAAACCATATCGCCAACAACCAAATCACCATGATTTTTCCACCCATTAGTTGTTAAAATCGGGGTGTCATCAGCGAGTTGTTTTCCACAACCCGGCGGAACGCTCAGGCAGAAGATGTCCAATTCATCATCCATCATGTCTTGCAGTGATTGAATGATATTGTGCTTAAGGAATACTTCACGCCGCGGCTCATAGAATCTTTCTTTCGGTATTCTGTACCTCTCAAGATATAAAAGCCCGCTGTCCACCTGTTGATTCTTTGCTTCGAACATCAGTGCTTTATAATACATGTCGTTAAAAGCCCCGCTGCCCGTTTTCCCAGCCATATAGTCCGCCATTTGATGTGTGTATTTGCTGACTTTCATGGCGTATTTTTTTACCTGCTTATCGTCAAAAGACAGATCTTTCTTCATATTCAGTAACAGATCGAGGCTGTCCTTTTGATTCTGAAGCAACGTCATATCTGACTTCAGAAGATTTCCAAATGTCTTCTTGTACCATTCAAAATTTTTTCGTCCCATAAAAAAAGAGCCACGCCTCCTCTATCGGAAGTCATGGCTCTCATATGGCACTCTTGACTTTACTTATTTAACCAATCATTCTCTAAATAACAGAATCCATAGACCGAAGCACCGATTAAAACCATCCACCCGATCCAGAATATCCAAGTTCCTGATGCCGTCATTCTTTTTACCGCCGTTTCAATATCCGAATCATCAAAAAACTTCGACTCATCAGATATGGTCCCATCTCGCAGATCCGTATAAATAGTCCCCACCGACTCAACTGGGGTTCCATAATACTTAAACCTAACACGAGAAGATTTCTTTATTGTGTCTACATATCGGGCCGCCGGAGTCTGGATCTTCTTGTATTCCATTTCAATTCCTAGGAAGCTGATTCGGTTACTATGAATGCTTTCGCTCCCAACATGATCCCATGTCCAATAAGTTTCCGTCCTAGTGTACGTATTTCCTTTGCTATCAGTTGTTGTCACAGTTCTGGTGTGTGGATTATAATGCTCCTCATCTTTTTCTACATACAGATATGACCCACCGATTTCTGGATATGTCACCGGATCTACCGCTTCCAAGGTTCCATATACGAACGCATTCCCCACAGAGGTCTCCATTCCATACTGAAACTGTTCGGAGTCAGTGATTTGCAATGCCGAATAATACTCGGAGTTTTTCTGTATTTGATAAGCATCAATCCTACCGACGATTACAAATCCTATAAGAATCATGATTGCGATAATCGTAACGCTTGCCAAAATCTCACGTTTGGTTATTTCCATAAGCTACCCTAAATATCTCCAATGAGTTGGTTCATAATAAACATACATACTGCCATCTGGTACAAACCATAATTTCCCTTGTCGGAAAAGTATTTGAACATTACGGTCGCCTGATCTATCGTGAATTTTCGTTTCCAAAGGCACATTTTACGGTGGAGTATGAAATTTCATTGTCATCCATTGCATATGTTTCTCCGTCACTTATCAAATAAATTAGTCGGTGCGTCTACCGGAGCGCCATAATCAAGCCGCTCATACTCATGCATCTCATATCCGTTCCAACTAAGAAAAACTCTGGCTGGAAAACCCTTCACATATTGCCTGTACGCTCCGACCTGCTTGTTATATGCAGATCGATACTGGGCAATTAGATTTTCTGTTGTTGCCAATTCGGTCATCAACTGTTTGTAATTCTCATTACTCTTCAGTTCTGGATACGCCTCCGCGACCGCAGTGATTGCTGTGGTTACATTTTCGATGTCCGAGGTATTGCTTCGTCCATCAACAATTGCCTGTAGCACTTCCGCCTCGTGCTTATCATATTGCTTCACGGTGTCCACAAGGTTCGGCAGT
>ERZ1034807.37-NODE-37-length-33199-cov-13.732018_pt1 | contig 33199 bp, 50 predicted proteins | sample MGYA00520648_ERZ1034807 | MGnify/ENA primary metagenome ERZ1034807 (study PRJEB33766, sample SAMN09781684) | gut metagenome | biome: gut microbiome | host: Homo sapiens | place: Madagascar | study: EMG produced TPA metagenomics assembly of the PRJNA485056 data set...
AAAAAATGAAGATTGCTTTTATTATCCTCGTCATTGCATACATACTGCATTTGGCGTTGGCTGTGATTTGGAAAACCATAGCAATTTCGTGTTTAAGTTACATGAAAGCTAATGGTTTATCCGAATCTGAACTTAACGCCTATTATCCGGAATCTTTCAAAATGGCACTTCTTCTTTTTATCCTTTAAAGATGTTGAGAACGTCAATTACAACAGAATAGATTGTATGAAGTACTTCTATTACATGATACACGTTTTTGGGGGTTAGCTTTATTTTCCTGAATTTGTTTTTAGCGGGATTGGCTGGTGCTTCATTCAGAGCTTTTTCTAACGCCTTTTTTAGTTCGAGTAATTGTGGTCTGTTCATACTTTTCAATTGCTGTTCTAGTTGTTTCCTTGTGATTTTAGGCTGAACAACAGGAAAGTCTAACGTTTGCATAATTGAATTGAATTTTTCCGAAAATTCAGGCGTTTCAAAGCTGGAATTTTCTTGAATGCATCGAATATTGGGAATTGTATCCTGAATCGTTTGCATTGTGTAATTGAGCTGTTCCACAGCCGGTTGGATTTGTACAGTAACAGCTTGCGTGTACTCTGCCATTCTTTGCGATGCTTCTTCCAGCTGTTTTGAAAATCTCATTTCTGACAATCGCTTGGAAGCCGTACGAACGGATTCAACAATTTCGGAATCAAGTTCTATCTCATACATATCATTCACCCCCCCTTCCCAAGCTTCATTATACCACACCGGAGCAGGGAATACAACAGAAAGGAAGATAAAACATGAAAGACCTGATTCAGATCCACTACGACAACGCAGACCGCCCGACGGTATCGGGGCGGGAACTGCACGAAGCACTGGGTGTAGAAACCAGATACAATGACTGGTTTGACCGTATGTGCGAGTACGGCTTTTCCGCGGGAAAGGACTATTACTCATTTTTGAGTAATAGGTCTGACGGCAAGGCAGGCAAGCCCAGAACCGACCACCAGCTGACAATCCCCATGGCAAAGGAACTCTGCATGCTACAGCGGACGGACAAGGGTAAGCAGATGCGGCAGTACTTCATTGCCGTGGAAGAACAGTGGAACAGCCCTGATGCGATCATGGCAAGAGCCTTGCAGCTGTCGAACGCCAAGCTGAAAGAGATGCAGATCACAGTTTCCACACTGACGGTGGAAAACCAGATCATGAAGCCGAAAGCGGAATACTTTGACGAACTGGTTGACCGGAATCTGCTGACCGGCATTCGGGAAACCGCCGGAGAACTGGGCGTGAAGCAGAACCAGTTCGTGACGTTCCTGCTGGAAAAGAAGTACATGTACCGCGACAAAAAGGGCAAGCTGACCGCCTACGCAAAGCCACTGGCGGACGGCTTGTTTGAACGGAAAGAGTGCGTGAACGAGAAAACCCAGTGGAAAGGCACACAGGACCTTGTCACACCCAAGGGCAGGGAAACGTTCCGGCTGCTGATGGTCGGAGCGTAAATACTGAAAATCCTGTATCTCCCCTTAGGGAAAAACGAAACAGAAGGGGGTGAAAATGGTATGGAGCAAGCAAAGGTCATAAAAGATGCCAAGGTCATCGAGGTGGTGCAAGTAGTCTATTTGGCAGGAAAGGAAAATTCCTCTACCAATCCACTTCGCCTGATTACGGAGTATCGCAGCAAGGACGGGGCGTTTTTGGCTGAGTTCGATTCGCATCAATACCAGAAAGAAGAGCAGTAGCCTTTAGAGAAAATGTGATGCTGCAAAGAAAAGGGATGGATGAGGAGGTGAACAGCGTGGACATCATAAAAGAACGTGAAATTCTACAGAAATGCCTTTGTGCGTCTGTGGGCAAAGAAAAATGCAAAAAAATAACGGAGCAGTTCATTTCTGTTGCCGTTGAAAACAATCTGAACTACTCCGGTTCTATTTTGCATGATTTTATGCGATTGGCTGAGATTGAAATCAGTCTTCGTCAGATTCGTTAAATTTTGATTGAAGTGCTGTTTCAGCACAGAGGAGGTGTGAAATGAAGACACTATATATTTTTTTGAGTACCTTATTGCTTGCTTGTGGCGTCACGCTTATCGTTTGGGGACTGGTGAAAGCACTTAAAAAAAGTGAAATAACGCAGGAAGAACGCTCTATTTCTGTAGAAATAATCGCCTATCTTTATGACCGTGCGAAAAGCGGAGATGATGAGGCACTTCAGATTTTGCAACGGCTCTTTAATAGCTGAGAGTGCACTGCCTGCTACAGACTTCAAGGTCTTGCTATATCTTCCGTCCCGAGCATGACGCAAAACCGCTTACCAACATCTTCAATCGCCATTGTGGCGAATACCTCCTTTCATTTCCATGCGGCAGTACTGGCAATGCTGCCGCAGATGGAGCGACGAGTATCAGCCGGGTGCAACTCCCGGACGCTTCACAATTCCGCAAAGCGAGGCGATACATATGGCTGACAAAACACAGGTACAGGTAAGAGAAGTCAAGCAGTTGCTGCGGGAGTTGCTGAAAATCTCTGGAATGTCTGAAACCAGTATCAAGCTTGGAATCACGTACATTCAGGGACTGTCGGACGGAGAAGCAACGCAAACAAGCACAAAGGCGTGACAACAGAAAGGAGCATAACATGGCAAAAACCAACCTGAAAGAGATGCCGGTGGAAGTTCGTTCTTCCGGCAAAGAACCGCAGAACGACTTCTTCGCAGCATTTCTGGAGTACGTGAAGCAGCATGCCGATGAAGCGATCGCTGCGGTAGAGGCACAGAAAAATGCCGCAAAGTAAATACGTGAAAGGAAGTATCATCATGGAAACCCAGAAGAAACACATTGAGATCCACATCGAGATGGACGAGAACGAGCAGATCACGCCGAACTCAAAGATAAGCAGCGTCAGCGGCGATGACGTGATAGCTTGCTATCTTGCAGGTGCGGTATACGTTGCCAATATCGTGGCAGATTGCAGCAACGGTAAGCACGATGCAAAGCAGGTACTGGGAGCAATGCTCAAAAGGCTTTCCCTGGCTTTTGTACACTTCGATGAAATCATGGACAAGGAGGAAACCTAAATGCTACAATCCGAATTTGACCGTCTGACCAGCCGCCCGTACACAGAGGCGGAGTTCAGCGAGATCCACTACATCTACTGCTACCACCCGGCAGTCCGGAGCAAGAAGGACATCGCCGACCTGTGGACCATCGGCGGCATCTGCCTTATCAAGGACATGTGGCCCACCGCCAGACGTGTGGAAGAAGCAGAGCACAAGCGGAACGCCGCCAGAACGGCGTACGAGCACGCCAGAGATGCGTATGACGAACTGCTGCAGGAGCTGACGAAGTAACACGAGGAGGACTGACACATGACCATCAAACACAAGCACATCAACACCAACGGCGACACAGAGTACACCGTGGAGCATCGCCCGTCGCTGCAGTGCTGCGAGGCGTATAAGAACGAGCACGGCGATCTGGAGCTGACAATGCACTGGCAGGACGTGCTGTTCCTGCCGATCGGAGGCAGCCATGGCAAGACCAACCACTGAGAAGATCTGCATCATGTGCGGCAAGCCGTTTCTGCCCAACGGCGGACGGCAAAAGCGGTGTCCGGACTGCAAAGGCAACAAGCCTAGAGCAGGACGGGATACGCTGACCGCAGCTGCACAGGCAGCCGCAGAACTGGGGATTTCCTACGGGAAGTATGTCGCAATGAGCGAAGAAGAACGTAACAGAGCCAGGGAGGAAAAGACAATGGCAGAACAGGAAAAGCAGACCGCAGAAGTGACCGCAGAGCCGGAGCAGGCACAGGACACACTACAGGAGCACAACCGCTATCTGAATCAGCAGGAAACGGAGCTGACCGCCCGTCTGGAGCATATCCGCATCGCACTGGAAGAGGCTGCGGCGTATGACGGTGTGCGGCACAGCGGCTGGCGGCAGCACAAAGAAAACCCCCGCACCGGCGGCAACCGGTAACGGGGGCATGGAAAAAAATTAACCACCACTATCATATCACACTTAGGAGGAAATGTCAAATGAAAAAAAGTGAAGTAAAGAAGATGCAGGCACTGAGCATTCGCAGAGATGATGCGGTGTCCGATGAAAACTGGTTTGCAATGATGCAGGATATCTTCCAGGGGTATGAGACCGCACTGGCACTGGAACAGGCGGTGTTCCAGGATGCAGAAGAAGAGGCAGAGGAGGTGTGCAAGCGTGGATAAGAACAAAATCATTGATTCCGTGCAAGAAATCACACGTCTGGCTATGATTATCAACGAATCACAGGAAACCAAAATGCAGGTGTTTGTTAGCGTTTCGCCGCACGTTTCCGAAATTGAGTTGCAAATCTACCCGGATGGATGGGGATACGTCGGAGACAGAGCAACGGAGTACTTCGTGTTCCGTGCATCTTACAAAAACTTCAGAGGAATATACTACAACAAAGAGCTGATTCCAATCGAATTCGGAGAAGTCGAAACATTTGAGCATGTCTCCTGTGATATAAAAAGCCTCTTGAAAGAAATCCGTAATCTGGCAAAAAAAGAGGTGAAGAATTTTGGTTAAAACTGTGATCGAGCACGTCAGCGACTGCGTAGGCTGCCCGCCGGAAATGGGCTGCATGGGGCAAGCCTGCCCGTATCACCCGCACGATGCCGAACGGGAAGTGCTGGTGTGCGACGAATGCGAACAGGAAACAGAAGAACTCGTCTGCCTGCCGTGCTATGACAGCGATCTGTGGCTGTGTGCGGACTGCATGGACGCACTGGTGGACGGGCTGCTGCTGCGGAAGAAAGGAGAGGCTCTGACATGACCAATCGGGAATATCACGCAGACCCGGCGATCTCCAAGTCTGATCTGGATCAGATACACCGTTCGCCGCTGCACTGGCAGTACCGCAAAGCCCACCCGCCGGAGCAGACACCGGCACTGCTGGTCGGCTCGGCTGTCCACAAGATGATACTGGAGCCGTCCGGATTTGCAGACGAATTCGCCGTCGCACCGGAAACCGACCGCCGCACCAAAGCTGGCAGGGAAGCGTATCAGGCGTTTCAGGCGTTTCAGGAATCCGCCGCCGGAAAGACCGTCATCACGTCGGAAATTTACCGGCTCTGCACCGACATGGCGGAGGCGTTGAGCCACTGCCAGACCGCAAGACAGCTGCTCACCGGCGGAAGGGCGGAGCAGCCCTTTTTCTGGGACGATGTCCACACCGGAATCCGCTGCAAATGCCGTCCGGACTATCTGCGTGACGGGTTCTGCGTAGACTACAAGACCACACAAGATGCCTCTCCGGAGGCATTCCAGAAGGCGGCATACCGGTACCGCTATCCTGTGCAGGCGTACTGGTATCTGCACGGACTGGGGAAAAACGGTCTGTCCGGATTGGACTTCGTGTTTATCGCACAGGAGAAAGAACCGCCGTATGCGGCAGCCGTGTACTATGCAGACGAGTTGTTCCTGCAACTGGGGCAGCAGGAAGCGGCTGCGGACTTGGAAACACTGGCAAAGTGCAGAAGCACCGGCATCTACAGCGGCTATCCGGAGGAAATTCTGCCGCTGACACCGCCGAAATTCGCCCTCAGAGATCTGATGTAAAGGAGTATCACACATGGAAAATCATACATTGGCAAGCAACCCGTTTGCCGCACCGAAAAAGCACGACCACACCAACCAGGGCACCGTGGAGATCGAATCCAACAAGGCGGTGGCAGAGGCACAGGGCAAGCTGGTGATCGCAAAGAGGTTCCCACGGGACGAGATCACCGCCTATGAAAAGCTGATGACAGCTTGTTCCCGGCGGAACTTTGCGGAAAAGGCGACCTACAGCTATCCCCGCAGCGACAGCACCATCAGCGGCCCGTCCATTCGTCTGGCGGAAGAAGCGGCACGGTGCTGGGGAAACGTGGATTTCGGCATCAAGGAACTGTCCCAGAAAGACGGGGAATCGGAGATGCTGGCGTACTGCTGGGACATGGAAACCAATGTCATGTCCAGCCAGCAGTTTGTGGTGCATCACATCCGTGACACCAAGAACGGTATCCAGAAGCTGACGGCACAGCGGGACATCTACGAGAACAACGCCAACATGGCAGGGCGGCGGCTGCGTGCACGGATCCTGGCAATTCTGCCGCCGGACATCATCGAAGCCGCTGTGGAGCAGTGCCGCAAGACGCTTGCCGGAAACGCAGACGTGCCGCTGGAAGACCGTATCCAGAACATGGTGGCGGCATTCAAAAAGCTGAGTGTCCGCCGGGAGATGCTGGAAAAGCGTATGGGGCATGACGTGTCCCGCATGACCATGGAAGAACTGGTGGAGTGCATCGGCATCTACAACTCTATCAAGGACGGCAGCACCCGACCGGCAGACTGGTTCGATGCAGTTGCCGACACCGGCAAGACCGATGCTGTCAACGAGAAGCTGAAAGGAGAGCAGAGCCATGCAGACAGCGTTTAAGGACGGCAGCATTATGGTGTGCGGCACACTGCCGAAAGATGCCGTGTACAAGACCGTGGGGCAGAACAGCAGCAGTCTGACCACGTTTGGGGTAAAGGTAGGCGAAAAGCCGTCGCCGGACGTGAACCGGAAAGCCGATGCCGTGTGGTGTAACTGTGAGTGCTGGCACAGCGTTGCCAGAGCCGCACAGCATCTCCGGAAAGGGGACACCGTGCTGTGCGTGGGAAAGATCAAGGTGGAGCAGTGGAACGGCAAAGACCTGAAAAAGCTGGTGTGTGAGTTCGTGATGCCCATGCCCCAGAATCCGCCCCAGCCGGCAGGCTCTCCGCCGCCGCAGGCAGCCGTGGGAAACCTCTCGGACTATGAGGAGCTTCTCTCCGACGGCGACCCGTTCTGACCGGAAATGTAAATTTATACCGTATATCCTGTAAATTCGAGTTCATAGTTGCACATCGGCGTGCAACTTTACCACTCTGCGGGGCTATATATGGGAGGACATTTTTTTGATGACGAGCATTGCTTGTTCGCTGCTTGCCATGTCCCCCTTGAAAAGGGGGATGCCCGATAGGGCAGGGGGATTATCCCTCCGGCACTTCGTGCCACCTCCCTTTTCAAGGGAGGCAAAAAAACTCCTCCGTCCTTCGGACACCTCCTCTGGGAGAGGAGGCATATGACAAGCTCCATGAGAAAGGATGATACAGGATTGTACAAAATCAAAGGAAGTGATGCCATGGACAGCGAGATGCTGACCTACATTCAAAAGCAGAAGGAGAAGTACCAGAACTTTTCCTGCGGCACGCCCACGGCGGTGGCGGATGTGCTGTCGGATATCGTGCTGCTGAGCGGAGACGATTCCCAGAAGATCAACGGAGCGATCGCTGCCCTGCGGCAGTCCGCCATCGACAAGGGGAAAAAGGACATCTTCGACCGCTGCTATCAGCTGACCCTGCAGGGACTTGCGGAATATATTGCCGAACATCACCTGACGCTGCGGCTGTGGTACACACGGGAAGATTTCCTCAACACGGAAGAACCCTATCGGGAGGCGTTCCAGACAAAGGGCGCATTCCAGAAAGCCCAGCGGCTGGAACAGCTGGCGTACAATGCCAACGCTGTGGGTTTCACCAAGTTCCAGAGCGTGTACAAGAACTACGCCAAGGCACAGCGGTATATGAACGTGGGCGGCGATCCCAATATGCAGAACCCCACGGCGTTCCCGAACCAGCCGCTGGAACTGGACGGCGGCGAGTGGACGTGCAGCGAGGACGGGGTGCAGCAGAACGTGGAGGGTATGCCCATCATCGCCTGCCCGCACCCGATCATGCCGGTGGAACGGCTCATCAACATCGATACCGGCGAGGAAAAGCTGAAGATCGCCTTTTGCAAGGGCAGACGGTGGCGGTATGCGGTCTACGGCAAGGACGTGCTGTTTGTGGCGAACAAGGTGACACAGCTGTCCTCTATCGGCGTGGCGGTGACCTCGGAAAACGCCAAGGCGCTGGTGAAATACCTGTGCTACATTGAAAACCGGAACTATGACATTCTGCCGGAGCGAAACAGTGTGGGACGGCTGGGGTATGTGGGGGACGACAACGTATTTTCCCCGTACCAGCCCGACCTGACCTTTGACGGCGAGAGCAACTACAGCGAGATGTACCGGGCAATTCACCCCCAGGGCAGCTATGACGTGTGGCGGGAAACCGCTGTCCGCTGCCGGCAGGAGAGCCGCACGGCACAGATTTTGCTGGCGGCATCCTTTGCCAGTGTGCTGCTGGGGCATATCGGAGCGCTGCCGTTTTTCTTACATCTCTGGGGCGTGGAATCCGGCACAGGCAAGACCGTGGGGCTGATGCTTGCGGCGAGCGTCTGGGGCGATCCCATGCTGGGACGGTATGTGCAGACGTTCAACGCCACGCAGGTGAGCCACGAACGCACTGCCGGCTTTCTCCACAACATTCCCCTGTGCATTGATGAGTTGCAGCTGTCCAAGGACAGCCACGGCAAGAGCCGGTTCGACGTGTACCAGCTGGCACAGGGCGTGGGAAGAGGACGGGGCAACAAGGCAGGCGGCATCGACCGCACGCCCACATGGTCGCTGTGCATTCTGACCACGGGAGAATCTCCCATTGTCCAGAGCGGAGCCGGAGCCGGTGCGGTGAACCGTGTCATTGACATCGAGTGCCGTGCCGCAGAATCGGTGGTGCAGGACGGCGTTTCCGTTTCGGCGGCGGTGAAGCAGCACTTCGGACACGCCGGAAAGGCATTTATCGAGGGACTGACACCGGAGCGTATCGAGGCGACAAAGGCGTACTACACCCAGCAGTTCCGGGAACTGTCCACACGGGACACCACCGAGAAACAGGCAATGGCAGCGGCGGCGATCCTGGCGGCGGACAAGCTGGCGGACGAGATCGTGTTTCATACGGGGAAGTGCCTGACAGCGGACGAGATCGCAGCGTTTTTGCAGACCAAAGCCAGCGTTTCCGCCGGCGAGCGTGGCTATCAGTATATGTGCGACTGGGTGGCGGTGAACGCCAACAAGTTTGAGGTGGAGCGTCGCATGATGCAGGACAGCACACCGCTGCCCACGCTCAGCGGCGAAGTGTTCGGCAGGATCGAATCCGGCTGGGCGTACATCAACAGCAGCGTGTTCCGCAGGGCAGCACAGGAAGCCGGCTACGACAGCCGTGCACTGCTGAGCTGGCTCAAGGCAAAGGGGCTGATTTTGACGAGGGGACGGCGAACCACACGGGGAAAGCGAATCCATGGCATCAATACTGAGTGCGTTGTGATGCGGCTGCACAGTGAAAATGCAGAGGATTCCGGCAGCCAGACAGATAGTTCAGAAGAAGAATTGCTGTAATCGTGGCACAAAATACGGACTGTGTGGCACAGTTTGTGGCAGCAGAAACATGGGAAAAAGCACGCAGTTTCGGGCGTGTGGCACTGTGGCACATTTTCCCCGTATATATACATGATTTTATTTTCAAAAACTCTGAACGGGAAAATATTTTTTTCTCTATAGGAGTATGTGCGATTTTGTGCCACAGTGCCACAAAACGAAAATATCACCGAAACTGCGTGGTTTATTTGTTGGCAATCCTGTGCCACAAGGTGTCTACAGTGCCACAGTGATGGATATGGAAGAATTGCTTTGAATGTGGGGTGATTTTGCAATGGCGTGGGGCTGCTTGTGGGGGCGAAATGTGTTAAAAAAGTACGCAGTTATGGGCGTGTGGGGTTGTGGGGCTGTTTTCCCCCATATATACACGATTTTATTTTCAGATATTCTGAACCGGAAAAATATTTTTTTCTATATAGGAAAATGTGCGAATTAGCCCCACAGCCCCACAACAACCATTTTTGACTGGAAATTTCGTGGCTTTTCTTGTGGGGGTATATCCCCACAGTGTTTCACAATCCCCACAGTAGCATGGACAGACGTTGCAATTAATTTTGTAGGGGCGAACACTGTTCGCCCGAGATATCCCGGAAACGTACCCACGGGCGAACGATGTTCGCCCCTACGGTTGAGGTTTCCGGCGTGATGAGAGGAAACCATAGGAAACAGCGAACCTCCAAAAATCCAACCAGAAAGGAAAATGCTTATGCAGTTAAGACCTTATCAGCAGGAATGTATCGACATTTTGGAACACAAGCCGGACGGGCGGTATCTGGTGCAGATGGCGACCGGTCTGGGAAAGACGGCGACCTTTACCCACCTGCCAAGGCACGGGGACGTGCTGCTGCTGTCCCATCGGGAGGAACTGGTACGTCAGCCCCTGCGGTACTACACCGGCTGCCGCACCGGCGTGGAAATGGCAGGGGAATCCTCCAAGCCCTCGGACGAGGTGGTTTCTGCCAGCGTGCAGAGCCTTGTCCACCGGCTGGAACGGTTCGAGCCGGAACGCTTTCACACCATTATCGTGGACGAGGCACACCACGCCGCAGCGTCTACCTACCGGAAAGTGCTGGACTACTTCACGCCCCATAAGGTCATCGGGTTCACGGCGACACCGAACCGTTCCGACAAGGCACGGCTCAGCGACGTGTTCGACGAGATCGTGTTCCGGCGGGATCTGCGGTGGGGCATTTCGCAGGGCTATCTCTGTGACATCTTCTGCCGCCGCATCGACATCGGCTACGACCTGCGGCAGGTACACACCCGCAACGGGGACTATGCACCGGGGGAACTGGACGAGGCAATGGCTGGCACGGAAGATGCGGTGGCAGAGGCGTACCGGAAATACGCCAAGGGTGCAACGCTGATCTTCGCCGCCAGCGTCCGCCATGCGGAACAGATCGCCAGGCGGATCGACGGGGCAGTGGCCGTCACAGGAAAAACGCCCAACCGGAGCGAGATCATCCGGCGGTTTACGGCACGGGAAATTCCCTGTCTGGTGAACTGCATGGTGTTCACCGAGGGGACGGATATGCCGCTGGTGGAAACGGTCATCATCGCCAGACCGACCCAGTCCGACAGCCTGTATGCCCAGATGGTGGGGCGAGGGCTGCGGCTGCATCCCGACAAGGACAAGCTGACGCTCATGGACTGCGTGGGCGTGACAGGCAAGGCACATCTCTGCACCGCACCCACGCTGCTGGGCGTAGACCTGTCCCAGATCCCCCAGAGCCGGCAGCAGGAAGTGGAGGGCTTGCTGTTCGAACTGCCGGAAAAGGCGGAACTGGCTTCGGACTGCCCTCAGAGCTGGATCCGGAACACGCAGATCGTGGAGCTCTGGGCAAAACAGCAGCAGTACGACACCCGAGGGATACACTTTTTCCGCATGCCGGACGGCAGGCTGGTGTGCAGCCTGAAAGACCGGAAAAAGCTGGTGATTCCCTGTCAGGACGAACTGGGGAACACGGTGTACGGCGGCAGGGCAATGCCCATGCAGGAGGCAATCGACAAGGTGTATCAGGAATTGCTGACAGACTATCCCGACCAGCGGTATCTCTGGGACTTGTCCCGTGCCAAGCAGTGGGGAACGGCTCCGGCAAGCGAAAAACAGGTGGAGCTGATCCGGAAAAAGTGCAGGAAGTATCCGGTGGACTGTGGCGGGCTGACGAAACTGCAGGCATCGCAGATCCTGAACCGGCTGATGATGAGGTGAGAAAATGGCAAATATGACAGAAGACCAGATACAGCAGGCGGTGATCCGCTGGTCTCAGCAGGCGAGCGTCCGGAAGATGTTTCCCCAGCTGGCACTGCTGTACCACATTCCCAACGAGCGAAAGTGTACGCCCCAGCAGGGGGCAAGACTGAAACGCATGGGGGTGAAATCCGGCGTGCCGGACTTGCATCTGCCTGTGGCGAGGGGTGTGTATCACGGGCTGTATCTGGAGATGAAAACGGAAAAGGGCAGGGTGTCCGCCAATCAGGCGTGGTGGCTGGAACGGCTGCGGGAGAACGGCTGCTGCTGTGTGGTCTGCCGCTGCTGGGAAGATGCCGCACACATGCTGGTGACCTATCTGACGGAGGGCAGAGCCGATGACCGGGAAAGAAATTGAAGTCCTTGCGGCAAAGAACGCCCCTCTGCCGGACGGGCTGGACGTGCCGGAACGGTATCTGTTCCTCTGCCTGCGGTCGCTGTACGCCCAGTTTCGGGCAGGGACGGTGAGCCGGCAGCAGGCGAAATGGGAAAAGACGGAGATCGTCAGCGGATACGAAGCGTTCCGGCTGCGGTGGAAGATCACACAACAGGATATGCGGATCCTGCGGGAGGTGCAGCTGACCGGCAACTATTACCGGAAAGACGGCTGCCCGAAGTGTCGGGAGCTGTATGACCGGTTGTGTGGAGTTGGAAAGGAGTAGACAATGATCGACGAAGAAACAAGGCGGCAGTTTGAGGACGAGGTGTATCTCATCTGCGGCGAGGACAAGAAAACGGCATCACGGATCATGACGGCGTTTGACACGCTGCGTGGCAAGCCCGGCGTGCTGGTCACCGAGGAACAGCTGAAACAGATCAGGAGGGGATTTTGGGGTTCCAGCGATGATATTCTCGGCAATGAAATGATCGAAATCAACGAAGCATACGGCATTGTGCGTGAGTGCATCGGGTGTGAGGAGGAGTAAACCATGACCAAGATCAACGCCACGCAGATACTGCCGGTTGCCATGATTCTGCTAGACGCTGGTGCAGCGGCAGTTTGCCTGTGGCACAGGGATTACAGACGGGCGGTGTACTGGGTAGCAGCGGCAGTCCTGAATGCGACTGTGACATTTTAACGCACGCGAGCGTTGACCGAGCGTTAAACCAAAAAAGGAGTGGATCTACATGGAAAACAAGCAAATCAAGAAAGCCACGCTCTGCTGGCGGTGCAGGCACGCCGTACCCAGTGCGTCAACCGGATGCAGCTGGTCACGCTGCTTTGTGCCGGTCGAGGGCTGGACTGCGGAAAAGCACCAGCAGAAACAGAGCGGCAGCGTTTACGAAACCTACTGTGTGATCAGCTGCCCGCTGTTCCAGAAGGACGGCGGGAACAGTGCCGACAGCTGCAAGGACGACACCGGCTGCGTCCGCATCGCAGAGCATATCCTGCGAGGGCAGATGAACCGGTACCGCACTGCACTGGAACGCTATGCCAGAACCCGGAGCGACAACGATCTGGCACAGTTCCGGTCGATCGAGCGTGACCTGCTCACGCCGTACTATGCGGCACTGACGCTGCACAGCGTTGACCTGCGGCAGGTGTGCAATGAACTGCGGCAGAAGGCAGGGCTGCCGGAATTGGAGGAGATGCAATGACCATTGAAGAAAAGATCACACGCTATCGTGGTATCCCCAAGCTGATAAGAGATCTCCAGATCGACAAAGAAATCTGCACGTCTGTAAAGTCAGTGCAGTTCGACAGCATCGGAGCCGCACACGGTTCTGCCGAAAACCGCACGGAACAGAAGCTGCTGTGTGCCGCAGAGATCGACGAGGAGATTGAGCAGCTGGAACAGGAACGGGATCAGCTGAAACTGTGGATTTTGCAGGAGATCAACCGTGCCATTTCCGGCGGCGGTGCAAAGGAGGTGGAAATGCGGATCATACTGAAATCGCATCTGCTGACGGGAAACAGTCTGAAACACATCTCCCGTGCAGTGGTGCATCGGGATTATGGTGTGACGAGAAAGATTTTTCATGAGGGGCTTGCCATGCTGGAAAAAACCTCACACAATCTCACCGAATCTCACTTGCAGTAATCCGCATTCCATGCTATACTTATACTGACGAAAAAAGCAAAACGTCGTGAGGATTTCCTTGCGGCGTTTTTTGTATGCCATTTTACCGGAGGGGAGGACATGGCAAATGCAGAAAACCTGATTCCATTCGATGAACGAACAGAGAGCGAACAGAGAGAAATTGCAAGAAAAGGCGGCATCGCCTCGGGAGCGTCCAGAAGGGCATACAGGAGCTTGAAACAAGCGGCTAAGGCATTTTTTCGGGAGAATGACGATGCGGCCATGCGGCTGATACAAGCGCTCTACGAAGAGGCAGCCGGCGGCAATGTAAAAGCGCTGGAAAAATTGCAGGACCTCATCGGCGAGACCGTACAGCGTGAGGAGCTTGCCATGAAGAAAAAACAGGCGGCGGCGCAGTCCAAGCCGGACAATGGCAAGACAGCGGAACTGATCGCCGGCATGCAGGAGGCGGCAGATGATCTACACGAAGAAGCAGCGGCAGCTGCTGGGACTGTGGAAGCGGAAACAGCTGTGCCGGATTAACCTGCTGGAGGGCTCGGTGTCTTCCGGAAAAACGTGGGTGTCGCTGGTGCTGTGGGGCTTCTGGGTGGCGACCATGCCGGCAGACAAGCTGTATCTCATGTGCGGCAAGTCGCTGACTACACTCAAGCGCAACTGCTTGATACCGCTGGAAGAACTGTTCGGGCGGAGCAATTTCCAGTTTTCCACATCGGCGAAAGAGGCGTATCTCTTCGGCAGACGCATCCTGCTGGAGGGCGCAAACGATGCACGGAGCGAATCCAAGATCCGGGGACTGACGCTGCAGGGAGCGTACTGTGACGAGCTGACGCTGTTCCCGAGGGACTTTTTCGTGATGCTGCTGTCTCGTCTGCGTGTGCCTGGTGCAAAGCTGATCGCCACCACAAACCCGGACAGCCCGGAACACTGGCTGAAAAAAGAATACATCGACCGACGCACGGAGCTGGATATGCTTGTCGTGCGTTTTTTGCTGGACGACAACACTACACTGGATCCGCAGTATGTAGCAGCCGTCAAGGCAGAGTATACCGGCGTGTTCTACAACCGGTTTATTTTGGGCGAATGGTGTCTGGCGGAGGGCATCGTCTATCCGCAGTTTGACCGGACGCAGCACGTGCGGCAGCTGGAAGAGCCGCAAGGCAAGTGGTACATCTCCGTGGACTACGGCACGCTGAACGCCTTTTCCGCAGGGCTGTGGCGCTATGACGGGAACACGGCATACCGTGTCTCAGAGTGGTACTACAGCGGCAGAGAGCAGCGGCGGCAGCTAACCAATGCCCAGTATCTGAAACACATCCAGGCGCTGGCAGAGGGAAAGAAAATCGAATCTGTCATTGTGGATCCTTCGGCAGCATCGTTTATCACGGAGCTGCGACAGGCAGGGTTCACCGTGCGGAAAGGCAGAAACGACGTAGTGGACGGCATCCGCAGAGTGTCCACGGCGCTGCAGCAGGGAAAGCTGCTGTTTTCGCCGGACTGCCGGGACTGCATCCGGGAGTTCTCGCTGTACCGCTGGGACGAAAAGGCGGCAGAGGACAGACCCATCAAGGAGAACGACCACGCCATGGACGATGTGCGGTATTTCGTCAGCACCATCCTGCGGCAGAGTGCGTCGCTGTCACATGACCGTATCACATTGTAAGCGAGGTGAAAAGAATTGTTATATCCCAGACAGGAATATTATATCATGTCTCCGGAAACGGAACTGACCGAAGAAAAGCTGGGAGAATGGCTGCGCCGGCACAAAGAGGACTGCAAACGGATGCAGTATCTGAAAGACCTGTACGAGGGCAGACATCCCATTCAGCTGATGCCGAAAAAGGATGCGTGGAAACCGGACAACCGGATCATCTGCAATCACGCCAAGTACATTGTCGACCGGTTCAACGGCTTTTTCCTGGGTATCCCGGTAAAGACCATGCACCCGGATGCAGAGGTGGCAGCGGAGCTGGAAGAGATCCAGCGGTACAATGACCAGGACGACAACAACGCAGAGCTTTCCAAGTACTGCAGCATCTACGGCAGCGGATTTGAGCTGCTGTATACGGATGAGGATGCGCATATTTGTATCACCTATCTGTCGCCGCTGGAATGCTTTATGATCTACGACGATTCCGTGGCGAGAAAGCCGCTGTACGGTGTGCGGTACTACAAGAACAGCGACAAGGAAACTGTGGGCAGCGTGTTCACGGCATCGGAAAGCATTCCGTTCTCTGACAAAGACGGGCTGCACTTCGGCGACCCGGTGCCGCACTATTTCGGCGGTGTGCCGCTGATCGAATACATCGAAAATGAAGAGCGCCAGGGTGCTTTTGAACAAGTGGAAAGTGCCATCACCGGCTATGAAAAGGCAATCTCCGAAAAGGCAAACGATGTGGACTATTTCGCAGATGCGTATTTGCTGCTGGTAGGCGTAGCGCTGGACCAGGACGATCTGCACTTCATGCACAGCAACCGTGTGATCCACGTGGGTGATCTGGACGCAGACCAGCTGAACGCCGTGAAGGTGGAATTCCTGCAGCGTCCCTCTGCGGATGCCACACAGGAGAATCTGCTGAACCGGCTGGAAGATCAGATCTTCACACAGTCCATGGTGGCGAACATCTCGGACGAGGACTTCGGCGGCAGCTCCGGCACGGCGCTGGCGTACAAGCTGCAGCCAATGCGTGACCTGGCGGCAAGTAAGGCGAGAAAGTTTTCCAGCGGCATGAACCGTCGCTGGAAGCTGATCGCATCTTCTCCGGCGTCCAGGATGCCGGCAGATGCGTGGAAAGATATCCGGTATCGTTTCACGGAGAACCTGCCGAAAAATCTGCTGGAAGAGGTGCAGACGGCGGCGCAGATGGCAGGCATCACGTCCAGAGAGACACAGCTGTCCGTGATCTCTGCGGTAGATGATCCGCAGTCAGAGCTGGAGAAGATCGCCGCAGAAAACGGCACAGAGCCGGACGACGCACTCCGGGCAGAACGCAGCACAGAGGTGACGGCAGATGCCGGGTAAATCCTCACCGGTCTACTGGCACGACCGCAAGGTGCAGTACGATGCAAGCCTTGCCAAGGACGAAAAGCGGCTGTACAGCAAGCTGGCAGCGTACTACGAGAAAGAGGCGGCACGGCTGGACAAGGAAATTGCAGCGTACTACACCAAGTACAGCGTCAATGGCGTGCTGTCGTACCGGAATCTGCTGGAAACGCTGCCGGATGCGGACAAGCGGCTGCTCATCGAACAGCTGGACGAGTTCGTGAAAAAATATCCGGACTACGCCGACCTGGTCCCGGTTCGGGAATCTATCTACAAACTGAACCGGCTGGAAGGGCTGCGGCAGTCCATCGCCATGCAGCAGCTGCACATGGGCGCTTATGAACAGCAGCAGGCTTTGTCGTTTTTCCAGCGGCAGGCGCTGCGGTATGCCAACGGTGCGGCGTCATTCCTGGGGCTTGGCAGCGGTTTCTACCGGCTGGACAGCGATGTGATCCGTGCGTCTGTGGGAAACAAGTGGTGCGACGGCAAGGACTTCTCAGAGCGCATCTGGAACAACCGGACAAAGCTGGGAAACGCCCTGCACACGCAGTTCGTGAACGGCGTCATTCGTGGAGACGATTATCACCAGCTGGCAAGGCAGCTCCGGGAGAAGTTCACGCAGGTGTCGCAGAAGAACGCCGAGCGGCTGACTTTTACGGAGGACACATATCTTTCCAACGAGGCAGCCCTGCAGGTATTTGAGCGAGAGGCATCGGTCACGGAATACGAGTATGTATGCACCGGAGATGCGGAGACCTGCGACATCTGCCGTGGTCTGAGCGGCGAGCGGTTCAAGATCGCCGAACGTGTTCCGGGTCTGAACTTTCCACCCATGCACCCGTGGTGCCGGTGTTTTTTTGACCCGGTGATTCCGGAGAAAAAGACGTTGACTTCTGGGACGGATGGTGGTATAATAAAAGCAGGCAACAAGCCGTTTATACATGACGATAAAATCACAAAGTTTCTTTTGAAACCTGGTGCAAAGCACTACCTGGATTTTGAAAAAGTCGGATATACGTCAGAAGATGTCGATTTGTTGAAACAGGATATTTTGAATGGTTTCTCCGAAAATGAAATGGCAGAATATCAAAAGAACGAAAAAACCGGTGTTGTAACATTCAATGTTTACATGATGCTCGGAAAAACGAAGAAAAAGCGTTTTTGCACCGGCTGGCAGATAGATGCCGGAAGTGATTTTCCACGGTTAATTACCGGTTTTCGTAAAGATGGGTGATAATGATGAAAAAAATCCAAGAATATGACGTTGTAAAGATTAAAGAAAACGGTATTGTTGGAACAGTCGTTGATATTTCTATTGCAAATGCGGAAAAGATCTTCACAGTGGAAGATGATGCACGCAATGCAAGCGGCGGATTTGATCTCTATCATTGTACCGAAGAACAGATTGAAAAAGTATCATAAGCGAGGCACACCATGGCAAAAGACGATTATTTCAAGCTTGTATATGCGATTCTTACAGAATTGTATGAATGCAAGAAAAGCGGAACAAAGGTGCCGCCGGATGCGATACATCCGGAGCGCTTTGGGATTCCTGTCAGCTATTGGCTGGACATCATGGAAGAACTTCTGGATGCCGGATACATTGGCGGCTTTACGGTACACGCTACAAAGACCGGGCGTTATCTCTCTTCGGACTGGCTGGACAGCGTAAAGATCACAATGTCCGGCATTGCGTATTTGCAGGACAATTCCAAGATGAAACAGATGTACGAACTGGCGAAAGAGGTCAGGGACTGGATTCCCGGAATGTAAATTGAATCAGAACGAAAGCATCTCAAACGAGGTGCTTTTTTCATGCCCGAAAGGAGATAAGTATGGAACAAAAAGCAAAAGAAATCCTGCTGGAAAAGCTGGAAGAAATGGCAGAAGCCACGCCTGATACATATGGTGACCTGCAAGGTTATGCGGCGTTGTGTAGCGCTATGGTGGATGTATATAACGCTATTGTACAGAATCCGTAAAGCTGCCCCGACCACGGGCTAAAACTGGCGGAGGGCGGAAAACAAGAACAATTCAGCCAGCGGGTACGGCGTTCTTATATCGAAAAATCAGCATCGGGAAACCGGTGCTATTTTTATGCCCTAACGAAAGGAGCGATGAAATATGCAGCTGCTGTTTTTTCACGGCACATTCTGTCCGCCCTGTGTATCCACGCAGAAAGCGGCGCAGCAGTATGCCGCAGAGGCGGGCGTGCCGCTGTATACGTTCCGCTGTGACGATGTGTACGGCGGAAACGACATGGCACGGCAGAATCACGTGCGGCACATCCCCTGTCTGATCCTCAAAGACGACAAGGGAAACGAGCTGGCACGCACCGAGTGTGCGCACACGCCAGAAACGCTGCATCAGTCGTTTGACGCAGCGCTGAAAGGAGGTGAAACCGAGTGAATGAGGGAAATACAGATATCGAAACTGGAAAGACCGGCGCAGACCCGACAGGAACAGCCGAAACCGGAACGGACTCCGTCAAAGAGACCCCGAAAGCCGGCACGCAAGCCCCGGCAGCAATGACGCCGGAGACCGTGACGGCTCTGGTGCAGAAGATGCTCCAGGACTTCACGGAAAAGCAGAAGGCGCAGCAGTCTGAGGCGGAAAAGCTTGCCGGCATGAACGGCACACAGCGCCTGGAATACGAACGGGACAGCTATAAGGACCAGCTGGCACAGCTGCAAAAGCAGGTGAACCTGGCGCAGATGCAGGACACCGCACGGGGAATGCTGGCGGAAAAGAACATCCACGCCGCAGACGGACTGCTGGCAGCCATTGTGACAGAGGACGCAGAGACCACGAAAAAGAACGTGGAACAGTTTGCGCAGCTGTTTTCTGACGCTGTAGAGGCTGCCGTAAAGGAACGGCTGCGTTCCAGCACACCAAAGACCGGGACACCGGCAGGCAAAATGACCAAGGAACAGATCTTTGCGATCGCAGACGCAGACGAGCGCATTGAGGCGATCCGCAGCAACATGGATCTGTTCCAGTAACGAAAGGAGTACAACATGGCAGTACAGGAAAACACCAATATTACCACCGATTTTGCGAAAGCGCAGTCTATCGACTTTGTGAACCGCTTTACCGGCGGCATCAAAAAGCTGCAGGAGATGCTGGGCATCACCAGACGGCAGGCGCTCTCAGAGGGTTCTACCATCAAGACCTATAAGCGTGCGGTCACGCTGGCAGACGGCAACGTGGCAGAGGGCGATCTGATCCCGCTGTCCAAGGTGGAAAAGACCCCGGACAAGACCTATGAGCTTGCCTACAAGAAGTACCGCAAGGCAGTGACCATGGAGGCAATCCAGCGCAGCGGTTTCGACCAGGCAGTGCAGGAGGCAGACAGCGCCCTGCTGCGGAAGATCCAGAGCAACATCCGCAGCGAATTTGCGGCCTTCCTGGCAAACGGCACGGGCGCAGCAGCCGGAAAAACCATGCAGGCAGTTGTGGCGGACGCATGGGGTCAGCTGCAGGTGCTGTTCGAGGACGACGGCGCCGGCTCGGTCATCATCCTGGCGAACCCGATGGACGTTTCTGCATATCTTGGCGGCTCTGACATCACCACACAGAACGCATTCGGCATGACCTATTTTAAGGCGTTTCTGGATGTGAACATGATGACAAACGCCAGCGTCCCCAAGGGCAAGATCTACGCCACCGTTGCGGACAACATCAATCTGGCGTACCCGAAGATCTCCGGCGGCGAGATCAGCAAGGCGTTCAGCTTTACCACAGACGAGACCGGTCTGGTAGGCATCACCCATTCGCCGGACTACAGCCGTGACAACTACGAGACACACATCGTGACAGCGCCCACACTGTTTGCAGAGCGCCTGGACGGTGTTGTGATCGGCACCATCGCTGCGGACTGATGGCGCTGTTGGAACGGGTACAGGTGCGGCTGGACGGCGAGCCTGGGGCAGATCAGGAGCAGCGGCTCCGGGAACTGTGTGACCTGGCTGGTGTCCGCATCTGTCTGCGCATCCGGGAGCCGACACTCCCGGAACTGCTGGAGCCAATCGCCGCAGATGTTGTGGTGAAACTTTGGCGGCGTTGGAACTATGAAGGCATCTCCTCAGAGAACGGCGGCACGCTTTCCACCAGCTTTGTGGAAGATGTGCTGGCGGAATACGATGACGAGTTCGCTGCATATGTGGAACAGCAGGCGGCGCAGAATGGCAGGCGAAAGATCCATTTCTATTGATTCGGAGGTGATCGGATGCGGTATATTTCCATTGCGTTTCTGACGCAGAAACAGACCGGCACAGACGTGCTGGGGAATCCGGTCACGGAGACGGAGACCGGGGCGAAGTGGTATCGTGGGCGGTTTACGGAATGGTCAGCGGAAGAGACCACACTGGAAGGACGTGATCTGACAAAGGCAGCACGCAGGCTGCTGACAGATGCGTCGCTCTCCGTGTGCAGGACCGCAGACGGCGTCCAGACAGACGGCGGCGAGAACTACCGCATTCTCTCCGTGAAAGAGCTGGAACGCTGGCGTCTGCTGTATGTGGAAAGGTGGCGAATGTGAAATGACTGGATTTCAGGTGCTGTGGGATGGTGTACAGCCGCTTTTGGTCAAGCTGGAAGAAAAGTCCCAGGCGGATTTTCTGGGCTGCTGCAAGCGTGCTACGCTGCTCCTGCGGAATAATGCACGGAAGAAAACGCCGGTCGCAGAGAGCGCCGTGTACAAGAACCGGAAAGGTGAGGTGATCGGGCAGCACAAAGGCGGCGGTCTGCGGCGGTCGCTGCGGGTGTCGATGCCCTCCGTGTCGTCGCCCGGGGAGGTGGGATACACCATCCACTATGCGCCGCACGTGGAGTATGGACACCGGCAGAAGATCGGGCGGTATGTGCCGCAGATCGGCAAGCGGCTGAAAGCCAGCTTTGTGCCGGGACAATATTTCTTGAAAGATGCGGTGGAGGAGACAAGGCCTGTCTTTCAGCGTGACATAAAGGAGGCACTGAAAAAATGATGTACCGAAAACTGGGATTTGCGGAGCTTGCCGCAGGGGCCCTGGATGTGCTGCGGCAGAATACCGGCTATGACGTGTACGACGCCGTGCCGGAGGATGCCGAAAGCCCGTTTCTGTTCGTGGAAGTGGTAGGAAAGCGTGACAGCTCCAGCAAGACCACGTGGAAAGAGACCTTCGTGGTCAACATCCACTGTATTGCGAAACCGTCACCGGCAAGAACAGAAGTGTATGAGATGATCCAGCGCACGGAAGAGGCAATGACTGCGCCGCTGGTGCTGCCGGCTGGTGTGGAATGCCTGCTCCAGACGGAGACCGGCGTACAGTCGATGCAGCTGGACGAGACCGGCGAGTGGCACGCTGTGCTGGGCTATGAGATCATGACAAGCTATGGATTAAAATGCAAGTAGGAGGAATGCAAAATGGCTGAAAACTTTGACAATAACGTATACTGTGAATTTCCGGAGGCTGTGGCGAAAGCCGGCAAGGATATCCTGTTGTGCCTGTTCACGTCGGACGGCACAAAGCTGCTGGCGATCGCCGGACAGCAGAGTCTGACCATCAACCGGAGCGCCGACACCGTGGAGACCACTTCCAAGGACACCAAAGGCGGCTGGAAGTCGCAGATGGCAGGCATGAAGGAGTGGTCGATCGACTCTGACGGTGCTTATGTCATGGGTGCGGAGTCCCACAAGGAACTGCAGAAATATTTCGAAAGCGGCGATCTGATGTGCATTAAGATCGTGGACATCAAGGAGAGCAAGCCGCTGTTTGGCGGTCTGGCTGTGCTGACGGAATACACCCTGGAAGCACCGTATGACGATGCCATGACCTATTCGTGCAGCATCGCCGGAAACGGCGCACTGGTAGATCTGACATCGCTGTCAGAAGAGGACAAGAAGAAAGTCACCGCAATGCCGGCGTAACAGGAGGGATAAATCATGGCAGAAAAACAGAAAACCTATGAGCTGGACGGGACCGTGTATCATCTGCACTATACCATCGGGCGGCTGGAACAGATCGAGCAGGCGACCGGCAGCAGCGTAGTGTCTGCGATATACGGCGCAGTGCGGCAGCAGATGATGCCGCTGTCTCTGCTGCTGATGCTGTTTGCCTACGGCATGATGAGCGAGGACGGCGTGTATGCGCCGCTGAAAAAAGCGGCTGCCTATGCACAGGAGCGCCTGGGCAGTGACGGCTATTCTGAGATGTTCCTGTGTGTCGTGGAGCAGCTCCAGGAGGACTGCGGTTTTTTATTCCAGTAAGGCTCGTCCAGCTGGAATACCTGGGCGGTACGCCGCAGCAAGCAAAGAACAAGCAGGAAGAACAGGAAAACGTGCACTATCGCAGCGCACAGGAATTTGCTTTTTTCGCCGCAAACTTCGGGTATTCCAAGTCGGAATATCTGGAGCTGACACCGGCGGAAAAGCAGTTTCTGATGAAGGCATACGAAGAAAAGACTGTGGCGGACTCCACGCTGCTGGCGGCGGCAGTTGCAAACGCTGTGGGGAATGTGCTGCGAAAAAAAGGCAAGCGTCCGAAAAAGCTGTGGCGCAGATGTCCCAGAGCCGGAGACGAAAAGGAACGGGAACAGGCCGTGGCGGCAGTCAGAAAGATGGAACAGACAGGGGACAGGCGCTGGGTAGACCTGGTGTACCAGGCAAACGGCATCCGGCGCAGAAAAGGCGGTGAAAAACAGTGAACGAACCGGAATTCTATGCGGTGAAACGCTCCGGCGTGCTGATCGACGACAACGGCATCCTGCTGAAACAGGCAGACGGCGGCGTAAAGCGCTATTACGGCGTGTCCTACGAGATGCTGCAGAATGCGATCGCACAGGGATACGCTGCAGAAACGGCAAAGCTTTCCTGTGTGCATACCTGGGAGGACTACGGGCTGTTTCTCACAGACGTTGCCATCACTGCGCCGGAGGTGGAGCAGAACGTCGCCACTGTTCCCGGCAGGCACGGTGTGCTGGACTACTCCGAGGCGCTGAGCGGCGCTCCGGTCTATCACAATCGCACCGTTACGCTGACGCTCTGCAAGTTCTGCCGCATGGAACAGTGGCACACGGAATATCATGCGCTGCTTTCCAAGCTCCACGGGAAGAAAATGAAGTGGATTCTGGACACGGATTCGGGGTACTATTTCACAGGGCGGTGCAGCGTTTCCTCTGTACGTGAGGACGGCGCACACAGCACATTTACGCTGACGATGGATGCAGAGCCGTTTCAGTACGGCATCACCTCCACCGACACCGACTGGCTGTGGGACCCGTTCTGCTTTGAGGACGGCGTGATTCGCAACTATAAGGGCATCTCCGTGAACACGGACAAGACTACCGTGCAGCTGGTGGGATGCGACAATGTGACCCTGTCGCCCACGCTGCGTGCGGCGGCAAAGGTAGCCGGGACGCTGTCGGCATCCATAGACGGAAAGGTTTATTCCTTTTCGCTGCACCAGGGAGAAAACACGATCACAGATGCGTTTCCGCTGAAAGCCGGCGTGCATGAACTGACGCTGCAGTGTGCGGATGCCAATGTCGTGACGGTCAGCATCCTGTTCCAGGAGGCGAAACTGTAATGGCAGACAACTACACCGTGTATCTCTATCCGTACACGCTGACGGCAAGCAGCCATTCTGACCTGTATACCGGCGACGTATTCCCTCATGCGGTACTGCATGACCCGTCGATTCCGGGGCGGTTTCTGATGCAGCTGCCGCTGGAAATGGCAGAAAGCAAGTCCGGCAGCTTTTCGTTCACCATTACGCCGGACAATCCGCTGTATAGCGACATGCGGCAGAACATGGACTGGGAGGTAGTGATCTTCCGGGGCAGCCGCTTTGTGTGGGCTGGTTATCCGGTGCAGCGTGAAACAGATCTGTACCGCTGGACAACGTACACCTGCGAGGGCGTTCTGGGGTATCTGAATCAGGTGTACCTGCCGTCGTTCCTGTACACAAACGTGAAACCAAGCGTGCTGATCGACGACGTGGTGTTCCGGAAGTACAACACGGAAGTGAGTACCACCGGCACTGCGGAGACGACGGCAACCGCCGCACAGCGCAGCAAACACCGGATGTTTGCACGAGGCAGCATTGACGGATTTGACAAATCAAACAGCAGGATCGTACGCTATACGGAAAAGACGCTGTCAGCCATGGAGATTCTACAGACCCGTCTGGTAAGCTATTTCGGCGGGAACCTCTATGTGGATATGGTATCAGATCCGGAAAAGTCGGGGGTATTGTGGGAACTGCACTACAAACCGTCCGACCCGGAAAACACAAACCCGTACCTGGTCGCCGTGGGAAAGAACATCACGGAGATCTCCTACAATTACGATACCACCAGCTTTTACACGGCGCTTGTGCCGGCAACGTCAGACGGCAGCGTCCTTGTGACAGCGTCCAACGAGGAGCAGTCACTGAAAGACGGAGACGGGAACATCACAGCACTGCGGCGGAAAAACAGCGTGATCTTCCGGAATGTGGCGCTTGTGAAAGCCTACGGGCTGAACGTAGGACTATATGACAAGCTGGAAAATGAATATGTGGATTCTGCGGAGGTGGTCGGAAATACACTAATCGCTGCAAAAGACCTGCAGCCGCCGAAGGTCACCTTTGAGGGAAGTGCCAAGGACACCACGGCGCTGACCGGTGACGCACCGCTGCAGATCGCACAGTATGTGCCGTTCCAGGACAGCACCAGGATGCTTTCCTGCCAGATGCGCATTACCAAGCTGACGCTGCAGCTGGACGATCTGACGCAGAACACGCTGGAGCTGAGCGGCTATGTGGATGCAAATAATCCGTGGCGGTTCTAAAGAAAGGAGGATACAGGCATGGCAGATTATACGCTTTCGGCGACCATCACCGGGGATGCGTCAAAGTTCCAGAAAGCGATGCAGCAGGCGGAAACGTCTATGCAGAAACTGAGTCAGAAACTGAGCGGATTCGGTTCGGGGCTGGAATCGCTGGGCGGCAAACTGTCGGCAGCAGGTGGAAAGCTGACGGCGCTGGAAACCGCAGTAGGCGGTGCGGCAGCGGCTCTGGGAACACAGGCGGTGAAAGCCGGCGCATCCTTTGAGGCGGAGATGTCCAAGGTCTCTGCCATCTCCGGTGCGACCGGAGACAATTTCAAGCAGCTGAAAGAAAAGGCCATGGAAATGGGCAAAAAGACCAAGTTCTCCGCCACAGAATCCGCCGAGGCGTTCGAGTACATGGCAATGGCAAGCTGGAAAACAGAAGAGATGCTGGGCGGCATCGAGGGTATCATGAATCTGGCGGCAGCGTCCGGGGAAGATCTGGCGACGACTTCGGACATTGTCACAGATGCGCTGACCGCTTTCGGCTTGTCTGCGTCGGACTCCGCAGAATTTGCGGACGTGCTGGCTGCGGCGTCGGCAAACGCCAATACCAACGTATCCATGATGGGCGACACGTTCAAGTACGTTGCACCGGTCGCCGGAGCGCTGGGGTATTCCGTGCAGGATACGGCGATCGCCATCGGGCTTATGGCAAACAGCGGTATCAAGGCAAGCCAGGCAGGTACGGCGCTGCGGTCGATCCTGTCCCGTATGGCAAAGCCGACCGACCAGGTACAGGAGGCAATGGACACGCTGGGGGTCTCTCTGACGGATTCCAACGGCAATATGAAGTCGATGCGCCAGGTCATGGGAGAACTGCGAAACGGTTTTGCCGGTTTGACCAAGGACCAGCAGGCGGCATATGCGGCAACCATCGGCGGACAGGAGGCGATGAGCGGACTGCTTGCCATCGTCAACACCTCAGAAGAGGACTTCAACAAACTGGCGGCGTCCATCGACAACAGCAGCGGCACGTGCCAGGATATGGCGGACACCATGCAAAAGAACCTGTCCGGACAATTCACTATCTTGAAAAGCCAGATCGAAGGCATCAATATTGATATTTTTGAGAAGATGGAGCCTGCTTTGCTGCAAGTTGTCCAGGCGGTAAATGGTATGATTTCCGCATTTAGCGCTGCCAAGGATGCCGGCGGTATGGGAAAAGGCATTGAAGCAGCAATCAAAGCATTGGACGGCATGGCGAGCGCTGGGGCAATTTCTGATGTATTTTCTACTATTGCGGACAAATTGCAGCTGGTTTACGACAAGCTGCAGCAGGTCTATGACAAGCTGAAAGCGCTGAAAGAATCCGGCGTGCCGCTGGAGAAGATCGCCGCCGCTGCTGCTGCGCTGGGTCCTGCAATGCTGATCGCAGAAAAGGCGACATCCGTCCTGGGCGGCGGTTTCCAGAGCATTTCCGGCATACTCGGAGCGTTCTCCGGCGTGATCGGCGGCGCAAAGAGTGAAATATCCGGGCTTTCCGGATGGTTCACGTCTTTTTCCGGCAAGCTGAAAACGGCGAAAGGTTCTCTTACGGCTGCCGGCGGTGCATTCGGCTCTCTGTTTGGGAAAATGAAATCCCTAAGCGGCGGTGTCATGGGAAAAATCGGGGATGGATTTTCCACGATTGCGGCAAAAGTGCCGAAAATCACCGTTCCCCTAACCGTGTTAAAGACAAAGCTGGGAGAGATATCCGGCGGCATTGGTGCAAAGGTTTCCGGCGTATTCGGAAAGATGGGAAGTGCCGTCGGTGCCGTCGGTGACAAGCTGTCGCCGCTGGTAGGAAAGTTCCAGGACTTTGCCGGTAAGATCGGCAGTGCGCTGTCCAGCGTGATGCAGGTCGCCGGAAGTTTTGGCGGCAAGTTTACATCAATCCTCATGAAAGCCTTCGGGTTCGGTGCGATCGGCGGCGTGATCCTGGTGGGACTGGGGCTGATCCAGAAGAACTTCGGGGATAAGATCGGCGAAATCCTCGCCATGGTGCAGGAAAAAGCGCCGCAGATCATCACGGACTTCTGCGCTGGCATCACAGAAAAGATTCCGGAGCTGATCGCACAAGGCGGGACGCTGGTGGCGAATCTACTGGAAACGCTGACAGCGCTTGCACCGTCCATTATCAGCGGCGGTGCGGACATTGTGATTGCGCTGGTCAACGGATGTGCCACACAGCTGCCAACACTGCTGGAACGTGCCGGAGAGCTGATCATCACCATTGTGCAGGGACTGACCGAAAAGCTGCCGGATATCCTGGCAGCCGGTATGAATGTGATCTCCAGCCTGGTAGACGGAATCTCCAGTTTTCTGCCGGAACTCATCCCAGCGGCAGTGGACATGATCCTGGAGCTGGCAATGGGTCTGGTGGATAACTTGCCGCAGCTCATCGACAGCGGCATCCAGCTGCTGGAATCGGTGGTACAGGGCATTGTGGATGCGCTGCCAAAGATCGCAGAGAAAGCCCCGGAGATCATCATGAAACTGGCGGATACCCTGATTGAAAAAGGTCCGCAGCTGATAATTACCGCCGGAAAGCTGATCGTGCAGCTGGCAAACGGACTCATCAAGGCGATACCCACCATTGTCGCCAAAGTCCCGGAGATCGTCAAGCACATCAAGGACAAGTTCCTGGAAACAGACTGGGCAGCGCTGGGCAAGCAGATGATGGAGCTGCTGGTGGACGGGCTAAAATCGATCGCAAATCTGGCGATCGGCGGCATCAACCTGCTGATCGACGGCGTGAACTACATCCCGGGTTTTGACATTCCACATATTCCCTATCTGGCACACGGTACAGAGAACTGGCAAGGCGGCTTCGCCCGCATGAACGAGGGCGGCAGAGGGGAACTGGTAAACCTGCCCAGCGGCGCACAGGTGATACCGCATGACATCAGCAAGCAGTACGCCAAAGAGGCAGCCAGAATGAACAGCGCCGGCGGTGCGGTCACCATCGACTATGACGCAATGGGCGCAGCCGTCGCAAGGGCAATGGCAGACGTAGATATGCACACCACATTCCAGTTGGACGGAAAGACCGTCGCAGACGTGACCACGCCGTATATCGACCGCAATCTGGGCAGAAGAGCGCAGATCGCAAACCGCTACGGCAGATAAGGAGGCAGACATGGCAGATATCATGGATACAGCACAGGGGACAATTTCCGGAGATGTGGCGCAGATACGCAGCGCCATCTACGGCAGAGAGGTACGGGCATCTATTGCAGAGGCGATAGAACTGCTGGACAGCAGCAGTCAGGATGCGGCGCAGAAAGCGGACACGGCACAGACCAGCGCTGCGGGAAACGCCGATGCCATTGCGGCGATCCAGGAAAAGATGGGACGCATCACGCCGGGGTTCACGTCCCGGTTTGAGCCGGGTTCCAATGGCATCAATTATCCGGTGTACCGCTGGATGAACGGAGAAACGTCCTACGACAAGGTGACGGCGGACCCGTCGCTGGAAGGGACGGAGATACAGATCGGTGATGCGGTCTACACATATACAGCGGACGAGCTGCAGCCGGGCAGGCTGGACTTCAAGGAATACATCAGCGGCTGTGAGGTCGGCACAGTGAACAAGTACGGACATAACAAGCCGTGCGGCTACTCCGTCGCCAGGAAAGGCGATGCGATCGTCCGGCTGGTATTGTTCGACGAAGACGAAAGCGCCATTTCTGAAGATGCAGACGGCGACATAGAGCAGTGTGCCATCCTGTACAGCAAGAGCTACGGCGTGAAAGGATTCCGCACGGACGCAGGCACCAAGCTGTATCTGGCAGACCTGCTCAGCCGTATCGATGTGCTGGAGCAGAAGGTACAGCAGCTGGAAAGCAAGTAAGGAGTGAGAAGAGATGCAGGATGTTTCCGGGATGTTCCACAAGCGGGAGATCGGTGTCAGAAATGATACCTATACCCGTGCAGAGATCGACGCAAAGGACGGCACGATACAGGCAGCAGCAGACAAAGCCCAGGCGACCGCAGACGGTGCCGTGGACGTGAACAACACGCAGAACACGCAGATCTCTGCTCTGCAGAAGTCGGCGCACTCCCACAGCAACAAGGACGTGCTGGACAAGGCGGAACAGCCGTACACCACGGCGGAACGGGATAAGCTGGCGGGGTTGGAGAATTACACCCACCCTACCTATACTGCACACACAAAAGGATTTTACAAGTTTGCAAGTGACGGTGAGGGGCATGTCGAGGACGCAGAAAAGGTGACAGAGAGTGATATATACAACGCTGGTGGTGTGATTAAAAATTTTTTGAATTTCGCAGATTATACGGGGCACATGCCCATAGCTTTTATGTCTACTGGCACTAGTGGCAGTTTTGGTGACTATGCCAAATTCATAGTGGACACTCGTGAAACGTCTGTCTCAAAGATGTTTAGGCTGAGCATAGGTGGAAACGGCGTTGAAGGCAGTCTAATGCTAAATGGGCAGAATGGATCTGAATATGTAATATTTCCAAATTCAAACAGTTTCAATTCAAATCGATTCCATTTTTTTCTTCCGGATAAGTCTGGTACAGTGGCATTGATCGAAGATATTCCGGATATAACGGTGAAGCAAGACAAACTGACTGCCGGCACAAACATCACGATCAGCGGTAATACCATCAGCGCAAAAGACACGACCTATGGCAATGCGTCGGCTAGTGTGGCTGGGCTGATGTCGGCAGAGGACAAAACCAGTCTGGATAGTATGTCATTGTTGCATTTGAATGTTGGCGGGTCTACTAATTTTGTTGGAGTTAAGTTCAAAGTTAATCGTGTATCAGCTAGGTTTATGGTTATGGAAAATAACGGAGAACGAGCAGACATATACATATCGATCAGAATCGGCGTAGACACTAAAGCAAAGGTGTATGTAAGTGGCAACACTAATTCCGAATATAAAGTTTTTTATGATAATTTGGATTACGTATATGTTATATTTAATTGTCAGCTGTGGTCATATATAGTGTGCACATCAACCGTACGTATTGAAAACATGATTGAGTGGCGTGGTACATCGTACCCAACTGGGCTGACTGGTATTTCTATGGATATACAGATTCTACTCGACACTGGTAACTACATAAACTATGCTCTGGCTAAAGACGGGACGGCTGTCGCTGCCGCTAAACTGTCAACCGCACGAAAAATCAACACGATTGCATTTGATGGAACAGCGGACATCGTTATCCCGAGATCCACAAAATACATGAACGCATCGTCTGGCACAGGTGGGCAAACTGGCTATGTCAAAGTAGCTACGTTTACTGTCAAGTCGCAGTACACAAATATGCCGACTGTTGTCAGATATCGAAACCGACATACAATGCCAGTAGAATTGATTTTCAGGTTCAAAAACCAGTCAAGAGTTGATCCAGAACTGGAATTCATTTTACAAGTTGTTGAATTGACAGGCTATGGATACAAAGAGGCTTATCTATATAAATCAGCTACCAGCACATGGGACTTGATAATTGCAAAATCGGAGGCATGGGATTCTGTGCAGATACTGGATTGTCAACAAGCAGATGGTGTGTCTGTAGCGTTTGAAAATACGCACGTCTCCACAGTGCCGTCAACAGCAATTAAAGCTACAGTATACACTAGAGCAATGGTGACCAGTACCGTAGCCGCCGCCAAAACCCTCACCGACTCCGGCTGGGTAGCTGTTTCTAATTTCAGTGTGAACACCTCTTCTTTTAGCCAAATCACAACAAGTTTTCGAAAATACGGAGACATCATTTTTATTCGTGGAAGAGTTCAGCCAAAAAGCAATATGACATCAATTTCGCTCTGTAGTACAGCATCGACTTCGCTTACTGGGATTACGCCGAGCCATTCTGTTCATGGAGTTGGTGTTTCCTCAGATGGGCTTGCACCGTTTAGCGTCAATGTAACAACATCTCCTGCCAATTCTGTTATCCTAAAAGGTAACTTTTTGGCTGACAAAATATACGATTTCGAATTTTCTTACATGAAATAAAAAAAAGGAAGTGAACCAAATGGACTGGACAGAAATTATTACCGCAGGCATCGCAGCATTAGGCGCTGTGGGCGGCTCTGCACTCATGCAGAGTAAGGCAACCGCAGTATTGCAGGTCAAGCTGGATGCGCTCAGAAACGATGTAGACACGCTCTCCCGGCGTGTAGACAAGCACAACAATCTGATCGACCGCATGACAATTGCGGAATGCAAGATCAAGGAACTGGAAAGCGAGGTAAAACATGAAAAATCGTGACTGGAAACAGTGGACAAAGGCGGCGGCAGTCAGAGCCGTCAAAACAATGGCACAGACAGCGGTTGCAGCAATCGGCGTAGCCGCAACCATGCAGGATATCAGCTGGGCAGTGGTCGGCAGCACTGCTCTGGTAGCAGGTATCCTGTCCGTGCTTACATCAATCGCAGGTCTGCCGGAAGTGGAGGAATAACAATGACGATCACAAACAATTATCTGACGCACAACCGCCCGTACACCAAGAGAGCTAAGACCACGGCGATTGCGGTACACTGGGTTGGCAACCCCGGAACGTCGGCAATCAATAACCGGAACTATTTCCAGACTACCGACCGTTCCGTGTCCAGCAACTATATTGTAGGATTGCAGGGCGAGGTGATCTGCTGCATCCCGGATGCGGAAATGAGCTGGTGTACCAATCAAGCAAACAGCTACACGGTTTCCATCGAGACCTGTCACCCCGACTGGACCGGGGCGTTCGGCAGCAAGACCTATGCCAGCCTGGTGGAGCTGACGGCGCAGTTATGCAAGAAGTACAGTCTGAATCCGCAGAAGGGTGGTGTCATTCGGCACTTTGATGTGACTGGAAAGGTCTGCCCGAAGTGGTTCGTCCCCAAGCAGAAAGGAGGTTCTGACACGGCAGACGAGGCGCACTGGCAGCAGTTCCTCCGGGACGTGGCGAATGCTATGGGTATCGGAAACGCTGCGGCGTCTAAACCGGCATCCACAAACACATTGCGCTACGACTGGAAACAAGGGCAGGCTGTGCGACTGTACAAAAACAAGACCCAGCTGTTTGCCAACGACACAACAACCAAAGCAGCAGGCACGCTGCCAGCTGGCACGTACTACATCTACGACGGTGTACAGTGCAAGCTTGGGCGTTTCCGGATCACGACACGCAAGGACTACTGCGGCAAGAAACCAGCAGGCAAGTACGTCACAGGGTACGTGAGCGTTGATAATTTCCGTGAGATTTGACGGCAGTATAAGTAAATAACAAGCAGAAAGCCGGCAGTACAGCAGGAGATTTCCTGGGTTGTACTGCCGGATTTTTGTTGACAATCGAAAGAAAATGTGCTATACTATTTTTTGAAAATATTGGAGATAGCAAGCAATGACGGTGTAAGAATTGTAAGTTCGCATTTTGTTGCACTGCCTCCACCACACGCAACACTGCACGAACTCTCCCGCAGAGCAGCGGTTACCTGCTCCAGCGGGGGAGTTTTTGTTTTATCAGTCAGATTGACCAGCACCGTGATCCGATCCTTGTACACGATGACCTGATTCACAAGCAGCTGCAGGATCTTCTCCGTGCCCTCTGCCTGCACTTCCAGCAGGCGGTGTGCGAAGTACTGGAAGTGCTCCAGCTTCAGCTCAGGTGCGTCGGTTTGCAGCAGTCGCACTTCCGTTTCCAGAGCCGCTTTCTGCTGCTCCAGCTG
>ERZ1034807.38-NODE-38-length-33030-cov-28.922456_pt1 | contig 33030 bp, 50 predicted proteins | sample MGYA00520648_ERZ1034807 | MGnify/ENA primary metagenome ERZ1034807 (study PRJEB33766, sample SAMN09781684) | gut metagenome | biome: gut microbiome | host: Homo sapiens | place: Madagascar | study: EMG produced TPA metagenomics assembly of the PRJNA485056 data set...
CAACAAGGACGCGAGGGGCGTTTTTTCGAGGGGGGGTCAGTCCCACCGCTCCGGCGTCAGAGGCGGCGCAGACGGCGCGTATTGCCGCTGGCTATCCGGATGCAGCTCCTCGTGACAGCGCTTGCAGACGGCCTCCAGCTGCCGGGAATCGCCATCGTAGACGGACAGCGCCAGGTCGGGACGATCGCGCAGATGCCTGACGTGATGGACGATACTGGCCTTGGAGTACACGCCGCGCCGCTTGCATTCCTGACACTCGCAGTTATCAACCGTCAGCACCTCTCGGCGCAGCCGCCGCCACTCCGGCCAGGAGTAGAACTCATGCTCCGACCCCGCATCGAGAAGCCCGCGCAGTTCCGCGAGCCTGCTTGCTGAAATTCCCATGCGCTCCTCCCGTCTTCGTCTCCGGCGTTCCGGCTCGCGGCTATCACCTCGCGGCAAAACAAAAACGCCGGAGACCATGACGCAGCACCAACGTGTGGTGTCTAATCATGGGCTCCGGCGTTCAACGCTCCGGCCTCTTGCTCGATATGCAGGATGATCTCCGTTTTACAGTCCCGGCAGTACACAGGCAGCTCCGTGGCGGATGTGCCGGGCAGCACCCGCAGGAAGTGTCGATTGCGGTTGCACCTGGGACAGGTCAACCACCCATCGCTCCTTGGGGATATTGTACCGTATTCGGATGTGATACGCAAGGGGTTTTCCTCCTTTTGGTGATTTATTCAACTATATCACAAGTTACATTTACTATTTAGTACATACCAAAACCGCCTTGATGCGGCATACGCTTCCCGTCTATCACAGTCGGATGGAGAAGATCCTGCTCAATGTACCAGCCATACTGGTAGTGGCCAAACCCATTATCCACCGTATACCGGCCGCACACCCGGCAATCGTCCGGAATCTCAATGCGCCCCGAATCAGATCGGAAGTATTCAGGCGGCGGCAACTGCCGCGCAAGGCTGCGCGACGCCACCCACGTCCTGGCATCGATTGGAATGACGATGCCGTCACTGCGTTCCTTGCAGTAGTATCTGGCAGTGCGCCGATAGCTGTCAAACGCACCCAGCAGCAGGGGCTGCGACGAGATGATGTACCCCTGTCTCCAGAGATCTTCCATGATCATGGGCGGGAAGTCGTTGTATCGCACCGTAAGATGCATGTGATACCGATGATCTCCATGGCGCCCCTCGATGAGGTAGACATAGTCGGGCGTCACGCCGCCATGCCACTTCTTCATCTGGTAAAGCAATCGGCGCCAGCACAATCGAACCTCTGCAAAGCTGGGTGGCAGATGCGCCTCGTCAAAAGTCAGCGTGTAGCTCCACCCATCAAAACCGAAAAGCGCCAGCAATAGCTCCAAGCGATCCATGCGCGTCCGGCAGACGCCGGAGTCCCGTGGCGGGCGGAGGATTTTATTTTTCTCCGCCCGCTCGTAGGGGCTATCATATTGGCTTAGTCGCGGACGTATGGCGCGCTGCTCCTTCACCAGCGGGCCTGCCCGCTGCCGCACGCAAATCCAGCGTCCTTCACCTTTCATCACGTTTCTCCACAGGAGCAGGAGCTTCGGCAATATCCGACGCGCGGGCGGACACCATAGCATTAACCGCCATATCCAGCGCCTCGCCGAAAGCGCCCATCAAGACCACTGCGGAAGATATGGCTCTGTAGACCTTAGGAGGGACGCACGCGGCGGACTCATCCAGATACGTCCTCAGGACTTCGGCCGACTCCATAATACCCATCATATCAACTCCACCTCCACGTTGTATTCCTTCAGCATGCGACGAACATCGGACCAGGTGACGTACCCCTCCGCCACGCACTCGGCGGCGTGGTTCAGCTCCGCGGCCAGCTGCTGCACGTCCTCTATCGGCGCGTCGTGCTTATCGATCAGCACATACAGCATCAGCTCGATGCCGCGATTCAGACCCTCGGTGACGCCCTTCGCGTAGGCGGCCGCCACGTCGGCCTCCGTCCGAGGTACCCGCCGCGGGTTCACCTTAGCGCTCATCACGGTACTCCATGACGCTGCACGCCCTACTCTCCGCCAGTTTCCGCTCCAGCCATGTGATCATCTCCCGCAGGATTGCGCACCCATGGATGCCGCAGTCATGCTCATGCCCGCATCCAAGGCACGCAAGACTACCCGTCTGCACCTTCAGCCGCCGCAGCGCGGCGATCAGCTCGCGGTCACTCATCACGAAGCGCCTCGTTCACGCGGCGGCATCCCCAAACGGGTCGAGACTTACCGTCGGCGCCTCGCACCACATCAGTGACTCCCCAATACGGACAACGCTCTCCGTAACAGTCCGCAAACGCCTTCACGTGTCCGCCGTCATCACTCACCAGAGTAGACGGGAGCCATGGACAGACCAGGTCGCTCTTTTCTATCACGTCGCTTCCTCCTCTCTCATTGCCTCCAACGCTTCCTTCGCCTTCTCGCGGGTCAGGAATACGGTCTTGCCAATGTCGGCTTGTTCGAAGATTATCTGGTCGGAAAGCGTCGTGTAGACTACATTCATTTTCCCATTTTCCGACATCCCGACAACAGCTTCATAAAGGGCATCTTCATAGATGTCTCCGTCCTCGATTGTGTACAACATGCTTGAAATAATCGGCGTAAGTACTGGCTTTACTGGCAGCGCCACCACGCGCTCGTCCTTGTCTGCTTCCGCCAGCTCCCGCAGGCGGGTATAGCTGCAAAGACTTTCCAAATCAGCAAGCCGCATGAGCTTCATCGCGACCTCGTCCGCCTTATCCTTCGGCAAAACTTCCTCCGGTTCAAGCCCCGTGTCCTCGTAGGCGGCGAGACGTTTGCATATCGTTTCATCAAACAGACAGTCTTCGCACCGTCTGTTGCACGGCTCTTCAAAGCAGCGTGGGTAATATGCGTTTCCGGTATCACTTCTTCTCGTCAGTCGTTCCATCACATTCCCTCCACATAGCACCAGCTCTGGGGCGGACGCTTGAGGCGCAGGCTCTCGTTGCCGCAGGTTCCGTTGTTCTCCCAGTGCATAGCGCAGCTTTCGCAGTAAAGGTCGTTGGGGCATACGCGCCGGAACTCGCTCAGTTCCTTCGGCGTATCGTAGATTTCCAACTTAGAAATGTGCCATCCATAGCCCTTTCCCGCTTGCAGATACTCGTGCATATCCCAGAGGGTCAGGCACGAATGCCGCGCAACATCGTTTGTTGTCGGCTGACCCTCGCCCTCAACGGAATAGGAGCCGCCGAGGCGGGGCGTAACGAGGCGATAGATGCGGTCACACACAAACTCGCCGATTACCTTACCGCGCTCACCGACCAGTCTGCGCACGTCGCCGCTCTGCGTGCAGTAGATGTAGCACCTAAACGGCGTTTCCATCTTCGGGCGCGTCTTTCTCACCTCAATGGTCTTTTCGCCGGTGACGATCTTCTCGCACCACTTCGGGCGGACGCTCAGCATGACAGCCTCGCTCATTTCTTCGTCGCCTCCAATACTTTTTCATGAGGCGCCTCCGGCAGTGGCATCCAGTAGGCGACAGCTTCGGACGTAAGATACCATCCGTCAATCACCCAGCCGCCAGAACCAAGATATCGACCCAAACAAACGATATTCCTCGGTATATGAGGGACAAAAACAATGCACTCTTTCACAGAGCCCTCCGGCAGTCGCTCCGTCACAGGGATCCACTTCTGCCGTTCCCGCAGCTCCGCGATCTCCTCGGCGTACCGGGCGCAGCGGTCTACCAGCTCCTCGATCTTATCGGCGGCGGCATCACACAGGCCGCCAACACAGCCCACCGCGTCCTCGTCGCACTGCGGCTCAAACGCACAGTCGTCGCAACCTTCTTCCGTCCCTGTGCCGCACCACCGCAAGCTCCGCACGATCTCCTCAGCCTTCATCCCTCCTCCGCTCCCTTCTTCCGATCTATCTTGTCCAACGCAGCGGCCACCTCCCGCCAGATCGCCACCGGGAAGCGCTCCCGGTTCAGCATCCGCGCCAGCAGCTCCGCACTGATCACTTTCCCATCCACCTTGCCGCAGGCCGCTGCCAGCGGCGTCAGACTGTTCAGACCATCCTTCTGCCGGTAGGCCGTCAGGCGCTCCAACGTGTCGTGCTTCAGCTGCGCCGCCTCCGAGGCCGGAGAACCGGCTGCCGAGGCATCTTCCGGCTGCGGTTTCCGCGCGGCCGGGGCGTGGGCGGAAACAGAGGACGCCTCCGGCATCTCCTCCGCAGCCGCCAAGGCGCGCCGGGCCAGCACCAGCATCTCGATCCTGTCAAAGTTGCCCGCGCACATACCGTTGTTCAGGATGCCTTGCAGGTAGTTCGCCAGTTCGGCGCACTGCGCCTTGGTCAGGTCAACTCTCGTCATGCTGCCGCCCCCCCTCAGGACGGTTTCCACCGCCAAAGAGATTTTTAGCCTGCTTCAAAAACTCTTTGCCTTCAGAGCGGATTACCACTCGCTCCGAGCTGGGAGGCGGAGACTGCCACATGGGAGAATCCTTGTGATTGACAGCCAGCAATACACACTCCTTGAACAGCGGGCGCACTTCGACCGGGATCTCAAAGTAGATCGCGCGGATCACCTCACAGCAATCTGCCGCGACTTGCGGGGCGTCTCCAGACGCGCTCACGACAGTCTTCTTGCCATCTCGCACACAGTTAATCATCGTTCTCGTCCTCCTTATCCACCTCCGGCAGCGCCAGCCACCGGACGACACGCACCTCGATCTTGTCTCTGCTTTTCCCGAACCTGAACGCCTCACCATCCCACCGGCAGAGCGAGCGAGATGTCCGCTCGCCGTCGCCGCTCAAGTCGAACTCCGCCACTACATCGCACGGCTCTGCCGGCGTTGTGCCGCCGGGCATCCACGCGGCAAGCGCCATCTGACTGGCGCAGACCCGCGGGACGGCGGCCACTTCATCCGCCATACGCGGCTCATCGGCGCGCATCATCAGATAGTCCACGCTGCAGCCCAGTGCGTCTGCCGCCGCTGACCACCGGTTGACATCGAGCAGGGAAACGTTGTAGCCAAACGGGAGTCCTTCATTTGGCTCGATTTTCTCACGGCCGACTTCGAGAGACTCCGCCCTCTCAATAAGCCCGCTATATGGGCAGTCGATTTTCTCAAAATACTGCTTTGGCGTCAGGCCTGCCCGTTCGCGCAGGGTACCGAACCTCTGCCAGATGGCGCCGACGCGCTCTATGTCCGGCCGCTGTAGCGCTTCTTTTTCAGCCGCCTCCCGCTGCCGCTCCGCCTTGGCGGCGGCCCTCAGCTCCTTCTGTTTGTCAATCAAATTCGGACACACATCTTTGCAGCTTTGCAGCGAGCTGCACTTCGCGCAGCAGCCATACTCACACCCGCAGTCTGACCAGCGGCTCTTAACTTTCGCCTTGATGGCATGGGCGACCTGCGCATCCTTATGCGAGCACGCCGCGCCATCGGGGCACTTAACCTTCCCGACAATGATTTTGTTTACGGCCTTAGTCGCAGCCTCCACCGTGCTCGCGTAGAGATAGTTCAGGCCACTGTCGCCCTGGGCCTGACCGCGGTATGCATCAACCACCTGACGCTGCACGTCTACCGGAAGACGTGCGAGGGTGTAGGCCGCATCCTCGCTCAAGCTCTTACTCCGGGGGCCGTCCCAGTAGGATTTCCGGATGTCCGGAGCCAAGCCCTTCCGGATAACATCCAGCCGCGCCAGCTTGCTCTTGCTGATTTTGCAGGCCTCGGCCACATGATCCCGCATGCGGCCGGGGAACTCGTAGCCTTCCTCCTTCAGCTGGTACAGCAGCTCCCGCACCTTCTCCACCTGCTGGGAGATCTCCGGGGAACTCAGCGCGCGGGTACTGCTGTTGGCGTAGATCAGGCGCAGCTCCCGCAGCGCCGGAGACGCATCCCCCTTTTCACGAATACAGGGTACCTCGCGGAGATCCGTCCGCCCGTCCTCCACCAGCTCGCGGATAGCCGCCACGCGGCGGTGGCCGGAGACGATCACCGCGTGACCGTTCTCGCCGTCCCGCACCCGGATGGGCTGCTGCAAGCCGATGGTGGCGATGTTGTCCGCCAGACCGTCCAAGTCGCTGAGCTCGTAGAAGTTTCCGGGGTCACTGTCCAGCAGATCCACATCGATGTACTCGATCTGCTCCCGTCCGGTGCCCGACTCGGACACCGGCTGCGCCAGCGTCTTGGCAAACTCGCCCATGTCAAATTTCGCCACGGTCTGCACCTCCCTCCGCCAGATATTCCCAAACCCACGCACGGTAGTCGGCTGCCGCCGCGCTGCGGTGGCTGTAGTCCATGACCGGCTGCCGGGAGAACGTGCTCTCCGGCACCTTCTCCGTCCGCCGGATCACCGACGTGAACACCGGCAGGCTCAGACTACGCAGCAGCGCCTCGCCCTGCCGCACCACTTCGCTGTTGCGCCATTGACAGATCAGGACGCCGGCCACTCTGATGGCGGGATTGGCAGCCCGCATGCTATCGATCTGTGCCACCATATCGTTGACGCCCCAGACGGAGAATCCATCCACCACCATGGGGACGACCACCTCGTCCGCCGCCATCAGCGCCGCACAGCTCGCCGCCGTGAAGCCGGGAGGGCAGTCGAAGATCATGTAGTCCATGCCGTCGGATGCCGCCGCGTCACGGAAGTCCCGCAGAGAATTGATGCTGTGGATGCTGCTTTTCAGCGCCCGCACGTCCAGCCCGTACAGGGCGCTGGATGCCGGAAGCAGCTGCACAAGGCCACCGGCGTCCACGGGGATAGTGCTGTCGCTCCACACGTGCTCTGCCTGCCCCTCCAGCACGTCCGCCACTGTGGCGGTGTTGTCCGGGTCGAGATCCGGGAAGTAGAACCGCGTCAGGCTCATCTGCCCATCGCAGTCCACCAGCACCACCCGTCTGCCGCCGCGCCGCAGGGCGTCCGTCAGGTTGATGGCTGTGACGGTTTTCCCCACGCCGCCCTTCAAGTTCATGATCGCTATGGTTTTCATGTTGCTCGTACCTCACTTTTTCGTTTTTCTGCACGGGATGCATTCCCGATACCTATACCGCCCTGTGCTGCGTTCCACCACCGCAAAGCGCCCCTCCGGATGCACCCAGACCACCGGCACCACGACGCTGGGCGCCCGCAGTTCCGTGTCCTTGGCGTATCGCAGCACAAATGGAACGTATGTAACCTTGTCGCCTGTCTGCATAGGGTCTCCTTTCAGAACGGCACGTCGCCGTCGTCTTTGATTTCGTGGAAGCTGACCTGCGCCGGAAGCGGCGCCGCCTTGGCCACCGGCTTCGGCATGGGACGAAAGCTCTGGATGCGGCCCTGAAACTGCATCACCTTGTACCAGCCAGCCTGTCCGTCCTTGTTCTTGTCGCATTTCAGGACGCGCGCCCCGGAGCGGTCCTCCGGATCCTCCAGATACAGCAGGAAGATGACGTCCGCGTCCATGGTGATCTGTCGACTCTCGCGCAGGTCGTACATGGTGGGCGCCTCGGTCTTCTTCCGCCCGGCGTCCGGCGTCAGCTGGGACAGAACCACCGCCGTGATGCCGTGCTCGTGGCTCATCCGCTGCAGGCCGCGGCTGATGGAGCTGACCTCCTCGGGACGACTCCAGCCCTTCCGCCCGTCCGCTTCGATGAGCTGCAGGTAGTCGACGAACACCACGTCGTAGTGCCGGGATAGCGCTACGGACTGGATGTCTGCCACGGTGAAGCCGCTGCACTGCATGATCTGCAGGCCCGTCCTGCTCAGACTGGACGCCGCGTAAGCCAGCTCCTCCCACTCCTTTTCGCCCAGTTTGTTTTGCTTGATGTCGCTCAGGTCGATCATGGCCCTGGCGGACATGATACGGTCGGCCAACTTGGCCTTGTCCGTCTCAAAGGAGAAAAAGCCCACCCGGTATCGCTCCGCCATCTTCATGGCCATACCCAGCGCCAGACACGTCTTTCCGGCGCTGGGGTAGCCTCCGATGACGCAGTAGTCGCCTCGGGTGGTGTACACCCGCTCATCGATAAAGTCATAGCCCCAGCGGATGTACTCCGACTTCTCCGTCTCCTCATGGCGGGCAGAGAAGTTTTCCCACATCCGGGTCATGTCCCAGACCTCCACGCCGGACTTCAGGCTCATGGCGGCGTTGGCCTTCTCCATCAGCTTTTCCGCCGCCGGAAGATCTTCCGTCTCCGCCAGCGCCGCGCCGATGCTCCGCAGCCGCCACACGATGCTCTCCCGCTTGAGGATCTCCACGTAGGAGCCCACGTTGGCGCTGGTGGGCGTCACGTCCATCAGCTGCACCAGCAGCTCACCGTAGTCCTGTCCGGCGCGCTCCTTCAGCGCCGCGCCCACCGTCACGGGGTCGACCGGCTGCGCCTCCTGAAACAGCTGCCGAATGCAGCTGTACACCGTGCGGTAGACCGACGACACAAACATCGCCTCAGACGTATCCGCCAGCACATCGGCGATGCAGTCCGCGTCGATCAGCATCGCGCCCAGCACGGCGGCCTGCGCCGTCGCCATCCGCTGGGACTGGATCGGGGCGTCAATTGTCATATCTCGTAGTCACCCTTCCTCTCCTGCACACGGGTGGATGCTGGTGCAGCAGGGGAGGGCGCGTCCAGCTCGTCGGCGTCCTTCCACCGTTGCCCGTTCAGGAACGTGGCCACGTGGGGGATGCCGATGCCGCGCTGCCACTCCTCCGTGGCCAGCAACTTCTCCAGCGCCCGCCCGATCCGGGCGATCAGCGCGTCGTCCGGCTTCAGCTTGTCCCAGGCGTCCATGGCCCGCTGCTTGTTCCGCCGCCCCTTGGCTGGATAGTAGTTCCACATCCCCGCAAAACGCTCCGGCTTCCAGTCCGGCTGCTCCCGCGGCACACCCTTGTGCACACGTTTTTGCACACCTTCCCCCAATGGGGGTATGGGGGTTATATTATAATTATCTGTTCTTATATTGTGGGGGGTCGACTTTTTTGCCGACACCCCCCCGACTTTTTTGCCGAGAGGGGTCTCGGCATTTTTGCCGACACCCCTTGTGCAAACACCGGCGAAGATCCGGCGCTCGCTTCCGGTGGCCGTAGGTACCATTTCCACCGTCAGATAGCCCGCGTCCCGAAGCTTCCGGATCAGCCGCGTCACCGTGTCCGCCGACCAGCCGTACAGCTCCGCGAAGTAGTCATTCTTCGCCCAGCAGAAGCCTTTCCTGTCACACAATGCGGAGATCTCGCCGTATAACAGCTTCGCGTTGGCAGGGAGGCGGTCGTCATACCGCACCGGGGCGGGGATCACGCCCCAATAGGCGGGCTGTTCAATTTTTTTGCTCATGGCAGTCCTTACCCCCTTGCGAAAGCCGTCAGGCTCTGCTATACTTAATGTTGCTCGTACGAAGCTTTTCGCTTCGGCTGAACCGCTTTCTGGCTCCACCCAGAGGGCGGTTCTTTTTTTGCGCCTTGCCGCAGCCGTCCACCCAGCGGACGACGGCCGCCGCACCGGCTGCCGCGCAGATGTACTGCACCGCCATTGCCCAGCTATCCACAGATCACACCTCCCTCCGGCGTATCCAGCGGCATGAAGCGGATATCGGTGTAGTATTTCTTCCAGCGGGCGGGATCCTCGATGCCGCCGCCGCTCCGGTAAAACCACAACTTCCGGGCGTCCGGCTCCCGAGGGTCCGTCGCGAAGTGCCCCACGCGGTAGGTGGCGTCCTTGGCAAAACTCAGCGACCCCGTGCGCACCACCACCGCCTGGCCCAGAGGGGGCCGCATATCGGGGTGTCGGAGATCCAGATAGTTCCACATTGGCATCCCGCCACCTCCTCAGCACGCCTTCGCCCACGCGGCGAACAGCTCGTCCTTGGGGATGCGCGCCGCCTTGGCGATAGCCGCGATCTCCTTGCCGGAGCAGCTGGGCAGGTCCTTGATCCGGGCATAGATGGTGCTGCGGCTCATGCCCGCCGCCCGCGCCATGCCGTCCAGCCCGCCGTGCAGGGCGTAGGCCTGCGCCTTGATGCGGACCGCCATGTCCTTGGCGGCGTCTGTCTTCGCGCTCAAAATCGTTCGGGGCATCACTGCACCTCCTCTGCGTACTGCAAGGCCAGTGCGGCCTGCACGATATCCCCCAGCTCGCAGGTGATCTCCTCAAAAAGCGCCCGCTCGCCGTCACTGATGACCCCATCCTCGGCGATCTCCATTAGCTGGTCGCTGCGGTGCGCCTCCGCAAAGCGCATCACCCGCCGCACCAGCTTGATCACCGCCACCGGCAGCGGCTCCGGCCGCGCCTCCTGCACGCAGTCCGGCAGCAGCGCCGTCTTCAGCTGCAGGTGCTGCAAGCCCAGATACTGCACGTTGTACACCGCGCACATCCGCGCCACGATGTCGTCGCCCGGCAGCCGCTCCCCGGACTCGTAGGCGCGGATGCTGGTGTCGCTGACCGCCAGCCGCTCCGCCGCGGCCTCCTGCGTCAGACCCGCCGCTTTCCGGGCGGTCTGGTAGATGTTTCCGCCGTCCCTTGCCATGGACAACTCCTCCTTTCTCCGCTATGCTGACCTCAGTGGGCAGCGTCGCTCATCAGCTCCATTTCCGTGCACTGCAAGATGGCGCACAGCATGGCGCGGTGCTTCTTGCAGGGCGTCGCCTTGCCTCGCTCCCAGTAGCTGATCACCGACCGGTCGACGTTCAGCTTGTCCGCCAGCGCCTCCTGCGTCATGCCGGTGCGCTCGCGGTACTCCTTGATCCGCACTACGATTCACCTCCGTTCGTGAAATTTCACCTTGCGCGCCGGAAAAAAGGGTGGTATAGTGTTCATGTCAGTAAACAGCTACACACCCGTTTTTCCGAGGGGGATACAACCTGCGCAAGACCCAGTGGGAACCCTCAAAGTCAACAACAGACAGGAGAAAACATGGAACCCGATAGAATCCGCCTAAACAACGCAGCCGCGCGACAGGCCGTCAAGACTGCGCTTCGGGATCTTCTGCCGGAGGATTGACACCGCTGTGCCACATCAGCAGGCTGGGCAGCGCCGCCACTTCCTGTGGGGTGCCATTGCCAGCCAGCACACGACGGGCAAAGTCAGCGATGTCCTGCGCCAGAACCGTGCGAAGGTCTACCATCTTCTCACCTCCCTCTCGTTCTCATCTGAGGGACAAGTTAAGCATAAATGAGTAATTACGCATTGTCAAGGGATTTTGAGTAATTACCTATTTTTCGTAATTTTGCATAATTGCCATATAGTATGAGGTCACTATGGAACGAGAACTTTTTGTGCAGAATATCAAAGAGCGTTGCCGCGCAAAAGGGGTCAAGCCCACCGTGGCCTGCCGCGAGGCTGGCGTCGGCACCAGTTTTATCACGGACATAAATAAGGGACAAACGCCGTCTGTTGCCAAGGTGCAGATGCTGGCGCAGTATCTGGGCTGCACCGTCTCCGACCTGCTGGGGGAGAAGGAGACACCGCCGGATCCGGTGCGGCAGGAGTTCATGCGCCTGCTGGACAGCATGACCGCCGAGCAGCGGAATGAATTATTTGCCTTCATGCTCCGCCTGAAGCGTGAGCGGGAAAAATAAGACGGTGCCCGATTCGGGCACCGTCTCTCAGAGGATCTCACCGCTAATGATTTTCAGTGCGGCCGCCAGGGCCTCGGCCTGCGCCGCTTCGTCCAGACTGTCGAACAACGCCAACAAGTCCTCCTCCCACTCATTCATGTCGCGCCCCCTCAAAATAGTACTTTTATTGTACCACTTCGACAAAATATGTCCAGCAAAAAGCAAATTTTTTGCAAAAAATATATGTAAGCGGTAGACTTGCCGCGGAAAGGGAAAGGTATGGTCGATTTCAAAAACGGGGTGGTTTTCAAGCTGAAGGAGTCCAACGAGGTGCCGTCCGCCATCCGCGACATTCTCCTGCCGGGCGAGCAGGTGGTCGGAAACTACAAGGCTATCCGCGACTACGTGCTGTTCACCGACCGCCGACTCATCTCCTGCAATGTGCAGGGCATCACCGGCAAGAAGCAGGACTTTACATCCTTGCCTTACAAAAATATTACTGTGTTTTCTGTGGAGACTGCCGGCGTGCTGGATCTGGATAGCGAGCTGGAGTTGTACTTCGCCGGCCTGGGGAAAGTGCATTTTGACTTTTCCGGCAAGTGCGACATCAAATCCATCGGACGCTGCATAGCGCAGGCGGTTCTTTAATTTTCGACGCAAAGCGGTGCCCGATTCGGGCACCGCTTTCTCAAAAGGAGGGGGTCATGCCATGCAGTGCAAGAATAAGGGCTGCGGCCGGGAGATAGACGCCGACTCCGTCTACTGCAAATGGTGCGGCACCCGGCAGGTCCGGGAGCAGCGCAGTAAGAACACCGCCCACACGCCCACCGCCCGGAAGCTTCCCAGCGGCTCGTGGGCCTGCCGCGTCCGCGTCAACGGGCAGGATGTGTCCATCACCCGCGAGACCAAGGAGGAGGCCATTGCCGAGGCCATGGCCATCAAGCACGGCCTGAAGGCCCCCGAAAAGGCCGCCTCGACCATAACCTTGAAGGAGGCGTACCGAAAGTATATCGAATCCCGCGACGGCGTGATTTCCCCCTCCACCGCCGCAGAGTACAGGCGCCTCCAAAAGACATCTTTCCAGAGCTTGATGGAGCTGCCAGCCGCCTCCATCACCTCCGAGCAGATCCAGCGGGAGATCGGCAAAATGGTGAAAAACGGGAAAAGCCCGAAGTATGTTCGCAACGTCGAAGGACTTCTTGTCTCCGTTCTGAAGCAGTTTGCGCCAGATTCGAAGATCTCCATCATCCTTCCACAGAAGCGGAAAGTGGAGCTGCGCAAAATCGAGGACGCCGAGATCGGCAAGATCATTGCGGCGTTCTCTGGCACGGACATGGAGCTGCCCGTGCTCATGGCGTTGTGGATGGGGATGCGCATGTCGGAGATCCGCGGCGCCAGATTCGAGGACATCTCCGAAGGCCGGCTGCACATCTGCCGCGCCATTGTCTCCGGCGAACATGGCGACGAAGTGAAGCCGCCGAAGACCTTTTCCGGCGATCGCCGGATATCTGTCCCCGCCCACATTCAGGCTCTGATAGATGCCACCGGACGCAGCGAGGGTTATATCGTTCCAGTCTCCGGCCAGACGCTCTACAATCGCTTCATCCGCGGCCTCGATGCCGCCGGCATTCCCCGCTGCCGCTTCCACGACCTGCGCCACGCCAACGCAGCCATCATGGTCCGCCTGGGTGTGGAATCAAAATACGCGCAGGAGCGAAACGGCTGGTCCGACGACTGGGTGTACAAGCAGGTCTACGCCTACACGATGGACGACCGGATGGTCGAGATAGACAAGTCCATCGATGATTATTTTGGCAACAAAATGGCAACGGAAGTTTGCGAGAAGTGAGTATTTAAGCCGCGTATACCGGTTTTTTCAACGGGTTCGACTCCCGTACCCTGCTCCAAAACCAGAAACCGCCTGATTGCAACAATCAGGCGGTTTTCCCTTTGCTTGCAAGGCTTTATGGCTCGTCGCGCGTCTAAGCAAGCGCAAAAACCGTCCAGCCTTGCGGACTGTTTTACGCTTGGCAAAAACAACTTTTGGCAACAAAATGGCAACAGCCTACGCCTGCGTCCGTTGATACGTGCCGGTAACCTGCGCCAGCAGGAGGCGGAGGTAGTCGGGGCAGCTCCGTGCGCCGCGTTCCCAGTCCTCCAGCGTGCGGGTGGGGATACAGTAGCGGGTGGCAAAGGCCGCCTGGGATAGGCCGGTGTGCTGCCGGATGTCGCGGATCGTCAGGTGGGCGGCGTCCCAGAGACGCGCCAGCGTATCGATGCGGTCTGAGGGTATGTCCGCGTCCGGTGCATCGCCCCAGACGGAGGACAGCGACCAGTCGGATACAAAGGTGTCGCGGTCGGCGGCGGCGAGTGCTGCGGCGAAAAGGGTGCAAAACAGTTTGTCTGTCATGTTTAATATCCTTTCATAGGTGAAAATGTGAAAAAGGAAAAGCACCGGTGACCGGTGCTCTTCCCGCAGTTGAAGGACTTGTCCTTCTCACCTTTTCAATCCACGGATGCAAGCGCCTCCTGCATCCGACGAGAATAGGTTACCACGCTGCGCGGGAAATGTCAAGCGCCGTCATGACTGCGTCCCACCCGCCAGATATATGGCGTTCTCGCGCTCTGTCTGCTCGTAGTCCGCCATCGCGTCCGCGATCATGTCCGCGATCTGCTGCTGGGACTTGTAGCGGGTGGTGATGCCAACCTTAATGACGTCAGCGTCGTGGTAGACCGTCCACTCCTCACGGTCCCAGTGGTACGCGCCCCAGACTTCGCCGGTGGCCTTGTCGTAAAAGATCTCTGCGTACTCCCCAGTGCGGGAGCCGAGGCCCTTGGTGTAGTCGGAGGCTTTTGCCAAGTCCTCCATGTTGATTTTCCGTCCGTGGGTGTTGATCTCCATGTTCTGTCCCTCCTGTTAATTTGGTTATGGGGTGGGGCTGATGCGCTCAACCCCGCCAGAAGCGGTAATGCGATCAGCCGATCAGTTCTGCGGCCGTAGCGGCCACGCGATCCTCGGCGGCGCGGATGCTGTCCGCCTTGCTGTAGGTGTGGGCCACCGGGTCGTCCCGGTAATCGTGGGCGGCGAAGGCTTCTGCGGCGGACTTGCTGTCAAACCATGCCTCCCGGGAGAAGCTGGATCCCCATACGCTGTAAGTGACAGAGTAAAAAGTCTTTTTCATGATATTTCCCTTTCTGCCGCCTGTGGCGGCTGCACGGTTTCTTGATCTGTCTATATACTACCACGCAATGCGTGGTATGTCAAGAGGGAAATCGTAATTTTAAGCAAAAAGATATCCCGCACCGTTTCGGTGCGGGATATCTTTTTGCTTACTCCCCCAGCAGCTTGCCCCAGGTGCCTTTACCGGCGATGCCGTCCGCACCAAGATTGTACTTGGTCTGGAACTTCTTCAGCGCCGCCTCGGTGCCGCCGCCAAAGTCTCCGTCCGCACCGGCAGAGCCGCAGGAGAACCCGTAGGCGATCAGCGCCGCCTGCAGCGTCTTGACATCTGCGCCCTTCATGCCGCGCTTGAGCATCCGTACCTTCATGTCCAACTTGACGTCCTCCTTCTTTCCGGTGTCGTCCTGCTCGCCGCTGGCCCACTTGGGCCGGCCATAGCCCACGATGTTCCACGACCCCCGCTGGTACGACTTGCGGAACACCCCGCCGCCGTTGGCTACCACGCCGCCTGCGCCGGAGGTGTTTCCCTCCACGGTATACACGGTGCTTCCCTCCACGGCCACCACGCGGCCCACATGGGCGTAGCTGTACCGGGCCGTGCGGAAGAAGATGAAGTCTCCCACCTCCGGATTCGCGTACCACGCACCGGCACTGTGGAAATATCCCGCCAGCCACTGGCAGTTGTACGCCTTGCACTGGGACGGCTGCGGCAGGAAGAAGCGTTTGCGCACCTCCGCCGCACCGGCCAGATGCAGCTCCGGCCAGATGGCCAGACTGCAGCACCACGCCTGCCCCTGATACTTGGCGTCATTGATGCACGCCGCGTCGATGTCGCGGGTATACTTGGTGTAGTTATTGTAGCCCGCGTTGGCGGTCTTGCTGTCCAGCTGGGCATTGGACTTCTTTTCCAGATAGCCGACTTCGCCATCCAGCAGCTCCACCACTTCCCGTACCGTCGGCATGGCTCACCCCTCCTGCTTTGTATCCTTGTGATACTGTGCCGTGCTGATGCACAGCACCGCGCCGAGGAACGTGTCCACGGCGGTGATGGTGGTCACCACCTCGTCAGCATAGGGCCACGACCACACCGCCGCCAGCGCCGCGTACAGCGTGGCCACGGCGGGCATGACGATGATGACCAGCCATTTCAGAATGTCGTATACCTTGTTGTTCAGTTTCATAACAAATTCCTTTCCGGCCTGTCGGCCTGTTCCATTTTTGTCTCACCGTATGGGCAGCTTCCGAACTTCCTCCATGACGCGCCGTGCGCTGCCGTTGCCGCCCATCTCCTCATACGGCTCGTAGAGGTACACCTGCAAGTTCTCATACTCGTCCTGTGTTACGTAGCCCCGCTCGATGTACACCATGCCGAGGTGGATGATGCGGTCGTGGGCAAGCCCCACCAGCATCTTCCGCTCCGCATCGTCTGCCTTGCTGCGCTTGGCCGTCAGCTCCATCCGCTTGAGGATCACCTTGCTCACCACGCCCCACAGGGCGGTGGAGGTCAACAGTGCCACAAGAAGCGGCACCGCCACCTGCGTCCACACTTCCATCAGGTCACCTCCTACAACTCGGCGCTGAGCACGATCTGCGCCCCTTGCCGCATGAACAGGGCGTAGGTCTCGCCAGCCGTCAGGCCGCTGGACGTAAAGATCAGACTCCGCATGCTGCAAGCACCGCCGGTCTGCATCGCCCAGCCGCCTGTGACCCTGGTGACGTCCTTCACGTCGCTGGACGTTTTGCCCGCCTTGAAACGCGATACGCCGCCGGCGGGGATGGTGGGCGTAGGCGATATGCGCATGGGCACAGCCAGCGGGATGGGTACCCACAAATCGACGGTGTTGTTGGCGTACCCGATGGCCACGCCGTTGCCGGAAGTGTCGTAGGGCGTGGAGATGATCTGGAGATAGCGCATGCACTTGGACAGCTCCTCGCCGTAGTCGGGCATCTCGTTCAACACCCACGCGCCGCTGCTGTTCTGATGGGCCAGCGTCTGCTCCGTCCCCAACTCCAGTTTGACGGCCACAAGTTTTTTCCCCGCCGCCGTGACTGTGACCGTCTTGTTTGTGCTGTTGTAAGTCGGCACCACCTCGCCCACTCCGGCCTGCGTCAGGGCAGATGCCGTCACAGTGCCGACCGGCGCAGTCTCCAACACCTGCTGCATGGTTCCGTTCAGTGTGATGCCGTCCGTGTTGATCGTCACGCTGCCGTTCACCAGCTTCCAGCGATCCAGAAAATACCCAGCGCTGTTGATGGTTCCGCTTACGTCCCGCTGGTTCACCGGGTTAGCAAAATACCAGTTGTCCAGCAGGTTCCGGTTGCAGGGCTGCACTTTGGTGGCGATCACGCTGCCGCTGATGGCGATGCCCTCCCCCGCCGTATACGGTGCAGGTGCGCCGATGTTCGCCCGCGCCTGCGCCTTCTGGTCGTCTGTCAGGGTTTGCGGGGCATTGTACTTGACGGCACCTTCAACCGATGTTGCGGCGCTATCCGCGCTATTCTTGGCGGCTGCCGCGTAATCCTTGGCCTGATCCGCTGCGGCCTTCGCGCCTGCGATGTCGGCAGCAAGGATATTGTAGTAGTCGCTGGAGATGATCTGCGCATCCGGGAACACGCAGGGCGCCACCTCGACGACGAAGCGGAATGTGGCCAGCCGCTCAGCCGCTGTGCCAGCGCCGCCTCCGAATATATCGATCTCCGCAAATACGTCCCCCGCCACAGCAAGCATCTGCGTGGCCACTGGGGCCGTTACGACGCTGCCAGAGTAGGAAACCTTCTCGCCGAACTCGGAAGCGTCATACAAGCCACCGGTGCCGTCCGGCTTCCGAAAGCGAACCATAACGGCCGCTCCCGTCGGAATACTGTAAAGCTGTGCGCCGTCCCACAGCGTTGCTACAATTGTCCGGGAATTGCTATCGCCCTGCACCATGTGCAGCGTGGGCGGCACGCCGTTCAAAGTCATACTTAGCTGCACGGCCTGCTTGACTGCCAAACTATTCGCCATAACAGCACCTCCTTAGAAGTTGTTGACGGTGGACACCCGTGAAATATCTCCGGTGCCCCCGGTTTTCGTGGCGTTTCCCGCACCGTCAAAGCTGAAGGCGCAGTACCAGTCATTGGAAGCGCATTGGTAGCTGCCTGACTGCCCCGCAGGGATGAAGCACCCCGCTTGATTCCCGCTGCCGCCCGTGCAGTACACGACGTACCCGATAGCCTTCTGCGTTGGGAATGTGACGATCTTTCCGTCCTGCTTGTAATTGGCCGCGTCGACAGATCCACCTACGGACAGATCCTTTTCGATCTCGCCGTACTGCGCGCCGATCGTGTTGGCCGCGGCGCGGCCAAATCCCACCGAGAACACGATGTTCTCGGTGTCCGCGCCGGTGATGTTGTTGTGGTAGACGCGATAGATCTTCAGGAGGCTGTTCCCGTCGGCGGGGTCGATGCGCAGGCGCCACCGCGTGGTGAAGTTTACCGTTCGCGCCCCGCTGATGATCTGCTGGATCTGCACGGTATCGGTGATGCTGATCGTACCATCGCCATTGACATCCAGCTTTTCATAGTCGGCCAGCGTTGGCGTGACAGCCTTGATGTTGATCTGGTTGATTCGGTCAAGATCCGCCTGCGAGTAGTCGGAGTTCTTGTAGGTCGCGCCGGTGGCACTGGTGTCGATGGTGCCGCCGTCCAGATTGATCAGGAAGTTCCCCTGCTCGCTGGAGATCGTGCCGGCCACCAGATTCGCTGCCGTGATCATCCACGCCTGGATGCCCCCGGCGATGGTAGCGCCCATCGTGTAAGGGCCATTGTAGCCGGTGCTGCTGGCGGCCCAGCCCTCGTAATTAAACCGCCAGACCTTCTTGGCTTTGGTGGGGTCAGGATCGTCAGCGATGTACAACTCGTCCGGCTCTCCGTCTCCGTTTGCATCCAAAAGCCTGACGGAGCCGCCATTTGCCCCCAGGAGCGCGGCTGCCAGGCCGGATGAAATCTGCTCCACCAGCGAGACGGACGGCTTGGCGTCGATCTCCCTTTGCTGCCCGGCGATGGTAGATGCGATGTTGGCCTTGACGCTGCCGAGCGCTACGCTGTCGTAGCGCTCCAGCAGGCAATCCCACACGATCCGATTCACCCGCGCCTTGGCATCCACGCCCAGACGGTGGAAGTAGACGCCTACGGTATCGCCCAGATAGATCTGCTCCAGGAACGCCACATCTTCATACCCGGAGGACTGCGCCAGTAGTGCCAGCTTTACATCCCAGCTCACCGCGGGGACGCCGATCTGATTCCGCTTGATGTAGGCGGCGGCCTCCGCCTGCAGCTGCGCTTGCGTGGGCCGCTGCTCGAAGCTGGAGGACAGATCCAGCGGCATAAGCCGCGTGTACCCAAAGTCACCCTCTGCGTACACAGGTGCGGCCGTGACAGTAACATTGTTGCCCCGCCAATACGGCACCGCGCCCGTGTAGCAGTTGGCGCAGCTGGCGTCCTGTGCCAGATCGGTGAGGTTTTTCCCATACCGCACCGAAACACCGCGGTCCGCTCCGCGTCGCGTCAGCAGCCGCACTGCCCACCCGTCAAACTCATACTCGCCGCCGTACACATCCAGCAGACTCCCCTGCTGTCCGCCCAGAAGCCCCCATGCGCTGGTGGGCACCACGACGCTCATGGCGGCCACGGTGGTCTTGTCGGTGGTCAGGGAAAACGGCATTCCCGCCGGCAGCGCGTGGCTCTTGATGCCCGCCACGGCGGAGGGTGCATCCGCTGCCGTGAACGGAGACACCACATAGCCGCCGAGATCATAGGCGATGTGCCGCGCGTAGATGGCCGCTGTGCCGTTCATGCCGGGCACGATGCGATATACCCTAAAAGGCTGCAGCTTGCCGTCTGGGCCAACGGTAGCCCGGAGAATGGAACGCAGCGCGATCTCTCCATAGTGGATCCCCTCCACCGGATAGTGCAGCTCCAGTTCATACTGACCGTTCAGCTCCTGCGTCGCCTTACAGGACATAGCGTCTGCGAGAACGCCCAGCCCATTGTCAACGCCCGCCGGGAAGCTTGTGCGGTCAGCGTCATACAGAATCGGTTTCATAGTGTCCACCACCTCGGAATGATCTCCACGCTTGTGATGCCGCCCGTCCAGCGGACGACGCTTTCCCCGGCCGGCAGCGTGGGAAACTCCGGCGCGGAGATAGTATTGTTCAGGTTAAAAGCTCCGTAGGAGGCGTTCTGCGTGTCCGAATCGAGCACAACAGCGCCGCGAGGCATGCTGCTGATGCTGACAGTGACATCACCTACCGTCAGGGTCCCGGCCCCCGTTCCGGCGATAGTGATCGTCGGCAAAGCCCTGAACGCGGTGGGGTTTCGCAAAACCTCCCCCTGTACGGCCTGCACCGGCACATCTCCGATACGGAGAAACCTCTGCGGCTGGCAGTTAAACTCGATCGTCGCGCGGCCAAACCGGTGCAGGATACTCTCCACGTCCAGCGGCCCGGCGAAGTAGGCCCTACGGTAGGTCTCCACGTCGTAGTTGTCCTCCAGCTTCTGGTACCCGGCAGGACCGCAGAGCCAGTTGGCCACTTCCCGCATGGCGCGTGGGAGCCGGATGCGCTCTGCGCTGACGTAGATCTCGTAGGACTGCACGTAGTTCTGGTAGGCGTTCTGCGGGAACAGCAGATCCCCGTTCCGACCGGGCACGGACTGCGTGTCCAGCTTGCGACCGGCCAGCTCCACGCTGGGGTAGCGCTCCACAACGACGTGGACGTCGTCGGAGGATCTTCCGGCCCAGAAAATCATGCGAACACCGCCTCTCTGCGTTCCACCGCGTGCTGCAGCCTATACATGACTGCATCCGCCAGCGCGTTAACATCCTGTCCCTCCGCACCGTAGACGTTCAGTACTACGCCGCCCATGTTAGTGGTCGTGCCGCCGCCCATGGGCAGCGCCGACAGCGCGGAGAGCTCTTCGCCCATGTCGCGCATAGCCTTCGGCATCGCCTTCTCAACGCCTACCGTGATGCCGGGCGGGATGAACTTGCCGACCTCGTCGGCGAAAACCTTAGAGGGGGAATTGATGCCGAACAAACCCTTGACCCAGCCCAGGACATCACTTACCCAGCCCCGAAGCTTGTCGTAAAGCCACGACGCCGCATTGGAGATTCCGTCAAATAGGCCGCGAACCAGCTGCGACCCGACTTCACCAATAGCAGCCATTCCGGACAGGAGGCCCTTTACAATGGCACCGATGATCTCCGGCAGCCGCACCACCAGACGGGGCAGCGCCTCGATCAGACCCTGCGTCAAACCTGCGATAAGAGATCCCGCCGCGATGATGATCTCATCCACATGGTCCACCAGACCCTCGGCCACGGTGATGATGGCGTCAACCGCCGCGGGGATCAGCGCCGGAAGGTTTTCTCCGATGCCCGACGCAAGGGCGGAAATGATATCAATGCCGGCGCTCAGGATTTGCGGAAGCAGTATCGTGATCTGCTCGACCAGCATCGGCACGACCGCGGAGATCGCCTGCACCGCCGCCGGCAGGGCCTGCACGACGCCGGAAACAAGGCCGCCCACGCCTTGCACAAGGGCGGGGAGAAGCATCTCCATGGCAGGGCCCACATAGGGTACCAGTCCATTTACAAGCTGTGTCATGCCATCCGCAAAGCGCGGCAACATAGTCTGCAGGCGCGGCAGTAGGTTGTCGGCGTAGGTGCCCACGCTGTCCACTACATTCTGCACCAGCTTGCCCAGATCCAGGCTCTCGTTGCTCATGCCGGTCAGGAGATTGCTCCAGGCGGACTTCATGGCGTTGGCGCTGCCCTGGATGGTAGTCGACGCCTCCTTTGCCGTCGTTCCCGTGATGCCCATTTCCGTCTGGACTACGTGGATGGCGTCCACAATGTCTGCGTAGCTGGAGAGGTCATATTTGACGCCGGAGATCTTCTCCGCGTCGGCCAGCAGCCGCTCCATCTCCTGCTTCGTGCCGCCATAACCCAGTTTCAGGTTATCCAGCATGGTATAGTTTTGCTTAGCAAAGCCCTGGTAGGCATCCTGGATGCTGGTCATGTCCGTGCCCAGCTTATTGGCGTTGTCGGACATGTCCGTAATAGCCTGGTCGGCCTTCTGAGCTGCCGCAGCGGTGTCGCCGCCCAGAGACTGCAGCAGAGACGCGGAGAAGCTGGTGACGGTCTCCATGTACTGGTTTGCGCTCAGGCCGGCAGTCTTGTAAGCCTCGTTGGCATACTGCTGCACCTGCGCGGAGGACTCCTTGAACAAGGTGTCCACGCCGCCGATCAGCTGCTCCTGCTCGGCAAAGCCCATAATGGACTGCTTGCCGAGATCCACAAGCGCTGCGGTGGCCTCCTTGATAGCTGACGCCATCGCTTTGATGCCGGAAACAATAAAGTCAGAGGCGACGTTGGCCTTCAGGACATCGCCAAAAGACAGGGCATTCTCGCTGCCCTCGCGCATATCATCGCCCAGCTCCTCTACGCCGCTGGAGGCGTTGCGCAGCTCGCTCTGCATCTTGTTCAGCGTGGCGGTGGCTTCATTCAGCGCCTGCTGCCACTTTTGGGTCTTTTCGTCACTCTCGCCGTACTTGGCGGCCGCCTTGCCGGTCTGCTCCGCCAGCAGCTTCACGCGCTCACGCTGCACATCGATCTGCTTGGATAGCACGGAGGCGGTCTTGGCATTCCTTTCCTCCGCCGACGTGGCAGCGGTAAACTGCGAAGCCACCAGCTTCATCTGGCTCTCCAGCGTCTTGGACTGCTGGATGATCTGATTGATCTGCCGGCGATACTCCGCCTCGCCGTCTACGCCGATCTTGGGGCCAATGTTTACAGCCATAGGCTCACCTCACTCTCATAGCTTCGTCAAACGTCCAGTGTTTCTGTTTTTTCTTGGGGGTAGCCCCGTTATAAATGGCGAGGCAGGCGATCATGTCCAGCATTTCACCGTATCGCGTGACCATGATCTCCTGCCTCCCCATATTCAGCTTTCGCCCGTAAAACAGGAGCCAAGCAAGGTTCAGCTGGACGCCTGCGCCTTGCCGCTTTCTTTTTTTTCAGGCTCTACCTCCACCGTAGGCTTTTTGTCCTCCGCCCAGGACGCCAGCGCCGCCTGCTGCAAAGCGTTGAACTCGCTGGGGCGCAGCGAAAACAGCTCGTCAGCAGTCAGAGGGTCAGGCTTATAACCAGGAACCTCGAAGGAGCGCGCCTGCTCGTACCCTTCGCTCAAGGCCACCATAATGGCTGCTGTGTCGCGGGCGACCTGCCCATACTGGCCCTCCAGCACCTCCCCCAGACGGGTGATATCGCCGTCCGGGCAGAGGTCGGAAATTTTGGCGGAGGCGCCCACCGTGAAGCGGAAGCCCACTTCTCTGCCGTAGATCTGCATAGGCCCTCCTTTTACGCCGCGCCGCCCAAAATCGCCTTAAGGACGGCCTCAGCGGCTGCCTCGGTAGGCTGATCAGCGCCCACCAGCTTCCAGTCGTGATTGGTGGTGTCATCGCGCATCAGCGCGGCAGTCAGCTCTTGCGTCTGCCAGTCGATGGACTCTTCCTGCGTAGCAGCATCCAAGCCGGGCTGCTGGAACCGTGCCTTCGTCAGCACCACGGGCGCGTAGGTCACCACGCCGCCACTCTGATAGCGGACGACAAAGCCGATGCCCACGTAGGGGATCTCCATGCCGTCGCCGTAGTGGGAGACCTGCACCGCGCCGCCGCCCGCCTGGATCTCGGTGGCCTCAGGCAGACCGAGGACAAACTTCTCCGCCGCCGTCAGAAGCCCGTCAACGGTCAGCGTGGCGGTGCCGTCTGCAAATACAGCCGCTGCGGTTTCTGCGGAAATATTGTCGGCGTAGAACGTGTTGTCGTCCGTGGTATTCAGGGACAGGGACACGCTGACGCCCCGCGCCAGCAGCATGACGCCGCTGTAGGTGACCGCGCCGCCATCGTTGGAATACTTGGCCACATAGGGCTTGCTGAAGCCCGTACAGACCTTTCCTGCTGCGCTCATAGCAGCACCTCCTATTTCATGATTTTTTCAATTTCGCGGCTGCACGCCGCGTCCATTGCCGCTTCCGCCGCCTTCTTGGCGGAGTTTACGGCCTTGTCCACAAACTTCGTCTTTTTCCGGAAGGTAGTGCCGCTGTTGACAGATCTGGCGATCAAAGCGTTGGGCTGCCCCCGCGGGTACTTTTCCGTCCGGGTGGAGTTGTACCCATCAAAGCCAAGCTTGACGTTGACAAACCCGTCATCATCCTTCATGCGGCTGATGCCAAAGCCATCCAGAAGCCCCGCCTTCTGCGGCAGGGTGACGGTGTCAACCAGGCCGCCGCCCTGAGCGCGGCCGTCGCCCACAGGCAGAGCCTGTATCGCGCGCCGCACCGAATCCGCCACGACCGCAGCACCGGCATAGACTGTCTTACCCACCACGCCGTCCTTGGCGGACTGCTGCAGCTTGTTCAGCTGCTTGATGTAGTTGTCGATGCCGCCGAACTGGAACGTAGCCATCAGGCGAACACCTCCCAGTCCCACTCGTAGTGCCAGAAGCCGGTTTCTTCTTCGAACTGGCAGCTGTTCAGGCTCCAGACGATCTCCGCTGCGTCGAAGGCGGCCTCCAGCTCATCCCGCCAAGGGTCGAACTCCTGTTTTGTGAACAGGTCCGTGGAGCCGGTGACCGCTTTCTCGGCGTGGACGCCGCCAGCTTCGAAGTCGTTCGCGCCGTCCTCCTGCCAGACGAAGTAGCGGTCAGACTGGATACGCCCGCCGTGGCTGACGGCATCGGTCACGGCCAGGTGCGCCGCGATGATCCGCTGCGCCCATAAGGGCGTCCTGTCGGTGCCCGATTCGGGCACATTTTGTCTTCTACTCATGGGGCACCTCGTACTTCTGCTCGATCTGGACAAGCGTCAAGTCCATGGACGGCGGGTGAACATCCTGCAGCTGCTGCACCAGCTCAATGCCGTACTGCGTGCCGTCCTCCGTGACGGCAATGCACTGAGGATTCACCGACGGGCGCGCCTGTGTCCGGATCACTCGCTCCACCTGCACCTGCGCCTGCTTGCCGCTGTAATACCGCTGCAGGCCGACGCGCCGCTCCGCGTAAAACAGCGTTTCCACCAGCGTAGGCGTAGGCTTGGGCTGGTATCCAGGCTGGGCGGCATCCGTTATGGTGTAGATCTTGACCACCCCGTCCCGGTAGGGCTGCGTGATCTGCCGGTCTTCAGGGCGAAACGGTAGTTTCCGCATAGTTCTTCACCTGCCTGTTGTTCTGCATGGCCAGCAGCCGGTTCAGATAATTCGTCTCGAATACGTCCAGCGCTTCGCTTAGGCCGTACCGGACGTATTCCTGCAACAGCGTCAACGGCTCCCCGGGATTCTCATAGTCACCAGCCGCGCCGAGCTTCCCGTCAATGTACGCCTCCCCGGAAGCGATGAGGTCGGACACCTTAGCGTCTGTAGCCTCATCGTTCCAGGTGATGTTGCAGGCGAGCTTGACGGACGACAGCAGCGCGGCGTTCACCGCGCCCGCCACCGTTAAGACTTGGTGACGGTGACCTTGTAGGTCTTGGTAGTGGTGCCGTCAGCGGCAGTCACCACGACCTGCAGGGTATTGCTGCCAGTCTTCCAGGTTGCAGCGGTGCCGTTGTTGATCTCAGTGCCGTTCACGGTCAGCTTCATGGCAGCCGCAGCGTTGCCAGGCACAGCGGTCACCACATCAGACGCGCTGGTGGCGGTCGCGGTGTAGGTCAGCGTGCCGGAGGCGAACGCGGGGGTCAGAGCCAGATCGCCAACAGTCAGAGCGGTCAGCGTGGCGTCGGTAGACGCTGCGGGAGGATCTACCTGCGTCACCTTGTAGGTGGCAGGCGTCAGGCCGGAGATGTCCAGCACCAGGAAGGCGTTGTTATCCAGAGGCATACCATTGGCGTAGGCCTTGATCAGGTAGACGCGTTCATCCTCCAGGAAGCGGTAGTGGTCGCTGTACTCGATGCGGCCCTCGGGGGAGGTGCCCGCCATCGCCAGATAGCGATAGGCGATGCCAATGACAGCCTTGCCGCGGGGCAGAGCGTGGGTCTGGATGATGTCCATGGGGTAGGGCAGGACATCATTCCGGTAGGTACCGTCCGGAGCCATCAGCGTGGTGGCGGGCATGACCTTCTGCAGGTAGTCCTGGGGGTTCACCAGCAGAATCACATCCCGGACCTGACGAGGCTTACCATTGGGGTCAGCCGCCACGATGGACAGCAGGTTTCCCACGGCATGGGGAGACAGGTCGTCCACCTTGACGGCGGCCTTCTCGGGGTATGCGCCGCCGGTGACGGTGACGCCGTCGCCCACCTGACGGATCATGCCGATGGGCTTCTTGTTGCCGTCGCCGGCGACGATGCCCGCTTCAAGGCCGTTGCTCAGAGCCTCATAGAGCGTCTGGCGAATGAAGTTGTCCAGCCACTCCGCACCCAGCTCCAGCATTGCCTTGCAGACAGGCAGGAATGCGGACAGCTTCAGCAGCGTGGTGGGGATCTTCTTAATGCCAGCGGTCAGCTCCTTGACGATGTCGTCGCACAGCTCGCCCCACACGGCCTCCTCGTAGCCGTTGGTGTTCACCATGATCTCGACCGCGCCGCCGGTGGCGCGGAAGTTGATGCGGCTCAGCAGGGGATGCGCCGTCTGCAGCTCGTCAAAGACGGAGTCAATCACCGTCTTGGGCAGCGTCTCATCCAGACCGGTGACTGCCTGCCGGGGGTCGGTAGAGCGCATGGCTGCGGCCAGCTTCTGGTAGTAGCTGCGCTCCTCGCTGGTCAGCTGATGAACACCGCGCTGGGCAAGGATGCGAGAATCGACCTCCTGCCGAAGGTCATCAAACCGCTGCTCGTACTCGGTCTGGATGTCCAGACCGATGCGCTGCATCATCTCATCCAGGACGGAAGAGAACGCGCCGGTGTCGCCGGAGACGGCAGCCTGCTGGAGAGCCTGCCGCAGTTCCTCGCGGGTGCGAATGTCATTGTTGTTCATTCTTTTTCTCCTTTCGATTCTCAAGAAAACAGTCCGAGAACTTTGTTGATTTTTTCAGGGCTTCCGCCGCCCTGGGGATTCTTAGCGGGCGCAGGCACCGAAGGTGCCGCTGCCAGGTCGCGGAGCTGCGCCGCCAGCGACTTCTGATACCGGAGATGCTGCTCCATGCCGGCGTTCATCTTCTGCAGGATGGTGGACGCGCCGCTCATGTCAGCGTCGGTGTCGGCAAGGCGATCCGCGAGACCGAGTTCAACACACTGCTCAGCGGTCAGCCACGTTTCCGCGGCCATCATCTCCGACAGGCGCTCCTCCGTCAGCTTGTCGCCGGCCTTCTGCAGATACGCCTGCCGCCCCGCAGCATTGATGACGTCCAGATCATCCGCCGCCTTCCGCAGCTCCGCGGCATTGCCACAGGCACACATCCACATGTTGTGGATCATCATCAGGGTGTTGCGCGGCATGATTACCTCGTCGCCCGCCATGGCGATCACGGAGGCAATGGAGCAGGCAAAGCCGTCCACGTGCACCACCTTCCGCGCCGGGTGGCGCTTCAGCTGGTTGTAGATCGCCGTGCCTTCAGAGACGCTGCCGCCGTAGCTGTTGATGTAGATCTCAATGCGCGACACGTCGGGGTGCTTCGCCAGCTCTTCGCGGAAGTGCTCCGCGCTGTTGTCGCTCTGGACATACCGCCAGCTCTCCCAATCGAACTCCTCGCCTTCTACGTCACCGTAGATGTAGAGCTGCAGGACGCCCTCCGCAGCCTGCTTGATTTCCCAAAGGGGTTTCTTCATGCGTTTCCTCCTTCCGCGCCGCCGAGCACAGACGTTTCCGCGCCCAGCGTTGCAATGTTCTTTGTGAGATAGTGCTTGTCCGCCCAGTCCTCCGAGATGGCGGGCAGACCCGCCGCCCGCAAGACCTCGTTGATGGAGAACACACCGGAGCCGACCAGCTTCTCTACGTTCGCTGCGTTGGCGAACATATCGAAGTGGCGGATGCTGCTGGTATCAATGCGAAGATAGTCGCCGCGCTGGATCCGGTCGTATCCGTACCGCTTGCGGTTGATCTCCTCCTGCAGCTGATCGCAGATGGGGTCGATGCAGCCGGTCAGGAACCGGCCCTGCGCGTCCTCCGTGCCCTGAATGCTGCCATCCACCAGAACCGCCGGGATCTGGAACGCTTTCGCCGTGAACGCGAAGATGTCCTTCATCTGGCTCTGGATGTCCGACAGCTCTACAGCAGCCTTGCCGCCCTCGTTTGTATAGGCGTAGCCTTCAAACTCCGGCAAGACTGCTCCATCAGAATCGAGGAAGGTTTTCACCTGCTCCTCGATCATCTGCGAGAACTTCTGCGTGAAGTCATCCGCGCCGGAGGCCAGCTGGCTCACGTGGACTTTCCAGTGCTGCCCCTTGTCCCACGCATACCGCCGCATGGCGGCACTGATGAGCCGCACGTAGGAGCCGTACAGGCCATCCAGCACCGGCTTGATGTTCACGTGGTTCAGCGTAAGATGCAGGACTTCCCGCTCGCGGAAGGTCTTCTCGTAGGACACATCTCCCACCTGCACGTTCGTGTACTCGTTTTGCTTGCTCGGGTAGCTGCCGCCGGTCATATAGCTGTCCGCTACGACCAACGCGTCATAACCCTCCCGCTGCCGGGTACCGATGACCAGCGCCTCATTGTCCACCAGCAGCTTCGCGACCAGCTTGTGCAGGAACGCCGTGGAGTTCTGGTTTACGTTCGGTTCCACGTTCCAGAGATAGTGTTCGCGCTCTCGAACTTCCTTGCCATCCCGGAACGTCCGGAATTCGCAACGCCCGACGGCGTTGGCGATCATGTTCGCGCAGATCCAGAAGCAGGTGTCCCGCAGCTGGAATTCCTGCGCCGCTGCCAGAAGATCACGGCACGTGATCTCCACCGTAGTGGGAGAACGAGCCTTGCCTCCGGCGAGCCACTTCCAAAAATTAAGTGCCATTGCCCACCTCCTATAGCCGGATCGCGCCGATGGGCGGCAGCTTTACCGGCTCGCCGGTGCCAAGCACCGCCTCCTCGGTCATAGATGCCACCAGAGCCATGAACGGGTCCGTCTTCCGGCTCTTCGGTTCGATCTTGGCGTAGTAAAAATTACCTGTATTCGTACCGGCACGTTGGCCGCTGCGCACTCTCTTGGTATTGTTCACCGCCCAGCGCAGGGGCGGATTGTCACCCCATGTAAACTGGTCGCGGTCAAAGCATTCCTGGATCACCGGGTCGACCTGCATAATGTCGCTGGGGCGAACCAGCTTCACGCGGTTTCTATCCCTGGCGTCAAAGCCGATGCGCCGCATGGCATCGCTCACCAGCGTCCAGCGGAAGTGGTCCATTGCCAGCTTGACAATGTTGTACTTCAAACCCATCTCCTTCAGGTAGTCCGCCAGGAGGTTGGGGTCGATGCTCACATCGTCCACCACCGTCAGCTTTCCAACCTCCGCCCAAGCTCGCCACGGGGCGACGATGCGGGAGAGAGACCGGCTCTGCAGGCAGACCCACGAATGGCTGATGTCAAACCGCTGCGCGCCCACACGGAAGTGCAGATTGACGCTCGCCCAGTCGTTGATCTCCGCGTAGTCGATGCCGGCCACGCAGGACTTCCCGCGGAGATCCGGCAGCGGCCGGTTGGTCGCCTTGACCTTGGCATAGTCCGTCACGCTGATTTCCAGCTGGCCGGCGCGGATGCCCATCCGCTTCGTCAGGAAGTCTCCGTTCTGCTCCGGGTTGACCAGCCAGTCTGCGTATTCCTCCTCGATCTCTTGCCGCAGGTGCGGGACATAGGACAGAGACGGGTTTGCCATGAACCAGTTCTCCGGGTCGTTGACCTGCTCCCGGCTTTCCAGGCAGCAGATGAACGGGAGATAGCCGCCCTCCGGCTCCGCCTCGTTCTCGAAAAGAATCCGGCGCCCCTGGGCTATGAAGTCATCCAGAGGGCCATCAGACACGTCGCCGTTCGATGTAAACATCCCAATGCGCGGCTGTCCGACCTTGCCCAGACCGGTGACGAAAACCTTGTAGTTATTGTAGTTCTCAAAGGCGTGGACTTCGTTAAATACAACTTTTCCGGAGCGCATACCGTCCCGCCCCTTCGGGTTGTTGGTGCGCCCCTTCATCACGCCCTTGTTCTTCCGACCCTGCACCATCTCTTTGGTGTGGTAATAGTGCCGGTTGAGCTTCGACTCCCACTTGGGAGATTCGAGGACTTCGGAAAGATCCTTTACCGGCGTGACCGCCTGCTCCTCATTGTTGGCGCACACGTCCACGTTGTAGTTCTTCACGGGGTTGTAGGGGGAGATGGAACACGCGCCATCAAAGGCGATGAAGCCGTCCTTTCCTGCGCCGCGCCCCACCATGCAGAGCAGCTTCTTCCACCGCGGCCGCCCGTCGGCGCGGTAGGTGCAGTCCCACAGCGCAAGAAGGAATTCCTCCCAAGGGAACAGCCGTTCATAGGGGAAGTAGCGCAGCAGGCTAAGGTACCGGCGCAGCTGTTCCGTGTCCACGTAGATGTCCTCCGTGTCGAACACGCGGCGGATCATCGCCACCAGCGCGTGCTGCTCGGGGCAGGCGCGAGGGTTGTTGGACTCGACGATCTCGATATAGCGCAGAACTTCCCCGGGGATCTCACAGCTCATCGTCATCATCGCCCCGGGCGGCAGCCGCCAGAGCGTCCTCCTTAAAGCCCAGCGTGGTGAAAATCGCCAGCATCTGGCGAGAGACCTGGATCTCCAGCGACACGCTGCGGTTCTCCATCAGCCGCCCCCGGTCGTCCGCGACGGTCAGCCCGCGCCGGGCAATGTCGTCCCGCAGCTCCTGCCGCCGCACCCAGAAGTCCATGTATTCCTGCACCTTATCCCGGTACACATCACCGTCAAGATCCCTTTCAATCAGGTTCTGCAGCATCGACTGCCGGAGCTCCTTATAGGCGTCCGTCAGGCGGTAGTTCTTCCGCTTTCGCGGCGGCGCCTCATGACCCGCCCGCTGCGCTTCCAGATGCCGCGCCATGGACACGTTCTTCTTCGCTGCGGCGACCTGGTCGCGGCGCAGAACAATGCGCCCCATCATAGCCAGCCTGTCAAACGAGCTCCGAAAGTCCTCGCCGTAGGTGTCCATGCACCAGGCGTTCAGAGCTGCCTTATCACAGCCAAACCAACCGCACAGTTCCTCCACGGAGCACTGCATGCCGCACAGGCTCTCAAATTGTTTTCTGTCAAGTTCGCGTTGTCCAGTCACGACCATCACCTCACTTAAACGGTTTGCCCCACAACTTTTCAACTTTTGCATACGTCCGTAAATACCTGCTGGGGAGCGTTTCCGGACTGAATCGCCCGAATAGGGTATCCACATCGAAGTAGCGCTCCAATGTGGCGACCCGGACTGCCGTTGACGCGGACCAGAACTTACGAGACCGCGAAACTCTCATAATCGCGTCCGTGTCCGCAGATGACCCACGATGACAGATAGCCGACAGAATGACCGTGGGAAGAGATTCCGTTCCCATGCTTTCTACTGCCCAAAGGTTACGCCCTTGATAGATCAGATTACCTTTAAGCCCAGCTCCAAGAACGTGCCCGATCTCTCCACGATAATTGCGGTAGCTCATAGGCTCACACGCCATGGGCGTGGCAGGCATGGCGCGGAACGGGGTACAGTGCAGAACGATAGACCAAGGCCTGTCTATTAACGCAGAATCCCTATCCGCTTGACCGATAACATCAACAATCTCATACCAGTCCGCCTCTGTCTCCGTCGGATACCCCACGATGCTGTATAGCTTAACCTGGTGCGGCTTGCCTTGATAGCGAAGCATTGCTCCCAAGAAGTCCAGCAGCACAGCCTTGGTAATTGGCTTGTTGACCATCCGCCTAAGGCGCTCGCTCATTCCGTCAATAGAGGTCGTTCGTAGGCGCGAAAAATTTACTTCAGCAAGATTCTTGTGTAAGTCCAGCAACGCGCGTTCCTTCTCTGCAATCCCGCCAAACAGAGAATCCTGCATGTAGTAAAAGTTATCAGGGGAAACGAAGCGACGCTGCCAGGTGTAACCACAGAACATGCACCTATGATTGCAACCGATAGGTCCTTCACGGAAGTCGCGGGTCTCGCTTAGTGAAATCTTGTGAGGATACGGGCTGGAAGCCTGAGCAATCTTGTAAATACGATCCGGCGAGAATGTTTTACTGCACGCCACGCTCTCGTGCTCCCATCCTCCATCTCGCTCAATCCCGCGAACCAGCGGCACGATCAGATTCTCGCCACGACCAAAAATGAAGAAGTCGCCAAACGGCAGGAACGGCGCAATGTGGAGCAGACCCGCGCCGCCGATGACTACCTTGTAATTTCCCGGCTGCCACTTTGTTCGCTCCGAAATAAAGCTCCACCAATCGCAATCACTGGTTAAAGACACAAGCACCACATCGTAATTGTGAACCGTAGCCGCGCCCGCATACTCAACCTCATACCCGGCACGCTCCAGGCAGTCCACAATGACACGAAGTCCGGCAAACTGACGCGTCTCCATGCACTCGTTCTTATAGTTGACTTTGGCATAAGCTTCTTGGACATAAGCACATATCTTCATGCGTCCACCTCAAAGGCAAAGCCGCACTTAGGACAGTGCAGCAGCTGACGGTTGCCGCCATCGGTTGGTTCGTCATCATCCAGATCAAGCGGAGATTTATCCGGCAAACCCCACTCGAAATCAAACGCCGACAGATCCAGCTCCGGCAGCTCGGCGGCCAGCAGGTCGAGATCCCACGGACTCTCGTTGGTCTTGTTGTCCACAAGACGAAGGGCATTCACCTGCTCCGGCGTCAGATCATCGACGCAGACGCAGGGCACCTCAGCCATGCCCAGCTTCTCCGCCGCCAGGGCGCGGCAGTGACCAATGACGATCACGCCGTCCCGGTCTACCACGACCGGCTGCACAAAGCCGAACTGGCGGATGCTCTCCGCCACGTTAGCCACCTGCGCGGCGTCGTGCTTTTTGGCATTGGCGCGATACGGCGTCAGCTCCACCAGCGGCCTGTTCTCGATTCGCATAAAGTCACCTCCTGTGCCCGATTCGGGCACCGCGCCCGCCTCAGGCCAGCCAGCCTACGTCAATACCCCGCGCATCCAGCGCAGGCCTTCGGCTGACCAGTCTGAGGCATTCTTCTGCGGCTTTGCGGGACGGGCGGACGAGCCGCCCGAACCGAGGAAAAAGGAGAAGAGTACTTCCGGGGCTGCCCGCCCCGCAAAACCGCAGCTTTTCCGAAATTGCCCGGCGATTCTCGCGCCCACGCGCAGCGCGGCACCGCGCAGACG
>ERZ1034807.43-NODE-43-length-29567-cov-9.761216_pt1 | contig 29567 bp, 47 predicted proteins | sample MGYA00520648_ERZ1034807 | MGnify/ENA primary metagenome ERZ1034807 (study PRJEB33766, sample SAMN09781684) | gut metagenome | biome: gut microbiome | host: Homo sapiens | place: Madagascar | study: EMG produced TPA metagenomics assembly of the PRJNA485056 data set...
GCCTCATCTTGTGAAAGATTATCTTTAATTATTTCATGACGAATATTTATCCAACCATATTTTCTAATAGCATTACTAAATCGTTTATTGTCTTTGTAATAAAATCCATTCGACATCCATCTCTTTTTTGGATTTCTTCCAGTGATTCCAATGTATACCATTTTATTTGGACATGTGTGCATATAGACACACCATTTCTTATCTTCTTTCACTTTTACTACTCAGAGCATTGCAATTTTAATCCATGGAACTCAATCTCCTTTCGTACTTGTATATTCTCTTGTTTATATGAATCTTTGAGCGAATTGCTCATGACTACAAAATATTGTAGTAGACAGAATTTAATATACACTATATATTGTATTTATCAATTTTCAAAGCACAATATATAGTCTTGAAATCCCAATGAAAGATTGGTTTACTGTGAAACCACTACTTACTCTTCTTTACAGAAGTATTATTAACCGACTTCTGAATGTTCTTTATAAGCTGAATGTTGTCGTTAATCATAAGTGCTAATGCCTGATCCTCTGTAAAACCAACGCTTACATATGCATCAAACATATTCTTCTTGGTTCTCGCCTGAATTGCAGGATATTCAGTATTCTCAGAATAATCCTTTGCAATAATCATGAGTTCCTTCAGAACATCATATACAGGCTCTTTGTACTTTGTAATGTATGTCTTTACTACCTCTCCTAAACTTTCTGGGTTCTCTGCTAATAATCTTAAAATTGTTTCCATGTTTAATATTCTCCTTTATAATTTTTATTTTTATATTTTTCTAAGGATATGTTGCTTTCGTTTGAAGTTGCACTAATCCAATCAATCCTGAATTTACTGTCACTTGCTAATTAACATATTTTTTAATTCTTGCTCTCTATCGAAAACTAACTGACTATATCCTTTAAACCCAAGATCCTTTTCCAATTGTTCTATAATTGGATTTTCTACTACTTCGTAAATATGTTCTATTTCGAATGCTTCTAGTTCATCTTTGTAAACAATTCCATTTGCTAATGGAAATAAATCTACATAAACCCTTTTTCTCCAAAATGTTTTATGTCCTGCAAAATCTTCAATGTATCCACTTCGTTTAATCAATTCAGAAAATACAGTATCTTTATTTTTAAATTCTTCTACTCTATTTTCAGGCACTTCCCCATATAAATAGACATATCTACCACCAATACTATCTGCGTATTTCCATATTCCATTTATTTTTAAATGCAAATATATTTTATGAATATAAATGGCTTTCATTTGCCATCTCCTTTACTTACAATTTCAAAGTCCAACCTTGTAATAGTCTTTTTTAAATATTTCCATAGCAATCTTCTCTACTTAAAATTTCCAAAATATCATCTTTCATATCAATAGTAACTTCTTTTTTGAATCCCCCTATAGTATCATATAGAGATAGATAATATTTGTTTCCACGCTGCTCCAAATCAACATTTTCATTTTCAAATAATAATACTCTTCTCTGCTTCTGCACTGATTTATTCTCTGGTTTATTTGATAATGCACTTACAACTTCTAAGGATACAGAATTGACTTCTTCAAGGATGCAACTAATATCGTTATCCAACTTGTCATTAGTCGTATGTTTGTCAACTGCTCTGATAACATCGCTTTCAAATAATAATCTATTTGCCATTTTAATATTCTCCTTTCCATTCATCTAACCAATAAAAACTGTCTATCTGTCTATCTAATTTACTAACCTGTTCTCTCATTTCAGCTTCTCTCTTTTTACTATCTGTTCTTTGGCACTTCTTCCACAATTCTTTACGTTGCTTAGATAGCTCATTATACTTATCCGATACATTAATTTCCCCTACAACTGAAATCTCAATCTTCTCGCCGCAATGAGGGCAAAATTGAATTGGATAATTATCTGTCTGTTCATACTCATCGCCCCATGAGTTGAATGTTTCAGTATATGAATTACAAAATTGAGGAATTATATTATCGTCTGAATCTCTTACTACTAATCCCAAAATATCGTTGCATACCAAATCTTCGCCTGTAAATACAATAGCTTTATCATTCTGAATTGCCTCGCAACAATGCTTAAATGGTTTATACTTATATGCACAAGTGTCATTGAACTTTAATTTTATTAACTCTATTTTCATATTCTTATTCTCCTAACTTATCTTTAAAGAATAATCTTCTCAATGTGCAAATATCTTTTGGGACAGAATCAATATCATCGACATCATGCAACTTTTTTACCCATGCATAATACTCATTAGCAATAGGAGTTGTTAAAGCAGATGTTTTCTTAATATATCCATTTCTAATAGCTTCATGTGAAATTGCTCTCATAAACTTCCAAAAGTTATAATATGTAAGCTTCAGTTTTGTCATATATCCAACACTATCTTCGATTACAAATCCCTCAATTTTTCTGCCATTGTATTCATAATCCTCTTCGAGAATATCATAGTACCAATCATAAAAATCTTGCCAATTAGCAATCTCAAATGCTTTTTCTTTTGGAGTTAATCCAAACTGATGAGCAATATCACACATAGTTTCATAATCATATTTAGCAAAATCCATCTGATTATAAACAATATCTAATAGATATAATTTACTTTCAGGATATTCAATAATATGCGGATCATTTTTCATATCAACATTTTCAAATACAAATGACACATTATTATCTTTTGCATACTGTTTCATTTTTTCTCTATTTTCTTCTGTAATCTGATTGTAAATAGCTTCTTTGAGCCATTGTGCAAACTGACTGTCAATAGTAGATTTACTTGCAATAAATAAATCATCATTGTATTCATCGTAGCTTACAATACCTAAATAACCATTTTCTTTTACATATGCTGTAACAGGGAATTGAAGCTTATGCTGTAGCATATCAAATTTTGTTTCTGGTCGCTCATTGATGTTAAAGAACTTATCATAAGCCCTTGCTGCTACCTTACCCTTAAATGTGTCAAGGTATAAACCTCTTGCTTTTGTAGTCTGCTCGTCCCATACCTTGTCGTAAAAAGCCTTGTCCGTAAAATTGAAAGAAGAAATATTACCAAATTTCTTTTCCTGAATGTATCTATTTGCTCTTAATGAAATAATTACATCGGCAACAGAGCTATTTGTTACACTCTGTTCTTCTCTCATTTCAGGCGTTTTGAATACTTCATTATGAACTTCTACTTCGTGCATACCATCTTTATCAAGTTGGACACATCTTAAATCTCCACCAAATTCAACTCTTCCTTCAAGATTAAATACTCTATCATTCACACGAATTGAAACTTGTTTAGTATTTCTATGACCATGAATCTGATAGTAATTTGATGGCATTTTTTCAGTGAATGTTTCTGCAATTTTTTCAAAATCATTGTAATTACCAACTCCATGAATCATCTGATCTGTTGCAACGAATGTAAGATTATCTGGCAATACACTTAAACCTGCATGAGTTACTAAATAAATATTCTCTCCATACTTATAATAAGCACACTGCCCAAATTTTCTATAAAGCTGACGAACATCTTTTTTATCAATCTTCGCATCTTCTAACTGTGGCTTTGTTACAAGTTCAAATTCTTTAGACTTACCTGCACAACCATTAGCCCATAACCAAAGCCATCTTTCGTGATTTCCTTCAAGCATAAGCACATTCTTCTTATCTTTAATAGAAATCAGATACTTAATAACATCAGCATTTTCAATACCTCTATCTACATAATCACCACAGAAGATATAAAATTCATCATCTTTGATACCGCCATTGTCATCAATATATTTCTTTAATGCTGTATAACATCCATGAATATCTCCAATATGATGAATTTTCTTATATTCAGATAAATCAAATAACTTCATCCAAATTGAATCTAACTCATCTGGCTTAATTACTTTAATACCAGATGGAATTTTCTGAGTCTTAAAACGTGAATACATTTTTTCGATTGCTTCATCGGGAACTCTTTTCAATTCCTCTCTATTGGCATTTCTTCTTTTTACTTTCTTCAATTGGAATATCTGTAAAATCGACACAATACATTCTATATCTGTATGTTTCACACATCTGCTTATATCTGTTCATTTCAGATGTTTTTGAATTTGTGGCATCAATTACTGTAAATTCACCTTTCTGCATACGAATTTCAAGCAAATTAAATAATGTCTTCCAAACGGTTTTATCATTACTCTGACTAATTCCTACTGTTCCATCAGGCTGTAATACTGGACTCTGACACAGTAATCTAATATCATCTGCTGATAATGCGTATGGCTTTAATCCATTCTGCTCAATCCAAGTTGATTTTCCACAACCAGCAGAGCCTCTTAATAAAAGTAATACTCTCATATGTGTCCTCTCTTTCTATTTCTATGTATATATTCTCTTATCTCAGCTCAATTTCACCAAATTCTAACGTATTGTCTTCAAATATCTTGTAACCTTGATACTTGCAAATTAGATCTTTATAAAGAGTTTTCTTACCATCAAACATGGTAAACGTAATATCCTGTGCATACGGTTTCTTTAATACTTCTAAAGTTCCATGATTTGCAAAAATGTATGGATTGTAACCATTTTCATGTACAAAATAAATAATCTTTTCTCTCAACTTAGCTTCATCAAACTGCTTTACTATTGAAAATGTCTCCATTTATTGTTCTCCTTTCCAAAAGAAATGCTTCTTTCCTGCTAACCATGAATATCCATATAAGGATACTCAATTCCTCTATATTCCCTATAACCTTTTGTCAAAAGTCTAAAACTCACATTCTGTTTATAATACCCTTTGTATCTCTTTACTAAAAACAAATGAGTACAACTGCATTGAACACAAAATTTGCTATTTTGTTTAGCTTCATTTTTTGAATAATAATATCCTTGAATTCCACCACAACAAGGGCAGGTTGATACCCATACTTCTCTTGTTAAGTTGTGTATTTCTTCAAATGGAATTTCATGAAATATTAGACCTTCAGGAGTTACAAGATAATATTTCTTTTCACCGACATCTATACTTTCTGACTCAACTTGACTAATCATTTATTCTCCCATCTGATCTACAATACTCTGTAATTTGTCAATGTACTTCTGAGCATATTCCTTATGTTTTAACTTTTTAATATTTGCAGGAACAATAGCAAGCGTAACCTCTCCAAAAGCCTTGTAACTTTCATATACCCTCAAAAAATCACACATAGTTGCCATGTCAATCCAATCAAGATCTGGCTGTAAACAAACCACATCACCTTTCTGTGGATGCAATTTTCTAACCTTAATAAGTGTCTGCTTAAATAATTTCTTTTTCTGTCGTTTGTTCATATTGTTATTCTCCTTCGAATATTACTCTTATTGGCTTTATAGCTTCATCATTTGTTAGGTACAAGAAGCACTTTGTCATTTCCAACCTGATCTTTAAATATTTTTGGAGCTTCAACAAATGTAACCCTTTTTGACCTATCACTATCCAGCCACTCTTTAAACTTTTCAAGATTTTCCTTTTCAGAAATTGCAGTACATGGACTTACTTTATCTATTAACTCTAAAAATTTTTGTCTTTCGTCTTGTGATAACTCCATACTGTTATTCTCCTAATTGCTCACTCTAAATACGTTCGCATCACCAATTGCCAAATCTTTTCCTTTCACAAAAGAATTAAAATACTCATTATTCTTAAAATTATCTACTATTGTTTCGGTAATAATATTATCCAACCGATCAAAGAATTTTACAGAAGGATGAAATCTTGGATATTTCTTTGAACGGTATTTATTAACACTCCCTCTTAATACAGGAAGTCCATGCTTTCTACGCTTATTGTTATCCCAATGAATAGGATTATCATAAAAGGCTTTCTTCTTTCGTCTATACCCTTCTAATTCTTCTCTTGCTAGCTTATCAAATTCTTTCTCTCGTTTTGTTTTCGGAGGATTGCCATGAATGATATTGTCAAATTGTTTTTTGATATTATCATTTGCTTCTACTTGTTCTGAATCACTCATCTTATCAAAGTTCTGAGATATATCTAATAATATGTTTTTCAAATTGTTATTCTCCTAATTACTCAGTCTGTATTTGTCATATTCATACATTGAACAATCTTCACAATAAAGATTTTGTTCTTTGCAATCTTCACAATCGAAACATCCACCATAAATGCCACCATTTTCATTCATCTTACAGGTATTACATTTACAAGTTTCACACGATGTATCCAATCAATCACCTCCTCGAAGGAAACGTGGTTTTACTTAGTTTTATTTTTTTAAATCATCATCAATTTGTTCCATTAGAAACTTCTTTGTAGTTGCATGATAATCAGCGCATCCTGTCTGCATATCAACAGCTTCCCACCATACACAATGATCGGGTTCATAATAACCATAATTACTAATTCTGTACCCTTTATACTTGTAGATACCTTTTGATATTTTTGTCGCCCCCATACTTTTATTCTCCTAATGGTCTTTCATATGTAATCAATTTTTCAACAATTAGATCCTTTGGTAATAAATCTCTACAGAAATATGCCGTTGCAAATGGACTACCTTTAACAACTGAATCCATATGATCTTTATCGTGATAACAAATTCTTGCATCAAAACTAAGAATCTGAATACCATCTTTGAAATATTTATATCTTGTTTTACCTTGTAGGGAATTAAGCGGTAGAAGAACCGCAAATGGTTTATTGAATGAATATAGTCTTTCTAAGACTTTATCTTTGATTGAGAAAGGTGGATTACTAACTATAATATCCCATTTTTCAGGTTCATAATTGAAGAAATCCTGACCTTCAGCTAATGAACTTCTGACTACATTGTATCCTTCCTCTTTTAGTCTGTTGTAGAAAGCAGACCAATTTTCATCGAATGGACACCATATGATTTTATCCTTTGGAAGATATTTAATAATGTGATCTGTTGCGTAATAGGGTGTGTATAACTCATTATCTTCCTTATCTGATGTTAAATATCCAATATTTAATGCCAATATTTGTTCACCAATAGTAGCTGCGCAGCTTTACTCACATGTGAACATTTTCCTTTCTTTAATTGTAATTACGTTATTATATTCTCTGTTATTTCTTTCTAATATCCCATAAATAAGGACTACTGCATCCGCAATTATGAATACCATCGCCAAGGACACATCTTCTACAATCTTCGTATTCTTCATGTGTTCTACAATACTCTTTTACTGTATTTATAGCATTTATAATTTCTTCATTTATGGATTCTGGTTCAATATATTCTCTTTCTTCAATTCTCATAATCAATCACCTTTGTCTTGAATATTGTATAGTTTTCGTGACAAGTCAAGAAACCAAAATTTACTATGCTTTTAATAATTTGTTATAAATACCTCTTTCGCATTGGAATTTCCTTTTCCACATGCCATATATGTAAATTTATCAAATGTATATATGTTCAAATTATTTTTATCACACCAATCAATTAATTTCTGATTTACCATACCTTTGTTTTCAAATACATTTGACATTCCCCACTTTATATTATTCTCTGAAAGTCTTTCGCAAAAATCATATAAATTATTTTCATCTGTTTCATTCCAACCACCTGCTTCATTATAAGTGGCTGTTGTATTGAAATAAGGTGGATCTAAGTATACAAAATCTCTTACAGTAATTGTATCTATGGGGATTGAACGAAAATCCATACTGAATATATGGACATTATTAGAATGATAGAATTGACATCCAGCTTTAATATACTCTTGATTCTTTTCAGAAAAACAATCGTTACCACAAGGCATATTAAAATCGCCTTTGTTATTAAAACGAAACTGTTGAGAAAATGAATAAAACATTAAAGTATAGAAATCGAGTGTATTTTTATTTTTATTATAATATTCTCTAAAATCATAATATGCTTCCTTATATTTTTCTTTTCTGCTGTCTTGGAAGACCTTGTGACTTGTGCGTTCTCTTGCTAATCCATATTCATCTATTCGAGAATTAATGTGATTAATAATTGAGTCTGAATCGTAAGATTTGAATAACTCATATAGCTGTTTAAGGTTTTTATCATTATCATTAATATAATACTGATTGGCTTTCACATTCATTGAAACCACTGAACTTCCTGCAAAAACATCAATAAAACAATCAATATCCTTCGGAAATAATTCTATTAAACCTTTTTGTATAAGCTTCTTTTTATTACCCATATAAAAAATAGGTGATATAATACAATTATATTTTTGCATTTAATTACTTGGAGTAAGGAATTCCTTCTTGTGTACACGAACCTCGTCTCCTTTCATTATTCTTATTCTCTTAATAAATCTCTGTCCATTCACCAATTTCTACTTTGTTATCAGGATAGCCAGCAAGACTCCACTCATCATCTTTGTATACCACTTTCCACATAGCATTTTCTCCATGTGGATTACCTTTAATTTTGCCATAATACAATCCTGAACACGGTGGTAATTCTTCCTCTGTTTTTCTCCAAATTGGTTTCTCATATACTTTATTAATGTCATCTACTGCTTTTGCCAATTTTGTCATTGTATTTGTGAAATATTTATCCTCTGTTTTAAGCATAGAATCAAAATAACTCTTCATAATGTTTAAGAGGTTTTTTGTAAACTTTTCAGATGTATCATTCATTCCAAGTATGTAATCACGATTAATCTTAAAATCAATTCCAAGTCCAATAAGTGCTCCTATGCAAATTCCTAATAATCCAACCAATACTGTTAAATAAATATCCATATTTTACCTCTCTTTCTTATCGTCCGAAGGAAACTTCGGTTTACTGCGTTTTTTGTAATATCGTTTATTTACTATGGTAAGTCAACAATATTATATCTAACAGTACCATCGTCATATTTCTTGGTTTCTAATATTCCATCAACATATTCTCCAATTTTGTCTGAATATTTGTTACATGTATTACTACCAGAAATGTTATATTCTACACCGTTATATTCAACAGTAATTCTATAAACTGCTGGATGCGATTGTGGCATCATCGTTTTAGTCGCAGGACTATAATACATTGTTGTATAAGCAGCCCTATGATATTCATCTATTATTTTTACTTGAACTGTAGATGTTTCAGTATTAATGCATTTTGCACAGCCAGTTAATATAAACATAAATGCTAATAGTAAAGCCAAACTATATAAAATTTTCTTCTTCATATGATTTATTCGTCCTCCTTTAACACAAGAATTGCTTTATAATATCTACTATTACATGAACTGGATTCTACTTTGTATCCATCATCCAAATAATCATTCATAGCATTCTCAAAATCATTGCTGTTTTCCATTTCTAAAATTACACAGTTCTTCATATTGTTTATTCTCCTTTACAATATCCAGTCTCTTCAAGGAACTTATCAAATTCCTCATTTGTCATATTGTTTGGATAATACATATCCACTACCATATCAAACGGCTTCAAATAATTATCCAATACATCTTCAGCATCTTCTTTTGCTTCCTGCATTTTCATATTGATATAATCTTCTCGTGTCATGTTCCATGCTGTAGGGCAATCCGTGACAGTAGAAAATCTACAATATAATCCGTTTGGCTGTTTTGATACAAATCCTGCCATACTTACTCTCCTAATCTTCAATATATTTTATTTCTTCCAGGATCGAACTTCCTATGATATACAACTTCTTTGAAACTATTCTTCTCACTCTTTCAAGAAATTCTTTATGAAGTTCATTTTCTTGTTCATATACCATCATCTTTTCATTCCCATTTCTATGACAACAAGCATATGTTCCTTCCTCATATTCAGCTCCATAATAATAAAAATACAGACTGTATTTATGATTGTGCTTACTGAACAACCACGGATGAAGTGTTGCAACAGTTACATAGTTATTTCCGATTTTTATTCTAAAATCGTAATGTGATTTATTCTGTACGATTTTCAAAAACTTCACCTCTTTTCATCCCGAAGGAAATCTATGTTTACTGTGCTACGAAAACGCCTTTACAAACTTATCATAGTTACCGTCTCTGCCGCTTGGAACAGCAAATACAACAGTATAAAAACATTTATGGGTAGTAGTTAAATATTCTTTAAATATATTCGCTACTTCTGTTGCATCCTGTCCAAATACTCCACATCCATAAGCTCCTAAAATAAGAGTGCTCACATTATTATCTTTCGCCATATCAAGAACAAATTTAATTCGACTTCTTAATGCTTTAGTATTCTCTTCGTCTGACACGTTCTGATATTTCTGAGCAGCCGACTTATTTGGAGCAGCACAAGTAATAACACTACACTCTACATGGCTATTCTCTCTAAAGAACCAAACACCAGGAGAGAATAATCCTCTGTTCAAATATAAAGCCTTATTCTTGTGTCGATTATTCCAATCATAAAACTCTAATACAAACTGACTCAACACATTGTATAAGAATGATTCGTGGCATAAGCACTCTTCCTGTGCCTTACTACCATTTAGAAACATTCCACCTGGATTTTTATATGAAGAAAAATTAAGAACTGCTGTACTTGGATTGCCGTATTTCATTACAGCACCTACACTATCAATATTCTCTACAACAATCTTGGTATCTTTATCTTCAATATCCTCTTCAAAATCCCTATTAAATGAATTTGTATTATAAATTTTTGTACCCAAAATTGAAGTTTGAATACAACGACCATATTTGTTTCGCATTTCTTTTGTATGTTCACGAGCAATTGTCGCTCTTTGTTCTTTATTCTGCCAATATTCTTTTATATATGCCATTTACTTATTCTCCTTATTAAGCCAATCACAATATTTCTGACAAGCCTCTTTACTTCTGAATGCAATTTTTTCTCCATATATTTTACCGTTGTGATATGCAATTACATCATCATTAAAATCATCAAAAATATTTTCTATTCTGAATTCACTGTAATAATCATACGCATCTGCATAATCCTTGTTTGGCTTGTGATTTTTAGTAAAATAGATTTTCTTTTTATCACTGTACCTTGGTTTATATGCTTTATGAAATTTAATCTCTTTATTCAATGAAATTACTGGCTCATAAATGTATGTAGGGCGAGAACATTCACACTCCTTGGTTACAGTTTCACCATTTGGATATACTGCAATAAGTTTTCTTTCCTCGTTACATAAATTACATTTTGGTTTCTCATGAAGAACATGTTCTGCATACCACACTTCTGAGTCTTCTAATAATTTTTCAAAAACTTCTTCCATTGTTTTATTATAAAAATCTTTCTCTACTTCTCGTTTGTAATTGTCGATCTTGTACTGCAAATCTCTTTCTCTACAAGAAAGATCTAAGTTTTTATCATTGTACTCTTTAACTTTCTGTCTTAATTCTGCATTTTCTTTTGTCAGTCTGCTGATTTCAGAGTTTACATCTTCACGTAAAATCTCTCTAAACTTTTCTTTCATTTCATCAAAAAACATTTCGCCTTCACTTGGCTCATAAAAATCATCGTATTCTGGATACATGCTTATTCTCCTATCGTCTTAACAACCTATTTTTCTTCAATAAAACCATCAGGAATTATATCTTTATTTACAGTTACATATGGAGCTTCACTTCTGTCAAAAAAATTACAAGTCAAATATAAATTAGCAATATATTTTTCTTCTCCAAGAATTGTTTCAGCGTTGTCCACTATATATTGTCCACAATATTTAATTCTCTGAATAAGTTCATTACGAATAGACCGCTTTACGCCTTTTACATCTCTAGTTATTCCTTCCATATTCTCTCCTATCTTCAGTCGCAGCAATCAATATATGTCCCATCTTATTAGCTCTATCATTGCCATAATCATATATAATTGCCTTTGATATGTTCAAATCTTCATTATTGAAATATAAATAAGTTTCGCTGTCTTTTTCTAATGATTCTTGATTATGTATCAAATTGCATTCTTTATAAATGTGATCAAATAGATGTGGTCTTGTTTTCAGAAAAATTTCCAACATCTGCTCTGCCGACATATTATTATCATTTTTATTATCCATGTGTTCTCCTTTCACCAAAAGAAATTCCGCTTTCTTTAGAACTTAATTTTTCAGCTAATTATTATATTTAAATAATTTTTCCAGTCTCTTTTCCATTTTATTATTCTTATTCCTGATATCAGTTGTCGTCTTTATCTCAAGTACACATTTAAAATCGTCAGGTGCTTCATATTCAGAAATATATACATCATTATTTTTTGACCATTCTCGCATTACATCCCAAAATTCATCTGTATCAAAATCAGGTGTACCAGTAAATTTTGTCGTGTTCTTATATGGTGGATCACAATATATTAAACAGTTATTAAAATCAAGAGTTTTGTAATCAGCACAAGTAAATTTCACATCTGACATTGTACTCATTTTCTTTAATAAACTTCTTTTAGAAGTATCAGCATATCCTTTCTTGCCACCATGACCTCTTGCATATCCACCAAACCACTTACCAGCAAACGAGCATCCAAATCCTGCAAAAACCAGTTAATGCCATGTTTTCGTCTTTATGTTCTTTTATGTATTTATACTGTTCTTCACTTAATGTATCAGGAAGTTCATAACCATTCTGAACAGCTCTATATAACTCAATTAAATATCTATTAAAGTCATACGCTTCTCTATGCCCAGACATTTTAGATACAATGTTGCATCCTCCGCAAAACGGTTCTACAAAAATTTGATTTTCTTTTCTTACTGATTCTAAAAATGGAACTATGTATTTGGAAATTTTAGCTTTTCCACCAAAATATTGCATTTATTTTTTGGAGTAAAACATGTTTTTATACTGCAGTAAACCTCTTACTCCTTTCTTCTTTTTGTTGTAAAATCTTATGGAATTTGCACGTCTGCAAAACCATAAGAAAAAAATATTTCTTGTTACTTTTTTGGAAAATTTGGCTGAATCGCCAAGATAGAAATTTCTATATATGATTATTCTCTATCGAGTTGCTATAAACATAATCCATGTCATAACAATTTGAAGAATATGTATTAACTGATCCTGAATAAGATTTATATTTTTCTTATTTGCTTTACAATCATCTATAATACAATGGATTACCCAGTTAAAACAAAATACAAAAACATACATTTTATATATTAACTCGTTTGGGTTAAAATATGTATAAATTGTTGGAATTAGCATAATCATAAAAGTCCAACTAAAGGCATGTTCACATAATGCCATAATATAATCGTTTTTATATAATTTATCAGGTGCATTTTTCTCCCACCATGACTTTTGTTTTGCTGATGCTAACCAACCTTGTAGATAATAATCGTCTACAATATGACAGAATAACATAGTTAATAACAAAATAGTTTTTAAAAACATTCATTTCACCTCACTCTATTGGAATCATCTTTACCACATTATCACCAATATGTTCAACCGCATGATAATCTACAATCGACTTTAAAAAATAACATCTATTAGGTTCACATCCTCTTCCTTTGTATAAATTACATACATAATTACCACGCAACTGATTTGTACATTCAGAAAAGATACATTCTTTTGGCTCGTTAGGCATTTTATCTACAATAATTTTCAATATTCTAACCTCACTATTCAAAGATTTCCTCAATAATTTTCAACTTAATACTCTGATTAAATTCTGAGCCAGCAGCTTTTGGATGACCACCGCCACCAAATAAACTTGCTACGTCTTTACCAAGATCAATATCTTCTTTAACTGTTCTATAAGATACCGTACAACCATCAATATCAATCATTGCCACAAAATCAATTTCAGGATGCATCTTACAAAGTCGATTTCCTAATTCACTAACATATCTGTCAGCAAATACAAATCCACAAACCTTGCCACACATAGCACTTGTAAACATTGTCTTGTTTTTTTCTTCAATATATCTGTCAATCTCATCCTGCTTAATTTTTAATACAACTTCATCTTTTGCAGATAACAATGGGAATATTTCACCACGTATCTCCGAAATACACCAATGAATAAAATCATCTCGACCATACAGATAAAGTAAATCGTTCACCTGTTTACAAATAACACCATCTTCACCGAGTTCTGACCATCTCCAAGTGTCATAATCTCTCACTAATTCAGCAAATCTCTCTAACGCTTTATTATTCTCTAACTCTTCACTCAGGCGACCATTCATACATAACCAATGATAAAACAACATAGTTCCCGATGTTTTAATTCCTTTAGAATCTTCGATAACTACATCGCACCAATCATACTTATTTAATCCAAGAGCTGTTGGGTGATGATCTAATAACTGAACATTGCCTCTTTTATTCAGCAACTCAGCAGTTTCTTCATTGACACGAATATCGGTAATATAAATTGGGATTGTGTCGTCCTGTTCTGTTTCCAAATATTCCTTCACAGTTGAATCAATATTGTCGTAATCACAATATGAAATTTCTACATTATCTTTACCAAATGCAAGTTGTGCTAAAATACCACAACCGATTCCGTCTAAATCCGTATGACTGAATAATTTAACCATGTAATCTCCTCTCTGCTATTTCTAATAATTTTTCTTTCTCATTTATATATTCTCCACTAATGACTAAATCCAACAGATTATTTAATACCTCACCAATTTCTTTTCCTGGCTTATATCCAATAGTAATTAAATCCTTACCATTAACTGCTAAATCCTTTAGAGAAAAACATTCATCGTCCTGTAAAACTTCTTCTAAAATATATCCAATGTTATCAATCTTCTGTAATCTTGTTTCCTGATTAATGTCTGCTTGTGCTTTAACATCAGCTCTACGAACATTTAATAACCTTCTGAACTGTTCTTCTCCAATCTTATTGAGCCATCTCTTGACATATTTCTTTCCAACCTCAAAAGTTGCATCATGATAATAAACAAGCTGCACTACTTTCTCTCTTGTATTATTATCAAATCTTAATCGCTTCATTATTTTATCAGTCATATCAGCACTTACTCTTCCATGACCTTTAAAATGTCTAATACCATCCTCGCCATCTTGATAACAATGTGGCTTTCCTATATCATGAAAGAATACTGCCAACGATGTAATTAAATCTATCGGATTTAAGTCTTCTTCACAATCACATTCATAAGCTTGTACTGCATGTACTGTATGATTCCATACATCATAGATGTGATATGGATTATTCTGTGGAAAATCAAACATCTCTTTTATTTCATGAATAAACAATGATAATACATCGCCATATAAAACCATCTGTACACAGAAATCACTCGATATAGCAATTTTACAGAACTCACTATTTATCCTCTCAACGGATATATTCTCTAAATTTTGATACATCTTGTGTAAAACATAATCTGTATTTGGTTCAAGAACAAAACTTAACTGAGAAGCGAATCTAATGGCACGTAAAATTCTTAAAGCATCTTCAGCAAACCTATCTTCTGGTTTACCAACACACTGAATTTTGTGATATTTTATATCTTCCATGCCATTAAACGGATCTACAAGACCAACTTCATCATTGTATGCCATTGCATTGATTGTAAAATCTCTACGCTTTAAATCTTCTTTAAGACTTCGTGTAAATATTACGCTATCAGGTCTACGGCTATCTGAGTAATTACCGTCAATTCTGTACGTTGTTACTTCATATGGTTCTCCATCAATGACAATCGTTATTGTTCCATGTTGCAAACCAGTTTCAATAATTCTCTTGTCCTTGAATACTTCCATCATTTCATCTGGTGTGGCAGAAGTTGTAATGTCATAATCGTGAATTGGTCTGCCAAGAATACTATCTCTCACACATCCACCAACTAAGTAAGCTTCATATCCTTTATCTTGTAGTGTATGAATAATCTCATTTGCACCAGATGGAATTTTAATTTTCAATTTCTTCATTCAAATTCACCTCAATTTTCGGTTCATCAATAAACTTTGCCAATAGTCCTTCATGGTAGAATACCTTGTCACTTTCAGTAATTTCTTCTCCCAAGAAATATCTAAGTACGAATGGCATCATATAGTTATCTAAACATTTAAACTCAATACTATATTCTCCATTTTCTTTGTAGATTTTTTTACAATACCCGTCAGTACCATTGATTTTGTGGAGCGAAAATAATTCAACTCTGAATGGAATATTAGATTTTGTACTTAATCTTTCCTCAACACAATTTCTTACAAGATTTAGCATGTGCAAATTACTTGCCGTTGTCATATCATAAACAATCTCATCATTTGAAAAGAATACAATTCTCTCTTCACCAACGATGTCATATAATAACGATAATGTCTGATCCATGAGGTACTTTTCATATGTGATGTGTCTTTTGGGATTGCAATTACCCAAAATTACCTGACGGATGTATTTACTGTTTATAATATGTTCGTTGTCTGTAAATTGGGAAATAAAATCTTCCCATGTATCAGTTCCACAAAACATATTCTTATCGTATTCGTGCAAAGATGAAAAATTAGCCTTTTTCATATCAATACTAATAAAAACTCTTCCATTATTAGTTGGCTTAAATATGTCTTTATTAGATAAATTTTTATGAATCACAGTGAATTTGTTCATATCTTCCGCATTAAATCTCTGATATGCCTCTGACTCTTTGATACTTGTAATAGCTGCATCCTTTACATGATTATATTCTTCAAAATAATCCTGCTCACAATTATACCCCTGTAATTCACTTGCAAATATAATCCACTTGTCAACAGTTCCATAGAACTCATCAAAAAGCTTAATTCTATCTAAAAAATATGGCTCTTGGAATAATCTAATTGGTATATTGCAATCCTTACAGAATCTTTCTTTTGCTCTATTTGATATTTCCATCAGATATCTCCTTTCACAATTCTCTCATTTACATACATCTTAAATTCATTGATTTTCTTATAATTAGGTTTGTCAGGCAAAGATGTATTTTCTTTTGCGTATTCAAAACGTTTTTCATATTCATTCAATAAATCATAGAACTCAGAAATAGGTTGCCTATTTTTATCTAAATATTCTCCATTTCTAATACTCATGAGTAAATCGTGTTCATCTGATCTATAAGTGATAATCTCTTCCTTTTCCAGAATATCAATACACATCATATATAATCGAATCAAATGAGCCATATGTTTTCCTAATTTATCATGGGCTACAGCCTTTTCATTTCTTTTACCAAATTTGCTGTAACTACTAACAATGGACTTCATTTCGTTCCACATGCCAGCCCAATCTCTTAACGGATAATGCTGCAAGTTTACATCCATAAAAATCTCACTATCATATCCTTCTTGAACAGCCTTATCAATATATAGTTTCACATCACTATTTTCATGAGGATAATATCTGTTTTTAAATTCATATCTTGCATTATTGATGCTTTTTAAAATGTAGGCTTCATTTTCTGCCTGACCAACTAATCTTGCAGCCTTGTTTTCCATACGTCTGAGTTGAGAACCAGCATATCCTCCAAAGGTATGAATACAAATCTTAGAAAGAAACATTTTTCTATTATCCAATAATTCTTTACCAATGTCAGATAAATGTAAATAATGTTCTGGTAGACAACCAAGTTGTTCAATTGTATTAGGATTGCTTGATGCTAAAAGCTGTATCATTTTATTAAACGAATACATAGTTGTATCTGTATCAACATCTACGACCTGTTCAAAGTCTGTCCCAAGTAAAATATCTGATTTGCTGTTGAGTGCAATACCTCTCACATCTAAATCAGATCCTTCTTTATCCATTCCATATGCATGACTTCCACCAAGAGTTAAGATAATGATATTGTTACCCAAATTCTTATCTGTTCTCAGGAAGTCATACTCTTTTGATTTTAATTTGTCCTTAATCTGTTCAATTGTCATTGTCTTAATCTCCTAAAATAAATTTCCCTGACTATCTACCATACCTTTGTACCCACACCATTTACATTTGCAATGCATGGAAGCACCATTAAAACTCTCAGTAATATAATCCTTTTGGTGACAATGCCATCCTATTTTACAAAAGAACTTTTGTAATGGTTTAATATAATCTGCTAACATGTATGGTACAAAGAGCAATAATAATAGACCAATTAAAATTAAAATAACAACATATTTCACTTTATTTCACCTCCAAAATTTCTCAAGAAATGTGCGTTTACTGCGAATATAAATTATATGCCATATATAGTATATATTGTATTTTATAGTCACTATATATGGTATATTGATAGAGTCAGTAGGCTATAACACCTACCGACCCTCCAATTTTACTTGTATTACTTATTCTGTGTATTGTCTGCAATCTTTGCACCTGCAAACCCAGCAAGTACAGAACTAAGATCAATACCAGTAGACTCTTTCATTCCATCTGTTACCTGATTGAGAGTGTTCATAATATCTTTCATCAGCTTAGAAGAATTGCCATCACCGTACATTGTAATCTTATCAACCTTCGCAAGTGGCTCTGCAATATTCTTCGCAATCTCAGGCATTGCTTTGAAGTACATCTCTAATACAGCGGCTTCACCCATCTGTTTCATGGCTTCTGCTTTCTTTTCGATACCTTCTGCTTCTGCTAACGCTCTTGCTTTAATTGCATCCGCTTCTGCCTGTCCTTTGCTACGAATACCTTCTGCTTCCTGTTCCATTGTATATCTGTTGGCATCTGCTGTTGCTTTTTCAGCTTCTGCTTTCTTTTCCTGCTCAAACTTTTCTGCTTCGGCATTCTTCTGTCTCTCGAAAAGTTTTGCTTCTGACTGTCTCTGAGTTTCGTATAACTTAGCATCCGCTTCCTGCTGTTTTGCGTACTTATCTGCCTCTGCCTGTTTCTTTACTGTTGCCTCAAGTGTTCTCTCTGTAAGTTCTACTTCTTTCTCTTTTAAAGCAATAGCCTTTTCCTGACGAGCAAGATTTGCATCAGCCGTTGCAATCTCAACTGTCTTTCTCTCTGTTTCCTGCTGAATATTATATGCTGCATCTGCACTTGCTTTCTTTGTATCAGCATCTTTCTGCAATTCTGCCTTTTTAATTGCAAGTTCATTCTCTTTCTGTGCAATAAGAGTATCTGCTTCAATCTGAGCTTCCTGTGATTCCCTATTGGCATTAGCCTGAACGATTGCTTTTTTCTTCTGAGCTTCAGCCTGTGCATTTGCAATCTCTAATTCAGAACTTACTTCCGCATCGTTTGCTTCCTTCTTTGCAATAGCTCTTGCTTTTGCAATTTCTTTTTCACTTTCAGCTCTTGAAATAGCTGCATTTTTCTGAATCTTAACAATATTATCTACACCAAGATTCTCAATAACACCATTTTCATCAACAAAGTTCTGTACATTAAAACTTACAATATCAAGTCCCATAGCAGCAAGATCAGGTTCTGCATTCTCTTTTACAAGTTCGGCAAACTTCTGTCTATCTGAAACCATTTCCTCTAAATTCATTTTGCCAACAATTTCTCTCATATTTCCTTCGAGAACTTCTCTTGCTACACTTCCAATATAATCAACTGGCTTATTTAAGAAGTTCTGAGCTGCAAGCTGTAATCTTGTATTGTCTGAACTTACCTTTACGTTGACCGCAGCATCTACATTAATATTGATATAATCTGCTGTCGGAACTGCGCTACTTGTCTTTACATCAATTGGAATCAACTGCAAATTCAGTTCATCTTTCTTTTCTAAAAACGGAATCTTGATTCCAGCTTTACCAATTAACACCTTTGGTTCTTTCCTAAGTCCAGAAATTATGTACGCTCTATCAGGTGAAGCCTTTACATAACCTGCCACTAACAAACCAACTACAACTAATACAATTGCTACAATCGGAATTATCATTCCTAAGTTACTTAAAATACTACTCATCTTTTTATCTCCTTTTCTTTTTATATTAAGGTCGGTCGTTTATCAACCGACCTAATTATCTTATTCTCCTAATTCTGCAAGTGCCTTATCCAGATCCTCATCAGACATGTTCTCAAGTGCTGCATCCTGTCTCTTAGCCTTGATTTCAAGCAATCTCTGTCTCATTTCAGCATTTTTCTTAGCATCTTCTCTCTTCTTTTTCTCATCCAGCTTCACACCAACAATATACTTAACAATTTCAATCTTATTAGAAATCTCCTCGTCTTCCTTGGACTTTGTATTCAGAAGACTCTCCTCCTCAGGCTTCTTTACTTCCGCATTGAGTGTCTTAAATACTGAGTCGAGATTTGTGAGAGATAAATCCCACAAATCAATTACGTTAATCATTCCTCTGAATGGGAACTGATATTTTGATCTTGTTGCATTGATAAATAATTCGTTGTTTGTCATAATAATAATCTCCTTTTCTAATTAAAACTTAATCTTCATTACACGCTCTGTTGCACCCTTAACCTTAACAACTAAATCTGCTCTCTTTGTCATAGAGAATCCAATTCCTGAAAGCTGATCATCAGTATCTTCTACATGGCACTTAGCACCTAAAGCCTCAAATACTCTCTTGTGCTTTTCAAGATCACTCTTTAAGAACTCATTGTAGTATCCATTAGGACTTTCGTTATTAACACAATCCTTCAGGAAGAAGAATAAATGTCTATGACCAATTCCATCCTGTTCGTCAAAATAGTTTGGACTGTAACTAATTACTGATACAGGAACAAACTGATTTGTATTTACACCCCAAATTTCACGACTTGAAATAGATGAACTTCCAGACAGTTTTTCCTTAATTGAGAAGTTACCATTCTCGTCAAGTGTAACTTCTGCAACCTGAACATTCTCGCCAGTTCTCATAGGGTTGCTATAATCAAATGAATAAATCTCACCATTGAACTCAACTTCTGCTCTGAATCCATGTCTTACTGCACCCGAATACTGATGTACAAAGAATCTATATGTTCCTGGTCTCATCTGTGATAAATCTTGCCATGTAATATTCTCTACTGCAACTTTTCCACACGGATCAATAACATCAACATCTAACTGACCGCCCATAGAAGTAATTCTTGGTGCTTTGTAACTACCATAATAGATTTCTGTTCCATTTGGCTCAACGCAATGGGCATCAAGGTCATAATTATCATGTCCATCTTCATTCCACTGAATTGAAAATCTGAGTACACCGTCAACATTACCACCAGCAGCTTTTACATTCTGCTTCATATCAGAGTCAGTGATGTTTCCTGAATAAGCCCAAGATAATCCATTATTCCATTTGAACATTGTCTTAGCGTCTGGATTAACAGGTGCGATCATAGAAACAAAGTTCTTCTCATGCTTATTCTCTACAAAAGCTTCAATCTCCTTTGCAGTTGGAAGTACCTTATCAATGAAATCCTGTGCTGAAATCTCTTCAACCTTAGAAAACTTCTTAGGACTTACAGCAACATCCTTTTCCATCTGACCAAAAATATCATCTGCACCAACAATTCTTCTTGCAGCACTCTTATTTGAGAACAGTACATTGTTGACAGTAATATCATTCAGATTAGCAAATCTTCTCTGTAATGAATCCATATATCCAAGTTCTGTAATGGTCTTCTTTGCATCCTCAAGCATCTTCTTTGTAAAAATAGCCTTTGGACGCTTATAATTGCTTGGAGCGACAATCTGCTCATACTTCTTAACTGCTGTGTCAAGATCCATATCCTCACTTACATTAATAAGAAGTGTTCCAATAGAATGATTTCTAATTCTACCAATAGCCATACCTGCTGTTACCGACTTCTCCCAAGCATATAATTCTTTCTCTGAATCAGAAGTCAACTTATCATATTCCTTCTTATACTTCTTGAACTCTGTGAGTACGCCTTTCCACTCTTCACCCTTGTAAAGTGTATTTGAATTGATAAGTTCAAGAATTGTATCGAGTGCATCCATAGTAATCTCATCAAGAGAACGCTTAAATACATTTCTTGTATCTCTGAACTGTCCTTTAACTTCCTCGTTAGAACGACTACTTCTATTTACGAACTTACTTGGAAGCTCCAAGAATAAATGATCCCACTGATGAGACTTTCCATTAATTTCCTCAAAATTAAAATCTGTACCAATCTTAGGGAACTTAGTTGTATAAATATCTGTGACTGTATGAGCTTTTACAAAAGCATCAAGTGCATCACATACTGGCTGATATGTTGTATCGCCAAGATTCAGTTCCCAAATTGTGTGAATCTGATTATCCTTGATAGTGACAGCAGAGCCAATATTCTTGATAAACTGTCTACAACAACTGCAATCATGTTCTCTACGCTCTCTGAAAATCTCATTTGTACCAGCAGGGAAGCTATCAAGATATGTATTCCATAATTCATCCTTATCTACATTTACCTCAAATAAATGTGTTGCCTCTTTCTGCATTTCATCGAAGTGCTTCTGTAAAGCCTTCTTAAACATCATAAATCCATCCATATTTTGTACCTCTTCTTTCTTATATTTATTTTTGTTAATTGTTTCTACTGTTATATTCTCCGTTTATAATCCAAAGGAAACGAAGTTTTCTTACTAAAACATTCTATTTAACATTACATCAAATGATCCAGATAACTTATTAACCGACTCTTTTGATGTAATTAAAGTCTTAACATCATCAACAGATATATCTTTTAACTCCATAAGCACCTGATTCTGTTGCTCCAAATATTCATTTTTCATCTGTAATTTTTCTATTTCATCACAGTTATCACATATTTTCTTATGTAGACGTTTATTCGTTTCTTCTAACTCTCTTATTTTCTTTTTCCACTCTACACATTTCTTTTCAAAATGTTTTTCGGCAGCGTTAAATTTCTTTCCTTTTGGCATTATTTGCATCACCTCTCTTACCTATGAAATCGAACATTCTTGTTACCATCCCATATCATTCCTGCTACCTATAATATTTGGGTTTATCATATAGGACATTTTTAATTTTGTATCGGATAACTCTTTCCTTAGAGAGTTCACCTTTTTCTTTAATTCCTTATTCTCTTTTAAAACTAAAATAAGTTTACAACTGTTTTCCATTTCACATTTATGTTCAATGTCGTATTCCTGACACATTTTACATATATCCGTTTTATTCAATTATTTTCACCTCACAATCCAAAGAAAGAGAATTTTTCTACTCAACATACTGCACAATTATTGGTTCGTCAGCATATTCATCAATCACATGCATCACTGCCTGTCTAACCATAAATTGTTTACAACAATCATTAAACCACTCTTTTAGCTTATCTATATCAGTTCCACCATAATCTCTCAAATCTCCGAATACAGATACTGTTGTAGAAGCCATACAACTTTTATCTGGATTATGCCAGATACTCATTCCTAATGTTCCTTCGCTTCCCATAGGTAATGTTTTTGTATCGTCTGATTCATCATAATTATATAAATCATCCCAAGTTATTTCCTTACCGAAAACTTTATAAATATCTTCGTCTGAAATTTTTCCAATACCATCTAATCTAAAAATTGCTGCTACATGTGTCCACTGACTCATAATTTTCTCCTTTCAATTCCATTCGTCTATATATAAAACAGAAACCAACCATACTCACGAAGAATATAAGAATTGCCAGACATCGGCTATGTATTTGATAGAATAATCGGATGCTTTCTGATTTCTGTTGTTAGCAAGTTTTTTATACAGCCATTTTCTGTACAAAATTATCAAAACTACTTTTCATATATGTATAATTAACTTTTTGCGAAGAGCTAAAATTTGTCTGATTCTTATATTTCTGAATCCACTTTTCAAATTCTTCGTCCTGCTCTTTCGTACAAGCATAAGCCATGATTGCGATTACAGCTCTTTCACACTGCTGATATACAGGCTCGTCCACCTTTACACAATCCTCAACCATATCTCTGTAAAACTCAATATCCTCTTCTGTAGCGTCAGGATTTGCATTTTCCTGAACAAAAGAAAGAGTTGTTTCTTCTGGATTATCTTGCTCATTTTCTTCCGTATTGTTATTCTCTACTTCTGTATTATTTGTTTCTGTTGTGTCAATATGTAAAAATTCATTCATCAGTGTTTCAAGAATATGTAATTTGTCTGAAATAACACTCTTATCTTTTGTACTGCCATGCTCGTCCACTGTATCGAAATACTTCCCATCAATGTCTTTTTCTCTTAATCCATTAACAAAAGCATTTAGAAAATCAGTAAATTTACTATCCTCTAACCCAAGTTTCGTAAATCTATTAAAAAATGTCATCCAAACAAAAGTATCCTTGGTACTGAACAATTCCTTTGTTTCTTTTGTGATAATCTTTTCTAGTCTTTTTACATTGTTATCAAACACTTCAAACTCTTCATTTGTTGCATTCTCATTCAGATACTTAGCCATCTTCTTTCCGTTTTTGTTCCAATTATCAAAATGAAACATACACATAATAGATTCTGAAACTACACGTTCTAACACACCTTTATCTTTTTCAATCTCTTTAATAGTTGTGCAATCAAGAAAGAATCTATCTTGAATAATTTCTCTGATTTCATCTGCGAATTTTGGAATATGTATAAATAATTGTTCATTCGCATTCATTGCAGTATGTACATTATATCTTCTCAGATATTTAGCAGCTTGTTCAACATCACACTCATGGATTACAGTTTCAACCTGGTATTCATAGAATTTCTTTTGTAACTCTTTTGGAAACTGATTGAATGTTTTATTACGAATATCAAATTCAGCATTAACCCAAACATTTTTTCCATTTTCATCTTTTTTAATCTTTTTATATGAAATAATCGGATCTTCCACAGATGATTTAATCTTATAATTGCCTTTACATAACATTTTAAATGCTGCTGTTCTACTACCACCATCAACAATAAACTTTCGACCACATTCCTCTTCTGCAAGAATAATAGGAGGAATATAATCGTCTGTTAAGATTGTCACCATTAACCCATCAATAATCGGCTTCCATTTTGGATTTCGCTGAGTACATACATTATTACTAATATATCCTTCACTTTCATTTTCTAAATACTGATCCATCGTGTAAACTTGTCTTCTTGGTCTTGCCATTGTACATTCCTCCTATAATTTCCTACATTATTATTGATATGTTCCTGTATACTCTCATGCCATTCATACAATTATTAAATTCAGATTGTGACATATGTAAAATATCTTTTATATCTTCCTGTTTATAGCCATCCATAAATAAATGTGCTACTTCCAATTGTTCTGATGATAAATTATGCAAATATTGTTTCATTTTTTTACTTATGTCTGGTTTAAAAAATTCATCTTCCAAAGTAGTAGATGATGAAATCCTCTCCATTGTCGCCACACAATCAAGTGTAGGCGCATCAAGTGAAACATCTGGAATAAAAATTTTATTTCCATTCTCATCTTCTTTCGTATTACTACGACACTGGCGATTCTTATCTCTGATATATGTAGCATAAATTCTTCTACTTAAGATATTCCATAAAAACGTATTAAATGATGCCCCATTGGAATTATCTTTATCGTATTTCCTAACACATTTATATAGAAGAAACTGTGCTAAACTATAAATATCATCGTAGTCTTTCTTGCTAATTCCACCAATCCTGACAATAATTGGATTACAAAGCTTCTTCAATTTTTTCATATCATCACAACAATAATCTTCAATTATCGCAAGTTGTTCTTCACTAAGTTCTATCTTATTCACTTCATACACCTACCTTACATTATTTTCTTTTTCTGTTTAACTCTCTATGTAATACATCTCCAAAACTCAACTCGTTATCATTGATTTTTATATGCCGCGTCTCTGAACAGCACTTCGGGCATCGACAAAACTTCTCATGCTTGTCCTTTGAGAACGACATAATACCAACCATAGGTGTATAACAATCTTTGCAAATTATCATATGTATATCCTTCCTTTACAAATCAAACAGCTCGTTCATTACTCGTGGTTCATATGTACGCTTATCCATTTTCGACATGGATTCCAAAATCTCATTTGTAACTGTGTCAGAAATCTTTTTATCAAGAATAATGTTAAGAATTTGTATCTCATTTTTAATACTTCTTCTTTTTATTCTCCGTTCCTTTATCATCTTATATACTTTCCATCCTTGTGCTGCATTAAGATTACAAAATTCTATGTAATGATTGATATCGGATAACTCCCTGTCTACAAAGCTAAGTTCTTCACATAACTCTTCTTTTCTATGTAATGCATCTGTTGCCAATCCATTTAGATCAGTTATTTTATCAATCCATTTTTGAATATTTTCGGCAACCATAACTTTTTCAGTATTATTTTCCACTTCCGATTGAGTAATCTGCTTTACATTATCAGGTGGAGTGTCAATTTTTTGGATATAAAATACTGATTTCAAGGCTTTTGGTAGCGAGTTATTATATAGATTATTGGCTGCTTTATTTGAAAATGTATCAGCCAATGCCTCGCAAGATGTTGGAACATATTTACCATTACGATTTCTCATAATCCAACGAGAACCGTCTGTAATTACATATTGTGCCAACGTAATCATCTCCTTCCTTATTTAGTTGATAATGGATCATCAGAGACTCGAACTCTGAGCCTTTCGGTTATGAGCCGAATGCACTAACCAATTGTGCTAATGATCCAGGTTGCTGACACCTCTAATATTTTTGAAATTTAGGAGGTTTCGTAACTAATAAAAGTGCCAGCTATGTAATCCGTTAGTGGATTATTCTCCGCAAGTAAGCACACAACTTACGGTTTGCGCTTACAGATTTTAAATCTGCGTTCTACGACATAACGGGTGTGAAATGTCGTATAACATACCATACAGGATTCGAACCTGTGACCTTTCACACATAATGAATGCTCTCCCAACTGAGCTAATGATATGTTTTTATACAATTCTGTTTTTGTTCTGTCAATAAAACCTGTACACTGTTTTATCAAAATAAGCCAATGGGAATTTTTATATAGTTTTACATCTTCTTATTACCTATTCATAAGATTCCACCTTATAAAAATCAGTCAGAACAAGCAGGGCATATCAGATTCGAACTGATGTAATGCAGGAATCAAAATCCTGTGCCTTACCACTTGGCGAATGCCCTATAAAAATATTAAATTTTGATAAAATATTGGAAATAGGCTATGATTTTAGCCATACTGAACTTGACATAACTGGAAAATTATGCCAAAATATGTAATGACTTAATCTTGGTTGGTTGAGTTACAGTCTGAGTGACATATGTGGTTGCCGCCACGTCACTTAGGCTGTTTTTTATTGCCTTTAATTCCCTTTACAAGAACAATCATAATCCAAACATTTGTTCGTGTCAAGTGTAAAGCAAACGTTTGTTCGATTTCTTGTTCATGTTCACATTTTAATATGTATGGTGTCCTATAATCAGGACACTAAAATTATTCCTTATTAGAAAATCTCGGTAGCAACAACGTATCCATTATTCCATTTCTTTCTATATTAAATATATCTTGCCTTACACTGTGCATATCAACCTGTGACATGAATTTATTCTCTGAATAAATCATTGTTTTTGCTGCATTCGCAATTTCCAAAATATCTACCTTATTTGCTATCCGTTCTCCCAATGGAATAATTGTCATTCCAAGTTGAGTCTGGATAATACTAAACTCTTCGTCCTCTGGAAATTTATCAAGTAATTCTTTCAATTCTTTCTTTGTGATAGTCTTATATTTAGCCACAACTAACCCTCCTTCTTGGTACATTAGCAAAATATGCTTTGACGACAAGATCACATTCATCCTCGTCTAAAGTGCCCATTTTGTATAATATCGAATTTTTGTCAATTACCCTTACTTGTTCTCCAAGTACCATTGAATCTTCCGTCAAGCCATTTTGTTCATTCATATGTAGGACTTTATGACATGGCATGTTTAATTTCTTGATTTCACTGGTCAAAGGAACAGCTATTGAGGTCGGAGAATATTTGTTCCCTATGTCGTTCTGAATGATCACACCTGGTCTTACTCCTACTTGAACTGAATTAATTTTGTCTTCTCCAAAGTCAATCATCATAACATCCCCAAAGTTTACAGTCATTCCTTTTACCTCCTTTCTTCTTATGTAATGTCCTACGTTTTGTTTACCTCTTATGCTTTGCATTATATACCCATACATATCATATGTCAAGATATATTATTGAAAAATATGATATTTTTTGGTATTATATTTTCAAATAATTTATATGGAGGAATATAATATGAGAATAAACCTCAAACAAATTCTTGCAGATCAAAAGAAAACACAGTATTGGTTATCTAAAACTACTGGAATTTCCAGTAATAATATTGGTGACATTTGTAATGAAAAAACAAAAAGCATTCGTTTTGATACTATCGAGAAAATATGCCAAGCGTTAAATTGTACACCAAACGATATTTTTATCTGCGACACTAAAAAATAGTGTCGTTACATATTACACAAATTTAACCAGATCAAATGGTTGTACCTCCATAGCTTTAGCAACCAAATCAAGTACAGCTAAGTCAGGAACAGCACTTCCATTTTCCCACTTGCTGATTGTACTTGGAGCAACTTGCGCTGACTCAGCTAATCCTCTTACTGTTATTCTCTTTTCAGTTCTGATTTTCTTTCCAATATATTCAACCATAATCACATCCCCATTAATTTTTCTTTCATTCCAACGGCTCCGTTTGCATAATTATTAACAGTTGTATTCACACTGCTATGTCCAAGCTGTTGCTGCACAAATGCAAGATTTCCATTTTGATTCATTACACTGGCATAATAATGTCTCATCATATGTGGAGTAATGCCATTTCCATAATTCTCAAATATCTGTTTGATATTTCTTTCCGTTGTACGTGTGCCATTCTTATTGATAAATACAGCTTCCGTATCTACAATATTATCTAAGGTGCTTCTGTATTCTAGCCATTCTCTTATAGCTTTTAAAGCAGATCCGCTAAGGTATACCGTTCTATTTTGCATTTCTCGGTACACACCCTTACCAAGAATAGTAATATATGGCATTTCTTCATCCAAATGTAAATCAGATAAATCCAAGCCAGCAAGTTCAGATTCTCTTATTCCAGTTCCTCTTAATACACGAAAGATAGCAATATTTCTATTTCTTACAGGAATATCCTTTTTCCACATTATTTTTTCTTCCATATCATTAAGCTGTTTTTCTGTTGGAAGTTTTTTAGTTAAATTGTTTCCAGATGGAATTCCTTTATATTTAATCATTTTATAAAAATCTTCTATATTATTATAAACTTCTCTCAACAAACATTCTCTATATGAATAAATATCCTGTATAAAACTTTTAATGATGTTTTTTCTTGTTTCCGTTGTGGTTGGCGACATTCCATTTGTTTCCTTATATCTAAGGTATGAACTAATATTTTGTGGTCGTAAGTCGCTAAAATCAGAAACTTCTATTTCAGAAATTGATTTCTTATTAATAATATTACTTTCAATCAACCGCTGTAAAAAATCTTTAATTGCCACTAAATAATTTAACGCTCCACTTTTACTTTCCAACTCATTCAAGTAATCTCTTAAAAACTGTGGTGCATTTAACTCATCCAACTTCCTATTAAGCTTTTCAGCATTTTTGTTTTGTACTTCAATTTTATAACACATAATTATCACTCCCTTGTGTAATCTGCTATCGCTTTTGCAATAGCTTTAG
>ERZ1034807.44-NODE-44-length-29565-cov-13.913284_pt1 | contig 29565 bp, 43 predicted proteins | sample MGYA00520648_ERZ1034807 | MGnify/ENA primary metagenome ERZ1034807 (study PRJEB33766, sample SAMN09781684) | gut metagenome | biome: gut microbiome | host: Homo sapiens | place: Madagascar | study: EMG produced TPA metagenomics assembly of the PRJNA485056 data set...
GTTGTAGTTCGCATTGCCATTGTTGTTGCAATTGCAAAAATTCGCGGCAGAGGCTTACAAACCTTACCCGATAAATATTTTTAATCTCCTTCCAATTCTTTCTTCTTTTCAGCTTCAATCTTCTTTTCAATATCTTTGCGAGCCTTATTGTCAGACTGCCGCCAGCCTTTTAACAGGTCAACTTCGCGTTTTAACATATCAAGAAACCTGTCAAGCTTATTGATGTCAATTCTGAAATCTACCCTGATTCCCTGTAAAACCTGTTCGATATCCTTGCAGTTACAGATTGCCATTGTCTGGAATTCCCTTCGCATGGCATATTCCTCGTGCAAGAATTCTTCTGTTGGATAAATTGAATTAGCATTAGTGATGTTTTCAATCAATTCATCACAGAGATCTAGCAGCTTTTTCCTTTTGTGGTCTACATACCATTTGGGGAATTCGCTCACAAATTCATGATTTGGTGATTGTCCGTATTTTGAGAAAATATCGTCAATTGTTTTCTGGTCATCTTCACTGATATTTTTGATGACCTGATTTACGGAGCGTGGATTCCTATCTGTTCCGAAATTCCGCATCATCCACGTTACAAGTTCCTGATTCATACGAATGGCGTTTTTGTAAAATTCCATATCAGACAGGTCTCTTTTGCTTTTGAGTACTGACATAATTTCCCTTTCATTTCAATAATATTTATCGCTTCATCTTCAACCCACCCACAAGGGGTGGGGATTTGAAGATTTCGCTACGCTTTGATTACGAAGCGAGGGCGAACACAGCTGTTCGCATAAGACGCGCTGTCGCAGTCCGCATAGCCACCGTTGCCGCAACGGCAAAAATTCGCGGCAGAGGCTACATCTTTTAAGAAATACCAAGCACTTTTATTATTAATTGCGTTTTTTGAAAATGCGAACAGCTCAAATTGATGATTTGCAGCTCCCGTGTCAAATCCTGAAGAAGAGAATACAACCGAGCCGTAAACCTCAATTTCACTCATGAGAATCGCCTGCATATCAGTCCATTCCCAATTGTTCGAACACCCAGTAGCTGCGCCAAACTTATTTACCCCTGCTGCATTAATGCTGTTCGACACAAGTTCTCTTGTTGTTGCAAGGTGCGAACCAAATTCCGCAAAAAGCTGTTGATTAATAGTTGCGTCTGCAGCGGTTGAACCAGCTGTTACGACCGGGCCAATAACCTTTGTGTTCATCTCGGAGCCTTTATATGCGCCTTCCGTAGTATTAGTCGGGTTCATTCGGCTTCTTCCAAAGTGCTGTATTCCGCCAAATCCCATGCCAGGGACCATAACTGCCCATTTATCAGTTGCTGGTGATTTATCACCGTTTCCTGCAAGACCTCCAAAAGAAGCGAACGTTACGTATTGCGAACCTGTCAGCTGGTAATCTGCTACTGGATTTGGAGCGGATATGGGCCTTGACATTTTAAAATAGTCGCCTACAAACAAGTCTTCAAAAAGAGAATATCCATCCGTTCCACCAAGGCGTTTCCAAAGCGAGCCATCGTTATAATAAGATGTGACATCTTTTGGAACAATGCGCGGAATATTGTGATACGCAACGCTATTCAAATCATTAATCGCTCCAAGGATTGTTTTGTTGCTTGTCGCAAGCTTCTGGAATGTTTTATCTGCGAGTTTGTTCAGAATCCAGTCTGAAAACGTTGACAGACCAAGGCGCTTGTTTGCCTTTCCTGCAGCATCAAGAATCATCACTTCATCTTTATCCGCAGGGTCTGTTTTTATCGTGTAATCTGTCCATTTTGGCATGGCCGTTCCCTCCTTACGCTAAATATTTATCTCTGATATATTTTTTGACTGCATCAAGATGAGCTTGTATATCGTCATCCAACACAAGAAAATTACCTTTGTTGTTCTGACTAACAACTTCCCCTGTTTCCTCGTTTACCTCAGAATAGGTGTAAGCGATACGACTTCCTTCTCCGGTGCTAAGATTCATAAAGCTTGTAAGAATTTTTTTCATGATATTTTCCCCATTTCGTCAATAATTTTTTCCCTGTCACTAAGAAGTTCTTTTTCATAATCTGGTTCTGATATTTCAAGGCTTTCACTGTAGTCTGGCTCTGGCATGTCTGTGTCTATTGCCCTGTCATAGGCTGTTCTGCTCATGTCAGTAAAACGCATATGTTCATATTCTGTCTGACGCGCTTTTATCTCAAATGCAAATTTAAGCCCCGGAGTACCTTTTACAGTAAAATATGTCTGTTCTTTTTTATCTACCCAACAATCTCCCTCTCCTTCCTTTTGTAAGAACACATAGTATTCAATCCCTACATTGGTAGATTCTTGGAATATATCATCTATGTCTATCAGGCATGTACCATCTTCTGATATGGTTGCTTCTCCAATATCTCCGAACATAGGAGATGCCATTTCGTAGCAATAAAACGTCTGAGTTCCGTAATTCTTTGTCTGAAGAATCCTGGATTTTGTTCCACGCACGCTCAAATCTGCAAGGTCGGTGCCTGTGCCTTTACTGTAAAAATGTCCACTGGCTTCAATGTGTGAGTATGATATAACCTTTCCAGTGGCGGTAACGCCACCGTTTGAAACTATACTATAATATGCCTTTAAACTTCCCATGGTTAGGGTGGATTGCGAATTGTTTCTTCCCGTTATGCTTGTACTCACATTTATTGCACTGCAGTATACGTCACGTGTGGAAAACGTAGTTCCTTCTAATTTTGATTCGCCTGTCCATGAATTAGTTTCCATGTTAAACCAGTTTGAAGCCCCTGTGGTTTTAATACGTCCATTATTTCCATCCAGTGTAACGCTATTATCACCACTCGCCGCATATAAATATCCGCTTAAAACTTTCCATCCAGCCAGATACCCGGTGTCAATATACGAAGCGTTCAGATACACCTTGTTGCCAGAAAGATATAGTCCCTGCGCTTCTCCGTTGTTGGTTAGTTTATTAAATATTTCTAACTGGGTCATATCGCTGGCATCTTTTCCGTCCTGCCCGTCTTTACCATCCTGTCCATCTTGACCCTTTTCCCCGTATACGCCAATCACACAAGGAAGTGTTGTTGCCTTAGCCCCGTTTGTAAAGAAAGTCTCCTCATAGTTCCATAAGTACCGCTTGTCCGGTGTTGGGGTCTGTACAGCTTCTGTCCATCCAGAATTGCTTGTTGATACATCAGACGAACTGGACGTAGCAAGATAATGCTGTACAATCTTTGAAATTCCATTTCCAGTATCACCCTGTTTTTGCTTTGCGACTACAAATTCCTTTTTCGCGGACATCCCGTTGTAAGTTGCGGTTGCAGTAATCGTACCGCTATCCACGGACAGTCCGGAGACCGTATACGTTGCTCCTGACGCCGAACCACTCACTCCGTTTCCTACTGAAAATGAAATGTTTGACTGTGCGGTCACATTCTCAGCTCCATACAATACAGTTACCGTAGTTTTGCATGTTGGAAATGTGGTATAATTTCCAGATGAATCTGTCGGAATCCCCTGAAACTCATTTGATAGAAGCACGCTTAGCGTGGCGTATTTTGTCGCGATTTCGGTCGCAGTATTAGAAGCTGTGTCTTTTGCTATTTCAGATACGGCTTTTCCTTTTAATGAAAACTCCGTTGCGGCAATGTATACCTTTCCATTATCGTCAATATGGAGCGTGATTTGGTTATCATTATCAATAACCTTAATCCCTTTTGCATTGATAAATTTACCTGCCAGAACGCCTGCAAGGATGTAATTTGCGTTAATATACAGTTTCTTGTCCTGTATGTAAATTCCCTGGTCTTCACCGCCATTTGTCAGCTTATTAAAGACCTCATCCTGTCCAAGACTTACATCATACTCTTTGACCGCATTATCAATGTCAGTTTTGTCCACATATTTGAAATCAATCCAATCAGTGTCAGTAAATGCACCGTCCGCTCGGCTTCTGACTGCTGTTTTAATAGAGGCTTCACCGTCTGCCTTTGATGTGACCCAGAAATCTCCCATGTTGTATGGCGGTTTGGGCTGTTCAAAATAAACTGCCGCTTTCCCGTCAATCTTATCAAACAGATAATCTGGGGCTTTCTGTTCGACCCATTCATTTCCATCCCACCGCCAGCGCGTGTTAGCATTATTGGCGGTATTCTGCCAAAGGTCTCCTTTGTGGATGTATTTACCTTTTTCCCAGACAATCAAAATCTCATTTCCGCCTACGTCCAGAATAGGATTGCCGTCAATGTCTGTCCACGGAACTTCTTCTGTTTCTGTCCATTCAAGCGCCGGGTCTGTATCCTGGCTCCAGGTCTGAATCTTACCATCAAGCTGCTCTTGGAGGCTTTCAATCGTATCCGCAAAAACACCCTTGATAAATGCTGTGATTGCGGAATCATCTGTGTATTTAGAAGCTCTTACCCAGTCATCGGCGTCATAACTTGCTCCTTCTGCCTTTGCCTTTTGACATTTGAGAATGTCCCCTGTCTTCCCCTGAACCCACAAGTCGTCAATGTCGTAAGGGGGCACTGGTTCCGCTCCAAATATTCTTTTCTTTGCGTTCGCCGTACTTTGAGCGTTTGCCGCATCTGCCAGAGCCTTTACTACTGCAGTATCTTTCACATAATCCCATTTGTATTCGCCATTAATCTTTGCATATCTGTAAGCCTGCCCGCCGTATGCCTCGTTATTTACAATATAGAAAAGGTCACCTAAGTGTTTCTTTCTGGTAGTGTCATCTGTCCAAGTAGATGCAGGTTCGTTATTGCCGTCAGGAATATAATCTCCGAAAAATGCTTCAATCTGTCCGTCAATCTGCTCCTGAAGAACCTTAATCTGTGGAGAATACACTTCTGTAATAAATTTCTCAACTTCGGCATTTGCCACGTTCTCAGGCGTTTTTCCTTTGATTGTAAGTTCTGTGGCATTAAGATTGACAGCCCCTGTCTTTGCATCAATGCGGAATGTAATGTTTCCCTCATTGTCTTTTGCTGTGAATCCTCTTGTGTTAATCCAGTCAGATTGTATGCCAATTGCATACAGAATATTCAACACTGCATCGCCATTACTGTCAAATCCAGCTTTCCAAGTCTGACCGCCGTCCACTGACAAGAAGAATCCATCAGCACCCGTCTTATATATCACCTTAGAATCAGCAAGTGTGGGTTTGTCGTGCCGATATGATACCGTTGAGCCGTCTACCTGAATTTCTTCTGTATAGTAAAATCCAAGGGTATTGGCCGCCAGTTCATTCATCTGCTTTAATTTTGCATCATAGGCAGTAATCTTTTTCTCGGAATCTTTCTTTATATTGTCAACCTCGACCTGCATGCTGTCTGGATAGTCAGCATTGATGTCCTCCATGCTCTTTGCATTGCAAGAAAGACTCGTGCTTCCAGAAAAAGTAAAGTCTACATCTGTCAGATATGAATAGTAAATATTGCCTTTAATGTCGGAAAATGTAATTCTATCTCCAAATGTGGCGTATCCGATTGCTATACTGTCGCAAGAGAATGGCCTTAATCTCATGCCGACCAGTTCTTTTCCAATCAGGTCAATGCCCGTCTGTTCATTGCCACTCAGAAGCTTGTTGTCAATTGTGATGACATATCCGTCCGTTCCGTACTTATATTCTGTCTCATTATCTGTATACTTGACCCCGGTAACAACTACATCGTCAACATCATAGGTAAGGTTCCTGATAGCATTTGGCTTAAATCCTTTTCGTTCAAGAACTGTCTCGATCTCGTTACTATCAATGTCGAGAATAGTGGTTCCATTAATGTCGTACCATGGAACTGTTTCTAATGTAATAGCATCTGTACCATCGTCAAAAGCGATGATTCGCAAATTATCATTCTCATCAATGCGAGCGTTGCCACCTGCCAAAGCTGCGACCATGCCGATTACTGCTCTAAAAGTGGTGTTCTCGGGCTTCTTTTGTACCTGATAGTCTGCATTTTTAAATGTCGCGTCACCTAACACAATCCCGGTCTGCTGGCAGGCATCTTCTAAAACCTCTCTGACAGAGCATGGGAAGACAAGGTTTGTATTATAGTCCGTTTCTGCCTTACTCATATAGTCCAACAATGTAAGATTGATTTCATCGGACGTGGCGGGCTTTTTTGACACAATGAATGTGCCGCGGCGAATAGTCTCTAATTTATCAGACAGCTGCAAATTTAAGAATAGAGCAAACTGTGCTCCGGCAAAGTTGTAGTCAGAGAACCTATCATCATCATTGACCAGCGCCAATGTTGCTGTCTTTTCAATGGCTACACCTATCGGGAAGTCCCCGGAATCAGAAGAATCTACAATGCCGTTTCCGTCAAGGTAGAAATCTTCTTTTTCCAGGCTTAAAGTTGTCCCATCACGCAGCACCGCATTTGCCGTAACATAATAGTTACTATTTAAGAGAGATTCTGTTTTTAACTGATTTGTAACATTAATCATACCGGTCGAATGCTCCTTACGTTAATAGTCAATCCTGTCCATCGTTCCTCATTGTCTTTGAGCGTTTGTGCTGCCATGTTGAAATTAGATGCATAAAACGTCTTGTCAATCCATTTGCCAGGTGTCCGAGGGTCTTTATGGTGAAACGTAAACTGACTCTTATTAATCATCAGATTAAGAATATTTGCAATCTCTCCCCATTTAAGTTCGCCCCATTCCATATCATATCCGGCGATAGTCCCCATCGGTGTGTTGTGCATAACTAAATCCTGACTTCTTTTGGAACTTTCTGTCGATGTAGTTGCAAACACTGGCTTATATGTGTCAGGGGCCTTTATAATGACCCCATCAATCTTAAATTGCTCCTGAGTCATTTACACACCTCCTAGTAAGAATGGATTCTGACCGCCATTTCTGCGTCTCCTAAGCTCTGCTTCATCAATGATAATGTCTAACAGTTTTCTACCAGATGCATTGACTGTAACATTATAAGTGTTTCCATTTCCCTGTCCTTTCCCTGACTCTTCCCGGACGATCTGACGCAATAGATTTTCCGGTGCTTCCAAGTTATTGCCTTTTTTCTGGTCACCTAAAACTGCAAGAAATTCGCTCCGTGGTGGAATAACTGCGCCACTGGCTAGATACGGAATGGTTCCGACACGCGGAAATGTTGCATGGAACCCGATTCTCTTTGTTCCGAATGGTGTAGGCACATCCCATGGGCCGAAAGAAAATGCAGATTCAATTCCACCAATTGCACTGTTGACAGTTCCAATTGCGCTGTTTGCAATTCCGATGACTTTATTGAGAATGTCCCGGATGGTATCACGGATACCGCCGAAAATTTCCACCGCTTTGTCTCTTGCCGATGCAAATTTGTTTACAATAGCATCACGAATAGCTGCAACTTTATTTCCCACAATCGTCGCGATATTCCCCCAGATTTCTTTTGCATTGGCTTTCATACCGTTCCATAAAGTTGAAGTCTTTTCTTTCATGTCACTAATTTTTCTGGTTGCCGCTTCTGCCATTTCTCTCGTCTTTGAAGTCACAAATTTAACTATCGAAGAAACAACATTTGAAGCAAGTATTTTTATCGCATTCGAGATTCTAGTAACAGTCTCTTTCAAATCAGAAAGAATCATGCTTACATTTTTGCCCATTGTTTTAAAAAAGCCAACAACAGCAGATGCCACGATTCCTGCAACTTCTTTAATTTTGTCCCAGTTTTTGTATAGTAAAATACCAATTGCGATAGCTGATGCAATAGCGATAGTCACTGGTCCGCCTAATGCAGATACTAATGCACCAATTCCACCTAGCAAACCTCCACTTCCTGTAAGCAAAATAATTAATCCTTTTATTGCCGTTACAATTGCTGTAATAAGTGGAACAATCTTAGACGCTGCAAATGCTCCAATAAGAGCCGCTCCGATTGCGTCAATTATCCACTGATGTTCCCCGAGAAATGTAAATAATTTGGATACAGCATTAATTACCGCAGGTAATCCTGTTTCAATAACCCATTTCAGCATTGGAAGAATGACATTTGCATACAGCCATTCAAGAAAATTTCCGATCGCAGTAAGAAGTGGAGACAATGATTCGAATAAATTTTTAATAGATTCCAACAATGGATAAAAATTTAATTTACTCGCCCATTCTGCTGTAGCAGCGGTAATTCTATTTATAAAATCAAGAACAACATTAAATGCATCTGCAATTGCCTGAATAATTTGTGTTCCTACCGCATTTTTGTTCCATGCTTCATTTAATTGATTGGCTATATTTCCAATAGTATTAAGAATATTTTGCGCAATTTGAAGCATAGTTGTAAGCATTTGAGTACCGGTCCCGTTTGTCCATACTTCTAACAGGCTTTTGCCTACACTTTTAGCAAGCTCTCCAAGACTGGAAAAAGCAAACTTCGCTGCATCAATGGTGTTTTTACCTTCTTTTCTCCAAGCATTTTGAAAAGGCTTCCAAATTTTTTTAAGCAAATCTGCAAGTTTCTTTACTGAATCACTAATCTTATCAAGAACTGTCTCACCCTCTGCCACCTTCCCGTAATCAACATTTTGCACAGCATCTTTCATCTGATCTGCAAGTCCACCGGTTGTACCCGGTACTTTTGACGATGAATCCGCACTTTTATCCGTTGAGTAATTATTTATTTCGTCAAGAGGACTAAGGTATCCTTTTGCCGCCTTAGTAGCTTTCTTAGTCGCATTCGCTGTATCATTTGTTGCATCTGCCAGCTTTTCAGCATTGTCAGCAGCATTTCCGTATTGGTCGGCCGTATCAGCTATCGCATCTGTTCCGGCAAGACCTGCGCTACTTGCACCTGTCTGACCAGATGATTTCTTCCCGGTGATTAACTCCGTAAAGGACTTAAAGGCATTTGCTAGAGTCGCCAGTTTGCCCAGCAAAATATTAATAACTCTCAAAACAGGAGTAAAGAGATTGATTAACCCCTGTCCGACTGTTGCCTTGAGAGATTGCAGCTGTAACTGCATTACCCTGACCTGGTTTGCCCAGCTGTCAGAAGTGCGAATAAAGTCACCTGATGCAGCCGATAACTGTTTCTGCACAAAAGCCAGACGGAGGGCAATTTTCTCCTGTTCGGTCATTTCGGACGTGGTTTTTCCGTAGCCATTTGCAAGTGCGTACTGATCAAGCGCTGACTGGGTCATTACCACGCCTAAATCTTTCAATGTTTCCGTTTCGCCCGTAAACACTGATTTCAGCTTGATATAAGCCAAATCTTGGCTGATGTTATAGAATGATGCCACATCACCAGTCAGCTGCGTTAGAGCTGTTGACATATCGTAAGCCTGTGATTCCGAGAATCCGAACGACTTGGACATTGCTCCGAACGTACCAACGTACTGCTTCGCCATCGTTTCAGATAATCCGGCTGAGGTCATGGCATTCTTTGCAAATTCATTGACCTTATCAGACATGGTTGTAAATGTAACATCGACCACGTTCTGAACTTCCGCGAGGTCAGAGCCGAGTTCCACGCACTCTTTTCCGAACTGTACCAATTTACCGACAGCAAACGCTCCGCCAATCAGCAGACCGATTTTCTTTACAGCACTCCCGAGGCCGTTAAATGACTGTTTTATAGCTGATACTCCGTTCTGCACACCTGACGTGTCCATTCTGGTATCAATAATGACTGAGCCATCAGCAGCCATGTGTCCACCTCCTAACTATTTGAGGTTCAACATCTCATTCAGCTTATTTTTATAAGCTTGCTCTTCTTCGCTGAGACGTGTTTTTATGTCAATTGTGTTTTTATTTTCCTGATAGAATTTCTTTTCCCATTTATCCAGACGTTCACCCTTTGCCTTTTTAGAGCGGATTCCAACAACCGTGTTAAATAAGCACTCTCCAGATTCCATAAAGTACCCGAAGAATGTCCACCAGTGCATATACGGTACTGCTCTAATTTCTTTTCCAGCAACCTTGTTTACCGCCGGAACAATCATATCTCCATCCTGCTCCCAGTCCATTAAACGTGGTTTGGGTTTATTCGGACTATCATCAACTTGACCGCAATCAATAAACTCGCAAGCTTTCTGACAAGCTTCTGTGAGATGTTCTGGGGGTATGCTTTGCCAATCCTCGAACAAAATCTGCAACATAACAACTGCTTTCGCTTGTTCGTCCAGTTCCGGGTCGTTCATGGCTATGAGAATATCAATAATTACTCGGAAATCCGTCCTGATAGAAAAATCCACCCCACTGATATTTAGTGAGGTGGGTAACTCATAGGCGGTCATTTCGCATACTTCTCCGTGTACCTATTGACCACTTCCTGCATTTTTTTCTTTCTCTTTTCAATTTCTGGAGCGAGTGCTTCGTTTATTTTATCCAGCACAATATATGCGAACACCTGACCATTTCCAAACACAGTTGTTGCTGTGATTGGTTCTTTGAATAAATCCTTAGATGCTTCGTATCCGAGCATATAATTGATTTTGTCCTCAATCTGCTTATTAATCTCCGCCATCTCTTTACTGGAAGAAACATTTTTAACAGATTCCTGAGCCTGTTCAAAGAAAGTTTCCAATTCTTCCGCTCTTGCTGCAACGTTAATGTCGGTAGGATTCAGTTTAAATGAAGAGAACACTTCTCCCTGTTTGTTTGTGAATGTGAAAAGAAGAAATCCATCATCAATGTTTGTGTTAATTGTTTTTGTCATTTTTTATACCCTCCTAAAAATTATTCGCTGTCGGCTGTGAATGTACCGGAACTGATATCAAACTTTCCTTTTACGCGTTCGCCGGTATAATTCACGGTAAATGGAATCTGATAGCCGGATGCATCACCGCCGTAAGATGTCGGCACAACATAACAATCCTGCTGATATGCTTCATACTTGTCTGCTGTGGCTTCTGTCCAGAGATGAACCTCAACTACTTTTGTTTTGAGGTTATCGTCTTTGAGGCGTCCATCTACGATCTTCTGCAATGCCGTGAACAGATCGGAAGTAGTGTCTGCATAGAACGGATCAGCGTCAGAAGAAACTTCATAGCCATTGTGTTTAAATGTGGATTCTCCGAGAATGTTTTTAGATGTTTCAGTATCGGGATTGAGTTCTACATTGTACTCTTCCAGATCCTTGCCAAGACGCTCATATTTCGGTGTCAGTCCTCCACAGAGGGAGCCTGCATCAATATAATGAGCCATATATTTACGGTCAATCTTGCCTGTAACTGTCATAGAAATGTCCTTTCTGCCTATAACTCTAAAGGCTGTGTAGGTTAGCGACTATCTCCAACTGATAGCCGGTTGTTACTTGTTATATTACTTCATAAGTATTTTCGTAGCGCACTGACAAAGGCAATAACCAATCCTGTACGCCACTCTCCTGTGGCTCTAAGCCATAAGAGTTATCACGTGTGATACGCTTTATCACTCGCCCCTGTGAAAGCTCAGGAAACGCATCTAAACGTGTCTCAGTATCATTTATGGCAACTGGTTCTCGGCATATCCATTTACCGAGACTATCCAGGAATTTCTGAACAGATAGCTTCTGCCTTTCCTTGTCGGATGCTGTTCGGTACACCACGTAGAATGGATACTGGCATACTTGGTGCATCACGCCACAGACATCTTCTTTTTCTGAATAGATCAACGCCCCGTTGTCTGCTGAGAACGCAATTCCTGATTCCTTGCCAAGTTCCTCAAATTTAATTGTTTCATTTTCATACAGTCCTGGATACTGGTTCAGAAGCGCTTTCATAGCATCTGTCAGAATCTCGTATCCAGTTGCATCTTTTCCGATAGGCTTATCTGCCATGTCTACCACCTCCTGCCTGTGCTTTTACTTTACGAATCCATGTACTGTTGTATTGTCGTTTGGCGGCATCGAACCATTTAGCCTGTGCCTGTGGGTGAGCCTGTTTGGTATACTCGAGATTCTCTTTTGCGGCTGTCTGACCAGAAAACTGACTAACGAGGACTTTCTTTGCGTACTGTCGAGCGTAAGGGCTTCCGGTCAGTTCATCTACCATTGTTTTTCCCATATAAAGGAATCTGCCGTAAGGTTCTGCCGCCGCGCAAACAAATCCTGTGCCTTGCATGGCCGAGCTTCTCGCCCTAGTCTTATCGATGAAATCTCCCGAGATCATCGGCATAAACGGAACCATGCTGTCCATAACCATTCCGTCAAGTAGGTACTGAGCTTCCTGATACTGTCTGGAAAATCTATCCATGTTCAGTTTGATTTTCATATCTCCGTCAACTACAGAGAAACCTTTGAAATGATGAATTTTGCTCATATTACTTACCCAGAATCTCAAAATGCATAATTATTGTATACGGGCCACCAACACTTGTAATCTTGAATACATTGTCCTTATTCTCGTTCATGTATTGATAGAATCCATTTCGGTAATCACCATCAGATACCGTTCCACCAGTCCACTCACCCTCCCAGAAGAACGATTCATCTGAGAATGTAATGGTATCTTCCAGAGCGTTGTTAATCTGCTGTTTCCACTCTTTAGGCGGTACATAGGGAAGAATCTTACCGTCCTTATCAGTAATGGTTATATCATCATTCTGGACGGTATATCGAACGTGTAACTGTGCGTTGTCAGTTGCGTCTGGTCCGTACTTTTTAAGGATTGCTCCCTTGTCTGTAATGAGGTCAACGCCGGATAAAACATGAGGATACCAGTACGCATCTCCAGTTGTTTTACTTTCATAGTAGTTGAAAACTGTTACTGTTTTTTCGTACATGATACCCTCTCCTTAATTATTCTTTCTGCGTTGTCTGCTTAATAACCTGATTCACACCGGTTGCCGACAATCCGTTAAACATGCCGACTGCAACTGCCGTGATATAATCCGTTGCCGGGAAATCTGGAATAACTCCCATCCCGACTGCTCCGAGGATTCCACCAATAACCGCCATGATTACTGGAATCCATTCATCGGAAATTCTTTTTGATGCTTTACAGCCCATTCCTACAATGTAGCAAATCATAACGATTGCGATACATGAGCCAAGTGTTGTAATGTCCATTATTGTCACCTCACATTAATTTAAGTTCATTGAATACTTTAAAAATTTTCGGTGACTGAATAGCAAACCAGTCAACCGTAGTTTCGTCATGTCCGAACTGCTCCGTATGTTGCCAGTTGCACTGCAATCCGCTTTCCGACAAGAACGCATGAATAATTTCATGTCTCAACTGCTTTTTCTGCAAGGAATCAAAATTGCCAACGTTATTTGCATTGTCTGTTCTGATAACAATTTCTTTTGATGTATTGTCTGTGTAGCCATCAATATCTGCATTTTTAAGTTCTTTCGGAATGATTTTGTAAACCGTTCCGAGAACATTAATATTACATTCCTGCATATAAAATCGGTATCCCTTCATCCGTCCTTACTCCCATCAACAGCGGTAAAGCTGTTTTGATGAGTAAATCATTTGTTTTCTGTGTATCTCCAGCAACACTGTATACTGCACTCCATTCCTTTGCACTTGCTCCAATCTGCTGAGGTGTTGCGTAAGAGATGGATTCATTGCCAGAACTTACAGATGTTACAATGCCTGTTGTGCTACCACCGGACCCGATTGTGGTTGACGTCCCACTGGCGGCGGCATTGGTAGCGTTCTTTTCAGCAAGCTCAATCTGATACATTAATTCAGCCAGTGAGCAGACCGCCTTTTTGATACGCTTCTGAGAGTGTTCGTTCGTTGGCAGTCCGTCCACCAGTCTGTCAAACGTCATTGTGTCCACAAAATCACTGGCTCTTTCTGCCAGTCGCGGAAAGTCGGTTTCTGGCACGACATTGCCGAATGATTCTGTATAGAATTTATAATCTGCATAAGCCATGCCAGCTACCTCCTACATTTATGATTTCGCTGTTACGCTTGCACTTCCGGCGTTCAGCGCCTTGTATGTTCCGTCACACTCAACCACTGTAATCTTCTGTCCGGTTGCCGCCTTAATATCAGCTTTTCCGTCCCAAGTAGTCCAGTTTCTGAGATTCTGTCCATATCCAACAGTTACTGCATCTGCCGCAACTTTATATTTATATACGTTGTTGGCGTTTTCCTTAGTCGGATTTACAGTGATTTTTGTGTCGCCACTTGCTGTTCCAGCCACGGAATTTACTGTCAGAGTACCAAGTGCAGGTGTCTCATCAATGGTGATTACTGCGATTGCGTCAATGTACTCCGCAAAAAGAGTAAGTCCCATTACTGCAAACGCTTCAGATACTGCTGTGTGGTAGTTGCCCTGTGTATGGAATCCAATCAGATTTGTCTCGCCGGAAACGGTATACACCAGACCTGCTCTCGCAAAGTCAGATTCGTTAGGGTCTACATAGTACAGAACAATGTTCTCAACAGGAGTTGCAATAACCTGTCCTCTTGGAATTTCGCTGTCAGATAACAGGAAGATTGTATTGAATCCCATAAAGTCCTTCATATACTGGAATCCGAACTGGTTCTGAATAGTGATCTCAGCCGCTCCGAGATATTCATATACGTCCAGAATGTTCACAAATCCAACGACACCAGTCACATTTCTGTGCATCTGTTTGAATTTGTTCTCTACACGGCCTTTAGCCATTGCCAGAGCCATCTGGAATGTAGTTTCTGTGGAAGTAAGTGTACCGGTTTTCAGATAATCATAGAATCTGCCGGTAACGTCAGTTTGAAGCTGGAAAAGGAATTCATCATCAGTCATCTGAACAGCGTTCTCGTAACCGTGATCCTTGATTGCTTCGATAGATACAGCCTTTGCGTACTTCTCGATAGTCATTTCCGCATAGGTCTTTTCTTTTACAGTAAACTTGCTGTAAGGGATTTCCTCACCCTCACCAACATTTCCACTCTGCAAAGTACCCTCTGCGTATTTGGACTTGAGTACAGCACCCGGCTGTTTTTTGATAGGTCTCATGATGCCCAGAATATCACGTAAGTGCTGCCAGTTTCTTTCGAATCTGGTTACAAAGTCAATCTCACGTGCTGCTACCTGAATATCATTTGTCATAATAAGATTAGCTTTTGCTGCCATATAAAATCCTTTCTACCCATAATTGTTAAGGTATTGGGTTAGCGGCTATACTCTGGTGTATAGTCGGTGTAAAAAAATCACTGGAATAACTGGATATTCTGAGCAATTGCAGCCTGTCTCTCGGACGGGTCTTTGATTGCTTCGATATCTTTCTTTGTCATGTTTCCCGGTGTCTGCTGCTGCCCAACATGTGTTGTAAATCTCGCCTGATTCTGCTGAGCCTGCTGCTGACTTTCATCTACAAATGTATCAGGTTCATCCTGTTTCATCTGTTCAAGCAAATCATTAAGTCCAAGAATCTTTCCGTCCTTAAGCTTAAGACCAGCTGATTTGATATCAGCAGTAACAGATCTTTTAGCTGCTGGAGACGAAAACTTAACATCATCGAGTGCCGCTTTAAGAGCATCGTCAAAATCTCTTTCGTAGATTTTCGCATTGAATTCTTTCTCTGCATCCTCGGCTTTTTTCTTCCATCCAGCAAGCTCTGTCTGAATGTTTGCCGGGTCGATACCGTCGAAACCTTTTAAAGTTTCCTCTGCTGTCTCAGCACGTACTTTCCAGTCATCTCGTTCCCCCTCGACTTTTAACAGAGTTTTTGCAACTTCCTTTGCATTTTTATAATGCTCAGAGAGTGCTTTCTTAACATCTGCCTGTTTGTCCTCCGGGATTTCAATTCCAAATGATTTTAATGTGTCAATAAGTTTCTGCATAATATCCTCCTGGTCGTGTTTATTGACCTGCCGCCGCAGGTAAGTGGATTAAGCCAGTTAGACCACTGGCAGGGTAATCGGAATGGCAGGAATCGAACCTGCGACCTCACATTTGCAGTGCGATCTACCACTGAGCTACATTCCATTAACCCGGATTCCCGGGTTAGCAAGGTATTTTACGTGCTATGCCTAAACACGAGACGTTTCGGGCTACGTCAACACCGCCTATACGGTCGCGCACCTCTGCACGGGTTGGATTCCACTGTTCAGTTATATGCTCACAAGGAGGTATGCCGCCATGTACTAACGGCAATGGTACGTGTCGGAAATTGCATCCGCTTTTCAACCTCATGCTTCTTGTGTTGGCTAAACACTGCATTTTCTATTAAGGACACGCACCCCAGAAAGGAGGAGTCAATGAAAAAAATGTCTATGTCAAGTGGCGGCAACCACTTACGAATCTTCCTTATGAATACATTTTACCACAGACTCTCCAAAAAGTTGTGGTACATGTTTTGACCAATTAGAGCATATCACGGAGTTTTTCCACGTATCTCTTGACAAGATCACGTTCCTCCCGGCACTCTGCATCCTTGGACATATCGCTCATTTCTGTAGTAAGTTCGTCCAGATGTTCTTCCAGAGCGGCAAGCATCTTCCTTTTGCAATCCTCAGATTTGCCGGAACGATAGCTCTGCTTCTGTGTCATATAGTCATCGTAAGCGTCTCGCCCATCAGAACGACTGTAATGCCCTCTGACATAATGCTCGCCACGTCTGGCATAAGAATTGCCCCTGTCGTAATCTGGCATCATTCTGCCGTCATTTGAGCTGTATCTCCCCATGCTATCACGTTTTCTTCCACGTTCGCTGTAATCGTCATTGTATTCACCACGCATCTCATCAAGGACAGCGTTATAGTACTCCACTTTCTTATCCCAGTACTGTGTGTTCTTGATATCTTTGTACATATCAATCAGTTTGTATGTCACTTCCAGAGTTCCAGTGGTTAATCCATTATCAGCGATTTTGGACAGTTCGTCTTCGATTCTTGCGCATAAGTCTTTAATGTCTCTCATAATCACACCTCCTACGCTTCTCTGGTCACAACAATATTTGCGTTCGCAACAGAAACAGCCTGATCACTGGTATTCTCTACTGCGATATTAACGCAACTTCCACGAAGTACATCAATATAGATGCCAGAGGATACATTGTTATACTGATCTACTGCTGCCGGTGTGGAAATCATCTGAGAAGATAATACAGGCTCGCCAGAGATTGCAATTGCCAGAGAAATAGCTCCGACAGTACCGCCTGTTGGAATTGCGATATTACCAGAAAAATCCACGAAGAATCTCGCTTTGCACTGATTAGTCAGTCCTCTCAGCGTAATAATTCCGCTTCCCTCTCTGTGCTGAATACAGTTAGAACCTTTAACTGCTGTATTTGAAAATACTACGTTTCCATTTGCTGCTACAGTCTGAGCAGCTACATTTGTAAATTCTGCCATAAAAATACTCCTTTCATATCACAAAAGGACAGGTCTCAGCCTGCCCCTCTGTGTAATACGGCATAAGCCGACATCCGAATCAATCGAAAGATACTCTCGATATGAAGTTGTTAACAATTACATCCGGTGTTACATCCGCATCCGTAAAATGTGTTCGGATTAGGAACCTGATATGCCGGAATCGGTGCTGGATTGATTGCATTAATGAGCTGCTGTGTCTGAGAAGCCATTGCAGTTGTGAGAAGTGCACTCTGGCGATCCTGAGAAGCGGCGCGTCTGAGGTCATTGTTTTCAGCCTGAAGGTTAGAAATCTTTTCATTGCAAAGATAATCAAGAATGGCTCTTGTTCCAGCGTTCTGGCTGTCAATAATGTCTCTTGTGTTGTTGTTCATGGTGTTCTGTAATGCACAGGTGTTCTGTGCCATGTTGTAGTTTATGCCCTGGATTGCTTCTCTGGTTTCACAACAGCAGTTCGCAAGCTGCGCCTGGAGTGCATTGGTATTCTGCATATTGGCTACAGTATCAGCATTGATCGCCTGCTGGATGCCAAAACCAGTCTGCATGATGTTGGTGTTGATTCCGTTAAATCCGGTAAGCATACCATTATTCATGGCATAGAAGCCATCACACAGGCCGCTATTGATTCCGTCAAGCTTACTAATCACAGCGGAGTTATCAAATCCTCTCTGAATGTCTGCCTGAGTAGCTGCTGTGGCTGTATATCCGCCACCATTTCCATTATTGCCCCAACCGTTGTTTCCCCATCCGAAGAAAGCAAAAATGAATAAAACAATAATCCACCAGCTACCATCTCCACCAAACATGCCGTCATTATTTCTACCGTTTCCAGTAGCAGCGGCAATATCTGCTAAGCTATAATTTCCATCCATAATATAATCTCCTTTTTGTGTATTTACATCAATCTGGCCAGATTGTAATGTACTATTTCATATTTTTCAGCAGATTTTGAAACTGCCCTGCCATCTGCTGAACTTGATTAAGTTGCTGTTGGGAAATCTTCCCGGACTGTAACATTTTCTGGACTTCTTCTTTTGGGTTCCCTTTGTAATTCTGTTTAAACTGCATGAATTGCTGTATCATCTGCATTGGTCCGTTTCCTTGTGGCATCCCACCACCGAGGGCATTAAATAATGGATTACTCATTTGCGTTTCCTCCCTTGGCTGCTGATTCCTGTGCGGTATTAGCTCTAACAGGTTCAGAAAAAGAATTTAATCGGTTTATGATAGCTTCGTATTTGCCCTTTAAATCGTCATATTCATGTCTAGTGACGTATTTACTGTCCATGTTCTGAACGGGCTGTTTAGGCGACATCTGAGAGCCTACCTCGTGGTATTCAAATGTCCGTAATGGCTGTGGCATACCGGAAACGTCAGTGGATTTTATGTAGAACTTTTCACTTTCTGAATCCATCAGCAAAACACTTGTCCCGGGTGCTACCAGATAGGATTTTGCGCCTACTTCTCCAGACACCCACAGGATACCGCTATTATTTTGCTGTGGTTGCTGTACTGGTTGAGCTGGAATCTGGACAGGCTGTTGCTGAAACTGGTTCATCTGCCCAGGAACGCCAAAGCTATATTGATAAGGATTGTTATATAATGCCATCTTATACACCACCTTTCTGATTATATTCTAAAATAAAAAAAGAACCGGAAACAGTTCGTTTCTGGCTCTAATTAGTGTCCAAAAAGTATCAGCATACTTTGATTATTTTATTGTTCACCCTCCGGCTCAATCGTTTTGCTGTGGATATACTCACATTCATCTGTTCAGCGCAGTATTCAAGAGTGTGTTCCTGACATCTCAGTCGGAACAGTCTTTCTTCGTCCGGCGTGAAATTGCACTCTATCAAGAACCTGTCTATATCTTTCTTTGTGAACACATATAACTTCATGAGCATACCCCTTATTAATGCAATTAACGCTGATTCTGTGCAAGATAATTTGTAAGCTTCTGTTTTGTTTTTTTTAATTCCTCGACGTTATTCCCACTGATCTGACTGTCCAGCATGGTTGATAACACTTCCAGAATTAATGAATCACGCTCTGCAATCCTCCGAAGACTTTCATAATCTCGCCTATCATGTTCTTCCAGTGTCTCTACTCGCTTGTTGAGTCGAAATGCCGGAGTAATCCACTTAAAGATTACAGCCACTGCCCCTCCGACAATAGACACCCCTCCGCAAAACGAGAGGAAAATCTGTACAAATTCTGATATGCTCATTTATTCTCCTTCTCCCAGTAATATACCGGGATTTCATTACCGCTATCCCATGTATCGAAATATTTGCCCTCTTGTACTGTCACCACATGACCATCTATGCAGAGGATATACGTACCTGTCGGATGGTCTGTGCAAAAATCATTGACTGTATAGATATATCGTTCTGATTGCTCAATCAGTTTGCGTCTGTATCCATGCTTGTAGAGATATGCTCCCCAGACATAATTTGCACTCGGCATATCTGACAGAGCACATGCCTGTATCATTAATCCGGCGAATACCGTTTCCCAGTCGAAGCCAGTTGCTTTGCATATTGCTCGGACAACGCAATCTCCTGTTCTTTTATCCTTAACAGGATTTGGATTATAATATTCCCATCTGTCCATCAGTCAATCCCCTTTGCTGTTTTATACCGTTTCGCCGCTCCTCTGGCTTTTGCGGCGTTCTGGCGATTCCACTTAGCAATCATGAGCCGGTCTTTCAGTTCCCTCAGATCGTTCTGCTTGCAGTAAGCCTTGTATGCAGCATTCTGTTTCTGCAAAAGATAAGACTTCCGGTCAAGGTCTTGTTGTAATGCAAATTTCGCCTTTTCGTTCGGTGCATTGTCAACTCCTGCTTGCAGTCCAAGAACCTCTCTCTTCGTTTTGCGGATCCTTCGCTCGTAAGTACGTTGCCGCTGTTCTTTTTCATACTGCTTTCCCTTGTTGGCTTTGTCCTGTGCTGATAGTTCTGTATAGGGATTAAATTCTCCATCACTTGCCCCAAAGCTATGCCGACAGTTGACCCCTGACAGTCCACTTGCCGTTCCATATCCGGTCAATGAGAACGGCGGAAATTTCTTGCTCTTACCAGAACGAGAATATATCTTTCCTTGCCACCATGCGTGATTTCCCGGATTCTGACCGCCATCACCCGTTCTGGCTCCCATGTGAGCACTGACCAGAACTAAATCCCAATCCATTTCTTCCATGCGTTTTAGGGATATATCTCCCGTAGCCTGAGCCACGCCGGTTCTGACAGAACGTGCTACTGCTGTTTCGATCGTGTCTTTTCTGCCGGATGGATATGTGACAGTAACACCATCACTCACAACGTTATTAACTGCCTCTTTGATGGCTTGCGTATATCCAACTGTTTCAGTCATCACATGGTTATATGCAAGGTCGCATTGCTCGATATAGAGTCTCTGAGCAGCATTCGCGGTTGTTCTTGTGAAGTTCTTCCAATCTCCTAAACAGTGGTTCATATTCCGCTCCATGAGCCTTATCATAGCTGGCGACTGTTCGAGCGGTACAGGGCTTAATCCTGCCGCCTTGTATATCTTATCATCATAGTTCATTGCAGTGATTCCGGCATCTTCAAACGCTTCAAGAAGTTCCTGCTGTTCACGTTTGGTGTATCTGGATAGTTCCACCAGAATGTCCTCTAGCAGTTCACCAGATTCCTGTAGCGTTCTGATTCTCCACGCATCGGCATTGGTCAGAATATAATCCTCACCTCTGCCAATTCTTTCCATCATTCTCGACACAATCTCAGAGATGATATACTGGTGCAATTCTTCAGCAATCTGCTCACTGCCCTCTGTTATCCGGCGTAAATATTCTGGGCTTAACATAACTATTCATCTCCAAACAGTTTTGGCTCATCTGGCTGAGCTTCTTTGACCATTGCTTTCGCTTCATCCTCGGTCATTCCTTCAAACTTCACGAAATACAGCCATGCCGGAACCTTGCCAGTGGTCACATACTGCCACCACCTTGCACGGTCGTTTTCTCTGACATAGAGAATATCTCCAAAATCATAATTGACCTCATAAGCTCCGACAGGTGCAAGTCCGTACAAATCAGCGTAAACATTCAATGCGTAAATAACTTCATCCAGACAGGATTCCAGTTTGTCTCGAACGTCCTTAATGAACTGAACTGTCCTCTGCTGTTCTGCTTCTACTCCTGTAGCCGTCTGAATACCGCTCGTTTCGTTAAAAACAAAATATCCGTTGGAGAATCCAATCTTGTACCCCAACTGACTTAAAAGGGCATTTATGCCGCTTATACGGGTATCTGTGTTTAAAATCGGATTGATTTCCTGATAAAATTCTTTTTCATCCTGTCCGAATACATTTTTCACATAATCCGGCAAGCTCATTTCTTTGCATCTGTGCTCCATGGCCTGCGGTGTCATAGCTGCTACTGGTGATCCACTCGGCATGAGTATTCTATCATCCGCCAGAACGGTTCTCTTAGAATCAAGGATTTCTTTTGCATTACGGCTGTATGCAATGTCCAGGTCTTTCAACTCTTCAATTGCTTCTGCAAATATCGGCAAGCCAAGTGGGGTACTGATATCCACGTTATTTGCCTGTGGTGTCCGTAGAACTCCGTATAGAGGCCCATCCAGCTTCTCACCGTTCGCTTTGAGAATCGGCGGTGTATCTTCCATGAGGTCAGCCCACTTGGTCTGTTTGAGATCGATCTTGTTGCCGATTGACTGAGGAGATTTTGATACATAAGCCCTGTTTGAAACATAATACGGATAGGTCGTCACGCCGTCCACAGTGGTCTCAACAAACCTATGATATTCAAGCCTTGTGTAGTATTTCCGTCCGACAGTATAAGAATCCTTAAATATAATCCCTTTGATTTCCTGATTATCGTAATCCACAATCATCACATCTGCCGGAGTAAACACATCAAGGCTCTCACCGTTCGGCTTAATGAACACGGTTCCGTAAGCACAGCCATATTCTACCCAGTGACGTATTTGGAAATATATTTTATCTATCTGCCCCTGTAACCATGTTGCCCTTGCAGAACCATCTATCTGAATGCCAATCGCCAATGTTGCGAGCCGAGCTGTTTCTGAACAGACAGATTTAGCAAAATTAATCGTCTTGATGTTATTCTTATCATCTAACCATTCCGGTACTCCCCTGTAAATGTTCGCGCACCGGTTAATCAGGGATTCCATCTCTGGAAATTCTGCTGTCTGGATGTTAAAGTCCTCTTCGGCTTGTTTTTTGAATATCATGTTAAACCACCTTTTTAGCGTTGTTATAAGTCCCATTATGCACTCACGCCCCAGTATTTTATCTCACCCTGCCTACGTGCTTCTGCTGCTTCTTCAAGCGTGTCATGCCTGCCTAGATCAACTTTTTTATTATCTACATAGATTGTTGCTCTATATTTCCCTCTGTCCATGGAAACACCAGTAACACCAGTTGAATTTATTTTTTCCATTCTTTTGTTTCTTGCCTGCTGAGTCCATGTTGCCCATCTACAATTTTCTGGCGAATAGTCCGAATTTGTGTCTATTCTATCAATACTCAAATTATCAGCATATCCATTTTCTAATGCCCATAGAACAAACGCTTCTGAACTTTTATTCCATTCTCTGCAAACCTTTATTCCTCTTCCGCCATAGTCTTCATAATCTTTGTCATTGGGGTTATTGCATCTCTGACGAATTCCCTGCCAGATTTTATATATTCGTCTATATTTTAGACTGTACCCTCTTTTAAGCATTATTCCCTCTTCTCCTCCACAATGATTCTGTTGCGTATCTACAGGCATCGATTAAATGGTTATCCTCATCAGGATATCCGCTTATAACGTTTCCGTCTTTATCTCTTTCGTATTCGTATTCCGAAAACTCTTTATAAGCATTAGGCGTTCTCTTAGGATCAATAACAATAGTTCTTGTTTGAAGCCATTTCATAGAATATTCCACACTCCCAGGTCCTTTTATTGCGCCCCTTGCCGGGAGTCCAAAATCTCTATAATCATTGATTGATTTAGGTTCAGCAGAATCGCAAGTAATACTATAATCATCATATTTTCTTTTTAGAATCTCGTCCGCTGATTTCCTATTGCTCCATTTATTTTCGTAAATTTCATCAATGAGATATATCTTTTCAGTGTTATGATTGTAATACAAACGAATAAAAGCATACGGATCAGGGAAAAATCCCCAGTCACACCCCTGAAATATTTTGTCCATGTGACTGATTTCTTCATCTGTAATATCTCTAATCTCCAGATATTCAAATACGTTTCCACCGTCGCCATTCGGGACACCCAAGTATTCATGTTCATAGGCTTCTGGATTGATTTCTTTCAGATGTGCTGCATCATCAATAAACTTCTGTCCGAGCCACTCCGCCGGAGCTTCCAGATAACTCGAATGATGGATAACTCTTTTCGGGTTAGGCGTGAGCTTGATCCTGTTTACCCAGTTTGATTTTGATTTTGGTGGGTTATATGATGAAAAATCATAGGATTCATCGCCGCCACGAAGCACTGACTGATTAACAGAACGCTCCTGAGCGTCTCCCTTCATTTGATCTTTTTCCTCTTTCCAGAGGATTCCGATATATCCAAACTCTGGCTTAATAGATTTTAGTTTGGTTTCATCGTCCAGACCACGGAAGTATATTGTCTGTCCAGTCTTTATATACTTGATCTCAAGTGGCGACACCTTGCATTCAAATTCTTCCATCAATCCCAGTTCATTGATAGCCCATTTCATGTTAGCATATACAGAATCTTTCAGAGTACCGGCTACTTGTCTTGTAATGCAGGCGTGCATCTGGGGATTATTCTTGATAAGCTCAACAATCTTAAAAGCTACGAATGAAGATTTCAGACCGCCTCGGCCGCCCTCGAATACATATTCAATATTGGGCTTAATCTGTCGGTTAATATCCACGAATGCCTTGCCGAGCACTCTGGCAGGAAGCTCATATTTGCTTTCGTCTGATTTTGATACAGCTACCAACTGTTCCCATTTGTCCACTGCCTGCATATTCCCTTTGATAGCTTTATCGTATACAGCAGCTGCAATACAGGCATTATTATTTGCATCCTCATCAGATATTCCCATCTTTGCGAGTTTCTTCTTTGCGGCAGTCGGGGCAGGGTTCTCAGCTATCATTTTTGCTAATTCAGAAAGAGTCTTTTTTTGACGACGTGCTTGACCCGACGCAATACCACCTTTTTTTGCAATTCTCACCTGTTCCTCACCTGCTCGAAACTGCGTCGCCGCTCTATTATTTAAATTCTGGTCGTTTGCCATCCTATCATCATCCAATCATATCCTTTCTGAATTAAAACACCCTAGCATAGTTATAGATATATACTATAATACCACGCTAGGGGTTATGTACCTCTACACCACTTTTAGTTTTTATCAATTTTATAATCTTCCGGTCAATTTTGCCAAGTGATAATATTCTGCCATGATCCTGCGCTTGTATCCGTAGAAATCATTTTCAGATACTGGAATATCTCGGAATCGTTCCATTGTTCGGTATCCTATGCAGTTCACTATGCTGTCATAGATTTGTGATTCTATGCCTGGCGCATATTTGATTGACACTTGCAGAAGATTGTACTTGTCATTCTCGTCAAGGCGTCTGAAATGACTTTGAAGTGCCGGTATATCGTCCGGCGGCACTCCATAGTCGGTTAGTGTAGCTTTTCTAAGATTCATTTATTTCACCTTCTTCATTCAAACTCCAGTCACATGGTATACCCTGAAAACATTCTGGACAGTGTTCGTAGAATCTGCAGCCTTTGCAATCCGCTGGCTGTCCAGTACAATATTGCTGTAATACGTGGTATGCTGATATAGCAAGGTTTGGCATTATGTCTGGTGTAAGTTTGCTATTCATTTCTTCATCTCCTCCAGCTTCTTTTTGGCTTCTTCCTTTGTACTAAATACAGTTTTTCCAAAATCCTCAAAGCTCTTATACATGTACGTATAATCACTCTCTGCATAAATGTTCCAGATGGTTATGTCTTTTTTCACTTGTCTAAGAGCCCCATATTCACTTATTGTCTTTACGATCATTGGAAATATTTTATAATTCCCATCATCACATAAACACAATTCCCACACCATATCTCCAACCTTACACGGCAATCTCACAAGCAAGCCCTGTTCTTCTAAATCCTCGTAGTCAGCGAGTTTTTTAATCATATTCTTTATTGTTTCGCAATTTCCTGCGCCCTGTGAGCAGCTATCACAATATTCACCACATTCAATCTCTCGTTTTTCGTTATATGTGACACTACCATTTTCCCATTCTGTTAATCTCTCCATCTACTTCACCTCTCCTTATCGCTTGCTTTTATCGCTCGTTTCTGTAATTTCTCTCAAGCAGGCATTCCAACCAACCGCAATAATATCTTTTTGTGATTCTACATTGTCAATTGGAACGATATACTCTTTTTTCTCCGGTAATGGCTTCAGCGGACACCAATCTGGAATAATTTTTACATGGTAATCACTATTAATTTTTCCTGCCAGTTTGCAATATCCAACATGGCATCCTGCCGATATTCCGATGCAAGGGCAATCCTCGCATCGTTCCGGCGTCTCTATCGTAAATACCGATTTCTGCATTTCTTCCCTCTTTTCTACAAGAATGCTCCGTACTTCGCAAGACTGATGACATCAATTTTTCTGCTGTCAGCCTGATAATATCCTGCTCTTCCATTCTTTTTATTTTCTTCTCTTGTGAACATAGTCGAAATATCTTTGCCTTTACTCATACGTTTCACTTCCTACCAGCATCAGGCTCAAAGTATTATATCCCGGGCAAGTTCTGACTCCGTTTCTGGTATCTCTTAACAGGACGCAGTATGGATATAATGCCATGACCTCATAAACGTGTTCTGTGACATCCTCGCCGCACTGGTCGATGTATTTGAAACACTTGCCAGGCCTAAGAAAATATCTTGCGCATACATACGCTTTTGTTCCGAATCTTACGCTTGCATTACTCATTTGTGTTCCTCCTGTAATAATTCTTTATTGTCGAAAATGTTGTCAACTACTTCATAATGTTCCAGATCAAACTCATCGAGATACTGTCTATCCACGCTATTAGCTTCATGCGTTACCCATCCCGCAACACCCCATTCAACAGTTTCATATGTCGTGTCTTCTGGGTAAGATTCGTCCAAGTGCGCCATCAAAATGTCATTCTCCCAGATTCTCTTACCGTTCTTATCGCAACGTCCTGTGAACTCGCAGAGGGTTTCTGGATCAACTTCAAGCCACCTAATTCCAGGAGCGCAAAAAAACTCAAATATGCTGGATGTATCAATGCCGATAAATGTTTTGCCCCTGCATTCCGCGTAATATCCTTCAACCCATTCACCATTATCAACCTGCTTTGCCTTAAAAAGAATTTCTCTCATTCAACTCCACCACCTTCTACGATTTTAATAGCGTAATCTATAGCTCTGTTCCATTCCAAGTCCTCATCATTGGAAACAACACGAAATCTGTTCATAAGCGATTCCGTAACTTTTTCCACATCAAAAGCTGTCGGCTGTTTATTGACGCAATCAATAAACTCTTTCTGGTCAGAACTAATGCTTGTGCCAATTTCCCAAGTTTTGATGTATTTAATTAATTCGTCTGCATCAATCAATCTGCTCATTCAATCGCAACCCTCTTTCTCGTCAAAATCCAAGTCAACTCTAATCACATTTGTGTTTATTGCAGATAGAGATTTTACCTTTAAATTATAAAATGGTTTCAACAGTTTTGAACCGGCACTAAATTCATCGTAATCCTCCCAGTTTCTTCCTGGATGGCATATCTGGACTTTCTCGCTGCTCTCAACATCTGTGTCAATTGTTGCCAATAAATCAATCAGTCTCATAATTCTTACACTCCTCTGCATATTCATGTATGTTTATAGCATTGCAACAATAATCGCATGTTCCTTGTTTCTCACAGCAGATGCAGCATTCTGCTTCGCCGTCTGGACATTCTAATTTACATCTTCCCATTAATCTAGTTTTTCTCCTCTTTCCTCATAATTTCTTTTATACATTTCTCGCAATAGCAACCTTCCTGCCCCTCTATCTTGTATAAGAAGCACATCCAGTGTCTGTTCCAGATGCCTTTATCGTCACATCTTTTGCAACTACCTTGCCCCTCGCCTTGGCATTGTGTTATTTTCACTATGTTTAGTCCTCCTCATCTTCATAGTTCATTACAATTGTAATTACCTGCACCAGAACCCCCTGAATCTGGTCGTAAATGTGATGATCGTCAGTTCCAAAATGAGAGTTCAGCCTTGCGTCTTCCTTGCCTTTTCTGTAGCAATCTTCCATGAAATCAATGCTGTATATGTCATCTTCCTTGATGATTTCGCTGTTGTTTCTCCATTCAGCAATTATTGCTTCTTCGACCAACGAATTTACAACATCGTCTGAATCCTCATCCCCGTTCAGATATTCTACGCAACGGTCAATGAATCCCAACTTGTCAACGTACATATACGCTTTTGCTGTTCCAGATGTATACTCTCTGAATGCCTGTTCAACCTGTTCTTTGAAATCTTCTGGCAGGTCAAAAATATCCACTTCCAGTCCTCTTGGAAGATTTATTGTGTAGTTTCTCATTTTGTGTCCTCCTTGTCATTTACTCTTCGATTCCACTGTTCTACTGCTTCTTCCTCTGTTTTTCTCCAACGTTCAACCATTCCATCGCATTCTGTACAAGCCACAAGATATTCTTTTCTCGAATTTTCATATTCACTAATCAGCATTTCTGCTTTTCCTCCGCAAAACGGACACGGTTTCAATGGTTTTATTTTATCCATTTTTCCTCCTCACTTTCCCCATGTAAGCAACTGACACGCTATTGTGCAGTCCTCCATGATTTCTTAATACTCAATAAAATCAGATAATTCCATCTGACCCACTACATTATTGTCTTGCATCCACCATAGATAGACTTCTTTGCCGCAACTCCACTTGGTATCTTTTCCACGCAGCTTGCGTTCCTCAATCATTCTGTCAAAGGCGCGTATATAGGCTTGCTTGTACTTGGGAAAATCATACATTTCCTTTTCCCTCTGTGCTTTTGATGCAAGCGGACAGCCTAAACAACCTAACCGGTCATACCCGCATTGGTACAGTTCGCATACCTGAATGTCTTTCTCTCCAATGAATTGCCAGATGTTCTGATTTGTCCAGTCAATAATCGGATTGACTACTGTCTTTGCTTTCATCTGACAATTTTCAAACAACCTTCTGGTATCGTCATTGTCGGTGATAAGCATTTTCTCATCAGAAACACCAATGCTTTTGCTTGCTGTCTGCCCTAACACTTCAAATGGGCTTCTGTTGCTCCTCTTACTGCTTTCAGCCCATCTAACGCCTGTTGCAATCAACCTGTCTGGATTACCGCCCTCTTTCAGTTCTGAACAGCAATACCGAACAATTCTAGTTGGTGGCATTAGCTTTCCGGGAATAAGGTTCCACATTGTAAGACGTTTTCCATTTTCTTGCACATGGTAGTCAATCTCGCATTTGATACCTTTGTCCGCCAATTCAGAAAACACGTTCTTGATGTGTCGTACCGTCTGCGGTGCATCTACGGTGGTGTGAGAATTGTGTACCTCGAACGGGATTCCAGATACTTTAAACAATTCCAGAAGTACATCTGAATCCTTTCCGCCAGAATACTCACATACAAGTGGTTTGCTATAATGTTTCAGTGAAATATCACTCGCCAGTTTCAACCTATCTATGGATTTTTCAATTAATTCTTTCACACGCCATACTACAAATATCCGTATGGCAATTTTACAATCTGCTTTATAGCCTTGGGAGTTATTACCTCTGATCGTTAGTCTGTTCTGCGCTATGCAGGAGAACCAAGGCATTCCAGTCTAGCATTTATCAAATTTTACCCAACCTATTCTGATTAGGCGGAACCTCGTTTCACGAGGATAAGTGTTATTCCTTTCTATGTTTAAACTTCATTTTTCTCCTATCCAAACGCTACCTGTCCGTTATTCTGCATATAAATCATCGGCGCGGCTTTGCGCTCTCCGACTTTCAGATACGGGCAATTAGCTTTCACAAGTGCTTCTGCCATAACCGGCACAACACTATTTCCGATTCTTGCTACTTGTTTTGCAATCGGGTAGTTTCTCCATTTATAGTCCCGATCAATGATGTAATCTTTCGGAAACCCCTGCATTACCTTTAATTCTTCCGGCTTTAGCATTCTTAGAAAAATATCTGAAATAATGTATTTCTCTCCATGGATATCAACCAGAACATTTATCAGTCCGAACCTGTCTT
>ERZ1034807.45-NODE-45-length-29133-cov-7.464681_pt1 | contig 29133 bp, 26 predicted proteins | sample MGYA00520648_ERZ1034807 | MGnify/ENA primary metagenome ERZ1034807 (study PRJEB33766, sample SAMN09781684) | gut metagenome | biome: gut microbiome | host: Homo sapiens | place: Madagascar | study: EMG produced TPA metagenomics assembly of the PRJNA485056 data set...
GGGGTATATTTACATTTACAACCTGGAGGTTTCCATGCTAGTAACGTTTGATCCAACATCATCTATTCTTGAGACTGTTAAGAAGTCCTTGGGTTTAGATGAAGATTATGATGCTTTTGATGCAGATATTTTGGTTTCTGCTGGAACCGCAATTTTGGCGCTTAAGCAGATTGGCGTTGGCGAGTCCAATTTTTCTTTGACTGATGCGAAGCAGACTTGGAATGACTTCATTCCGGATTGCATTGATGGGCCGGCGGTAGCGCAGTATATCTCTCAGCGGGTTCGACTCGTATTCGATCCTCCATCATCCTCCTATGTAGTAGATGCAATAAGCAAAAATCTTGATGAACTTCTCTGGCGTTTGAACGTGGAGTACGATCGACCCGCTGATTGATAGTTCTGTACCGGTGTGGCGGAATGGCAGACGCAGGAGACTTAAAATCTCTCGCCTAATGGCATGTGGGTTCGAGTCCCACCACCGGTACCATATTTAGCAGATTAGTTCAACGGTTAGAACGGACAGCTCATACCTGTTAAATGATAGTTCGACTCTATCATCTGCTACCATATTTTGTGCCCGTAGCTCAGTTGGCAGAGCAGGGGACTTTTAATCCCAAGGTCGTGGGTTCGATCCCCACCGGGCGCACCATATTCTATAGGTCTTTAACGGCCTATAAGCAAAGGGCTTTTTCGGACTCCTTTCACCGTTGCTTATAGGTCTTTAAAGGTCTATAGAAGTTTTATTAAACTGTATTTGATCAGATGGTTTGGAGGTTAGAACTGTGGCTAAGGGCGCGCAAACTGGTAACAATCGAAAGAAAACTAGGCCTGCTTTAACGCCTGAAGCCCGTGAGGCTCAAATGATCGCTCTCGCAACTGATTGTGCAGAACAGCAAATGCGAGAAGGAAAAGCTTCATCTCAGGTAATCGTTCACTATCTTAAGCTGGGAACTCAACGTAATAAGCTTGAACTTGAGAAGCTTAGGCGTGAGACAGAGCTGCTTAGTGCTAAGACCACTGCAATTCAATCTGCTGAGAAGGTTGAGCAGCTCTATCAGGAGGCCATGGCCGCAATGAAGTCGTATAGTGGACAGGACAGTGAAACGAATGATCCGAACATACAACGAGGTTATACGGATTAGCGATTTCGTTGACCGGTTTCATTACTTGCAGTTATTTGGTCAAGTGGGCATCGACACCTTTGGATACGATCGCTATCTTAATCAAATGTTCTATCACGATGCTGCATGGAAGAAAGCTCGCAATGATGCTATCGTGCGAGATGGCGGTTGCGATCTTGCCGATCAAAATAGGCCAATCTATCGCGGTTTGATTGTTCATCATATAAATCCGATAGATAGAGACGACGTGATTAATCGTGACCCAAAATTGTTTGACCTAAACAATTTAATTTGCGTTTCTCCAATTACGCATAGAGCAATTCACTATGGCGATGACTCGCAGCTAATCAAAGAACCAGGTGTTCGGTATAAAGGCGATACGTGTTTGTGGAATTGATGATCGTTAATGAGGTAAGGAGCGGCAGATGGAATTATACCAGCCGTATCTCATGCATTATGGTGTTTTAGGCATGAAATGGGGAGTTAGAAAGCAACAGCGTCAGGCGAAGAAAGATGCTAAAGAATACGCTCGAGCCAAGATGTTTTATGGCGAAGGAGCAGGAAATCGACGTAAACTCATTAAGGCTAAAGTTAATGAGCGATCTAAGAATGCTGATTATAAGAAAGCATTTGAAAAAGCATATGCTAGTCAGGACATGGCCAAGCATGCGACAAAAGCTCAGCATGAGCGTAGGCGCAAGGATGCTAAAAGTACAGCAGCTAAAACTGCAAGAGGATTTGTGCAAGCCAGTGTTGGAAATTTTGGTAGAGCATCCGCATTAGCTGTAAGTGTTTATATGATTGGTAACTATACTGGTCTTAATGATGTGGTAGCTAAGAAGGTCAAGACCACCATGGCAGAAGTTGCATCCGATTATCGTGCTCAACGCAAGGCGCAAGAAGTCATGAATGATTGGATCAATAGAGCTCAAAGAAGACATTAGTTTTTTGGAGGAGCTTATGAGTTTATATAAGCCATATCTCGCACACCACTGGGTCTTAGGAATGAAATGGGGCGTACGAAAGAAGCAAGATCGTTCTCTTGGAAATAGAGCATATGCCAAGCAGCAGGATAAGCTTTCTAAGCAAAACTGGAAAGTCACTAAAGCTAAAGTTAAAAGTGGAGAACTTTCAAAGACTTCCTCAGCATATAAAAGAGCTCGAGGCATCAGAAGACGATATCAGATTCAATCGGCAATCCAAAAAATGAGTATGACGCCTGGCGAGCGAGGCAAGTATATGCGTCGAATCGGCATGGATGCGACTCGTGGTAGAAAGCGTGGAGTTAGCGACAAAACCATTCGAAACGCGTCTAAGCAGGCAAAAGCTATGTCGAGGCTTAAGCGTGCTTCCGCCGTTTACGTAGCGAGTGTTATTGGATCCAAAGCCGTATATGCTGGGATTTCATATTTGAATAATCGTCGTTCTCCTGGGTCTTCGCAACGACTCCTTGATACTAATTTCTTCGAACTCGATCCGAAGAAATATTCCTGGGCTTAATTCGAGATTGGTAGAAAGAATAGAGAGGAGGGATGATGGACTTTTATCCTAATTATTTGCAGCACCATGGCGTTCTTGGAATGAAGTGGGGCATACGTCATGATAGAAAACGCTCTGGATCGGTAAAGAAACGTAAGTCTAGTGCTTCAAAATCAAAAACAGTAGAGCAGCAGAAGTCCGAAGTGCTAAAATCTCGTTCTGCGAAAGCATTATATAAGAATGCCGATTTGTTTACGAATGACGAGCTTCGTCGAGCATACGAACGACTTAATCTTGAGCGAAACATTAAAAATATCGCCGATCAAGAGGTGTCTGTTGGCCGAAAAACCATTCGTTCTGTTGGAAAGACATTAGTTGCGTCTGCGGCAGCTGCAACCAGTGCTATTACGCTTTGGAATGCATTCGCTAATACATATGACATGGCCACAAAGACTGATCGATTCCAACCGATCGGACAGAAAAAGAAAAAAAGTAATTAACGATAGTGCTGATTTAGTGAAAAATAGGAGGTGACGAATGTTATCCAATACTGCTGTACCAAAATACTATGGCGCATTTCGTAGAATGGTGCTTAATGGTGAAATTTCCGTATGCGAAGAAATTTCAATGGAGATGAACCGAATTGACTGGCTTATCAACAATCCGGGAGTTTACTATGATGATCAGGCAGTAGAAGGATGGATTCGTTACTGTGAGAACGAGCTTACATTAACAGATGGCGGGGATCTTCTTCTTCTGTTCAGCTTCAAACTTTGGGGCGAGCAGGTATTTGGCTGGTGGTATTTTGTTGAGCGTAGCGTTCCAGAACCAAATGCGGACGGCAATGGAATACACTACGTAAAGAAGATGATTAAGAAGAGGCTTACCAATAAGCAATACTTGATAGTTGGTCGAGGAGCTGCAAAATCTCTGTATGATTCTTGCATTCAATCATATTTCGAAAATGTTGATACAAGTACGACGCACCAGATAACAACAGCTCCGACCATGAAGCAAGCGGATGAGGTCATGTCTCCTCTTCGAACAGCCATCACTCGATCTAGAGGGCCATTGTTTAAGTTTCTTACTGAGGGGTCGCTTCAAAATACAACTGGAGCGATGATAAATCGTAAGAAACTTGCGTCAACCAAAAAGGGCATTGAAAATTTTCTTACAGGGTCCCTTATTGAGGTTCGCCCGATGTCAATCGACAAGCTCCAGGGTCTACGTTGCAAGATCGCCACTGTTGATGAGTGGCTTTCTGGTGATATTCGTGAGGACGTTGTTGGCGCAATCGAGCAAGGCGCATCAAAACTTGATGACTATCTAATCGTCGCAACATCTTCTGAAGGTACTGTTCGCAATGGTAGTGGTGATACCATTAAGATGGAGTTAATGAAGATTCTTAAGGGCGAATACGTCAACCCGCATGTTTCCATCTGGTGGTATAAGCTTGATGACGTTAAGGAAGTTGCCAATCCTGATATGTGGATTAAGGCAAATCCGAACATTGGTAAGACTGTAACGTATGAGGTGTATCAGCTTGATGTAGAGCGAGCCGAGAAGGCGCCTTCTGCTAGAAATGATATTCTCGCAAAGCGTTTTGGAATTCCGATGGAAGGATTTACTTATTACTTTACGTATGAGGAGACGCTTACTCATCCGAGACGAAGCTTCTGGCAGATGCCATGTTCACTTGGTGCAGATCTTTCTCAGGGAGACGACTTCTGTGCGTTCACCTTCCTTTTTCCTTTAGGAGGAGATCGGTTTGGCGTAAAGACGATCAACTATATTTCTTCGCTAACACTTCAGCAACTTCCCATGGCTATGCGAAGTAAGTATGAAGAGTTTATGAATGAAGGCAGTTTGGTTGTTCTTGATGGGACGGTTCTTGACCTTGAACAAGTCTACGACGACCTTGATCAACGAATTCAGGCAGAAGAATATGATGTTCGTTGCTTTGGCTATGACCCATACAATGCAAGAAGTTTTGTTGAGCGTTGGGAACGTGAAAACGGTCCATTCGGCATTGAGAAAGTAATTCAGGGCGTTAAGACAGAATCTGTGCCACTAGGCGAACTTAAGAAACTTGCTGGTGAGCGAAAGCTTATATTTGACGAACAGCTTATGACATTCGCTATGGGAAATTGTATTACTCTTGAGGATACAAATGGAAATCGTAAGCTCCTTAAGAAGCGTTATGAAGAGAAGATCGATGCCGTTGCGGCAATGCTTGATGCGTATGTCGCTTACAAGTTAAACAAAGAAGCATTTGAATAAAATGTTTTTTTGGAGGAACTTATGAGTTTATATAAGCCATATCTCGCACACCACGGGGTCTTAGGAATGAAATGGGGCGTACGTCACGATAGAAAGACCACTGATGTGACTCGAGTTTCTAAGCGAAAATTAAAGCGTCAAATGAAGAAAGCAACCAAAACGCCTGATTCAAATGCAAATACCAAAAAAATTGATGCATTATTTAATAAAAAGACCTTGACGACCAAAGAAGGTCGAGCGTATAAAAACCAAGTTGAATTTTGGTCGGCAATGGATAAGCAGGCAAAAGCAATGGGAGGCACGCTTACCCTTACGAAGGAGCAAGCAAAGAGTTTTAATGATGCTCGAGACGCGTATATAAAAAGGGGCCGGGAGCTGTATAAAGACTATCGAGATCAGTATGCGTCTGCAGCTTTAAAGGATCTCGGGTATGATGATACTGTAGAAGGTCGTGAATATCTTAAACGAATTGGTTTGATTTAAAAGTAATGGAGTATAATTAAAATGGCAGAAACCATACGATCCCGCTTAAAGCGAGCGTTTAATGTTTTTGCTAATGGCGATCAGGCAGAAGAGCCGCGATATATTTATGGCGGATACGCATCGTCACTTCGACCGGACAGACCTAGATTCAGTCGAGGAAACGAGAGATCGATCGTAACTGCTATATTCAATCGCATAGCACTTGATGTTGCGTCGATAGATATTCGTCATGTAGATCTTGATGAAGAAGGACGATATCTTTCTGATCGACCAAGTAGGCTGAATAATTGTCTTACGGTCGAGGCGAATATCGATCAAACATCCAGGGCATTTTTACAAGATATAGTAATGTCGCTTATGGATGAAGGATGCATCGCGGTTGTACCAGTCGATACGTATGATGATCCAACGAAGACAGAATCTTACGATATTATTTCTATGCGTGTTGCGAAAATTGTAAAATGGTATCCGCAGCATGTTACGGTAAGACTTTATGATGACCGTGATGGACAGCATAAAGAGATAACCATTCGTAAGTCTTTGGTCGCCATTATCGAAAATCCATTATACGCCGTTGTAAATGAGCCAAACTCAACGTTGCAACGACTGGTTCGTAAACTTTCACTTCTAGATCAAGTTGATAGTGAAACCGCATCCGGAAAGTTGAACATGATTATTCAGCTTCCGTATACGATTAAGTCAGAGGCTCGCAGGAAGCAAGCTGACGAGCGTCGAGCAGCTATTGAGGATCAAATTGCGCATTCTCCATATGGAATTGCATACGCGGATGCAACAGAGCATATCACTCAGCTTAATAGGTCGCTTGATAACAATCTCCTTAGTCAAATTGAGTATCTTACCGATCAACTTTACGGTCAGTTGGGTTTGACCAAAGAGATCATGAATGGAACTGCTAATGAGCAGGATATGCTTAATTATCAGAACCGAACAACTGAGCCAATCATCGCGGCGATTGCAGATGAGTTTAAGCGCAAGTTCCTAACTAAGACAGGACGTACTCAGGGCCAGTCTATTGAATATTTCCGAGATCCGTTTAGGCTTATGCCGGTGAGTCAGATTGCTGAGATTACGGATAAGTTTGTTCGCAATACGATTATGACTCCAAACGAAATGCGTCAGAAGATTGGCATGAAGCCGGCGGCAGATCCAAATGCCGATCAGCTTAGAAACCCGAACATCTCGGCTTCTGCTGAAGAGATTCAGGCAATGAATGACAATGCTGGATCAAACCTTGATCCAGACGAGTCTGAGGTTGATGATCAAGAAGAGAATGCGTGGGATCAGGTATTTGGCACTTCGGTATCCGACATACAATAGCGGATACTTTTTGCTATTATAAATACTAGGTACTAGAATGGAGGTTGGCATTCAAAATGGATTATGATTTTTGTGGCTGGGCCACTAAGAGTAATATTAAGTGTTCTGACGGACGAACCATTATGCCTGGTGCATTTAAAGATTGCGATGGACAGAGTGTTCCGCTTGTTTGGAATCATCAGCATAACAGTTTAAATAATGTGTTGGGGCACGCAGTTCTTAAGAATTGCAAGGACGGCGTCTATGCATATTGCTCGTTTAATGATACCGATGATGGTCGTCGGGCAAAGGAGCTTGTGACACATAAAGACGTTAACGCTCTTTCCATTTATGCTAACGAACTAAAGCAGGAGCATGGAAATGTCCGTCATGGTAAGATTCGAGAGGTAAGTCTCGTTCTTGCTGGAGCGAACCCGGGGGCAATGATCAAGCAGGTTATCTGCCATAGTGATGATGGCGATTACGAGCTTGACGAAGCTGAAATCTATAACGAGGCGAATTCCATTTCTATGAATGACGAAAGTGAGACTAATAATATGGCTGGTACTATGGCGCACGCTGACGATCAGAACAAGCAGCCGAGCGATCGTACGGTTCAGGATGTCATCGATTCGATGACCGAGGAGCAGAAAAAGGTTCTTTTCTATTGCGTTGGCGTTGCCGCGGAGGGTGCTGCTGACGAGTCTGACGAGAATGATGAGGATGATATGAAGCACAATGTGTTTGATGATGACTACGACGAGCAGGACACGCTTATGCATGGCGCAGATGCCGACTTTGCGACCATCATGGGTGATGTGAAGCGATATGGTTCTCTTTCTGAGTCTATGATGGCTCACGGTGTGGATCTTGATTCTATTAATACTTCCGACGTCATGATGCACGCTGGTGTTGCTGGTACTGACTACGGTATCAAGGACATCGACATGCTGTTCCCGGATTATAAGACCACTACCAATGTCCCCGGCTTTGTCCAGCGCGACATGGGCTGGGTCGCCGGGGTTATGAACGGTACATCTCACACTCCCTTCGCCCGCATTAAGTCCGTCTTCGCCAGCATCACTGAGGACGATGCTCGTGCTAGGGGTTACATCAAGGGTAAGCTGAAGAAGGAGGAGGTGTTCACGCTCCTTAAGCGTACCACTGATCCTCAGACTGTTTATAAGAAGCAGAAGCTCGATCGTGATGATGTCACCGACATTACTGATTTCGATGTCGTCGTTTGGCTGAAGTCCGAGATGCGTATGATGCTTGATGAGGAGATCGCTCGCGCTATCCTTGTCGGTGACGGTCGTACTCCTGCTGCCGAGGACAAGATTCAGGAGACTCACATCCGCTCTGTCTGGAACGATGATCCGTTCTATTCTATCAAGGGCACGATGAAGTTCGCTGCGGAGCCTACGTTTGACGAGCTTGCTGAGGCGTTCATTGAGAAGGCTATTCGCATCCGTAAGGAATACAAGGGCACCGGTAATCCGACTCTGTATACCACTGAGGACATGCTGACTAACATGCTCCTGCTCAAGGACAAGATTGGTCACTTTATTTACAAGAATGTTTCTGAGCTGGCCACTACGCTTCGCGTTGCCAATATTGTCACTGTTCCTGTCATGGAGTCTCTGACTCGTACGCCTGGATCTACTGAGACCACGCTGACTGGCAAGAAGCCCGCTCTTGATGGCATCATCGTCAACCTTAAGGACTATAACATCGGTGCTGATAAGGGTGGCGCCGTGTCTATGTTCGATGACTTTGATATCGATTACAACCAGCAGAAGTACCTGATCGAGACTCGTTGCTCTGGCGCTCTGACAGTTCCTTACTCTGCCATTGTTCTTGAGCACTACATCGATCCCGGCAAGTAAAATTCAAAATGGCAAAATTTTACGGCGTAGTCGGATACGTAGAGTCGACTGAGACTGCTCCAGGCGTTTATACAGAAATCGCGACAGAACGTAAGTATTACGGCGATATTCTTAAGAACGTTAAAAAGTACGTTTCGTCTGAGTATCTGAACGACAACTTAACGATTAGCAATTCAATAAGTATATTGGCCGATGCATACGCCTATGATCATTTCTTTGCCATTCGATATGTGAATTGGATGGGGGCCAACTGGAAGGTGACGGATGTCGAAGTTCAGCGCCCCCGTCTTATTCTTTCGTTAGGGGAGGTATACAATGGGAACACGCCTGGCACTTCAGACTAAGCTAGAAGAAGTGCTAGGAAGTGACCATGTGTACTTTCAGCCTCCTGCTAGCATACGAATGAAATACCCGGCAATTGTTTATAGTCGAACTAGCGGCGATACAACGTTTGCGGATAACATTCCATATCGATTTATGCATCGGTATCAAATCACATTAATTGATCCAGATCCGGATAGTGAAATTCTAGATAGGATCGCACAACTTCCATATTGCGTGATGGATCGGCATTATGTTGCTGATAACTTAAATCACGATTCGTTTCAACTTTATTATTAGGAGGAAATATGCCTGATCCCGCTAAAACTCCCCTCGCTTGGGATGCAGTTGGCAGTCGTTACTATGAGAACGGTGTTGATCACTGTGCTCTGTATCTTCAGGATGCTAGTGGTGCCTACCCCAATGGTGTAGCCTGGAACGGTATTACCAGTATCACCGAGTCTCCTGATGGTGCCGAGGCTAATGATCTGTACGCCGACAACATTAAGTATGCCACTCTTCGTTCTGCTGAGACCTTCGGCTTTACGATCGAGGCTTATATGTATCCGGACGAGTTCTGTGTCTGTGACGGAACCGCTACGCCTGCTGAGCTGAAGGGCGTCTATCTTGGCCAGCAGAAGCGCGCTGCGTTTGGTCTGGCGTATCGCACTAATATCGGCAATGACACAGCCACTGAGACCGACGATGGTTATAAGCTTCACCTCGTTTATGGCGCTACTGCTTCTCCGTCAGAGAAGGCTTACGAGTCTATCAACGATTCTCCGGATGGAGTGACGTTCTCTTGGGAGGCTACCACTATTCCCGTCGCTGTTGCTGGCTATAAGCCAAGCTCGACCATCGTCATTGATTCTACCAAGACTGATGCTAAGGCACTTGCTGCTATCGAGAAGGTTCTGTTTGGTTCTGCTGAGGCAGGTGCCCGACTTCCTCTTCCCGATGAGGTTATCAGCATCATGAAGACTGCTCTGACGGCTGAGTAGGCGAACTCCGGTAAGCTTTAAGTTTAAAATAATTCAAAATGGAGTATGAAAGGAGTCACTTTCATACAGACGCCATTTGGAATAGTGACTTTTGTACGAAGGGATTACATTATGCTTAAGCAGGCTATTACTTATACCGATTTCGATGGCAATGAGCGAACTGAGAATTTTTACTTTAATCTTTCGCTTCCTGAGTTGATTGAGCTTTACGGCGAGTATAATGACGTTGTTGCGTATATTCGTGGGCTGATTGATAACGGTAAGACTCATGAGCTTATCGAGTTTATTAAGATGATTGTTCGAAAGTCTTATGGCATTAAGTCCGATGATGGACGACGTTTCGTTAAGTCTCCCGAGATTTCAGAGGAGTTTATGCAGACGAATGCTTATTCCGAGCTGTTTACTTCATTCTGTATTGATTCTGGTAAGGCTGCTCAGTTCATCGCTTCGGTCATTCCGAATAATATTGATGAGCTGGCGAAGCGGGCAGCTAAGAATAATCCTGAGATTAAGAGCGTCTAATGCTTATACTTGAAATTAGTGAGAAAGAAGTATTTGACGATAACAGGCAAAGTTTTATTAAAATTCCGGCACAAACACTTCACCTAGAGCACTCATTAATTTCAATATCTAAGTGGGAATCCAAATGGCATATTCCGTATTTATCAAAAGATCCCAAAACTAGACAGCAGGCCCTAGACTACATTCGGTGTATGGCTGTAGGGAAAGCCACAAGTGAAGACGTGTATGTGACGCTATCTTCCACAGAGCTCGACAAGGTAACCGATTATATTAACGATCCGAGAACCGCTACATGGTTTTCTAATTCTAATGGTCGGCCGGCAAGGGAAATAATAACATCAGAACTCATTTACTACTGGATGATAGAATTTGGAATTCCATTTGAGTGCGATAAATGGCACTTGAACAGACTTCTTACGCTGATCAGAATATGCCAAATTAAAAACTCGCCAAAGAAGAAAATGAGCGCTAGTGAGTTAGCGAGTAGAAATCGAAAGCTTAATCAGTCAAGAAGAGCTGCGAATAATTCGAGAGGATAGATCGATGTCTGATGAGTTGTGTTCTATTTTTGAAGAGCTTTCGTCTAAAAGTATAGATATTAGACTTAAAGGTGAACGTGCTTTTTATGCCAGAGAAGCAGATAGATTGAATGATTATCTTGATCGAATCGATTCTGGAGACGAGGCACTTCCTCCAGATGTTTCGTATAATCTTCTTAGTGCACAATTATGCGCATTGCAATGCCTGTTGGATATTCTAGACACTCGAGCGGCAGATAAAAAGATTTATATTAAGTAGGTTTTGCTATGATACGAGTGGTGCAACGAGGAAATTTTTCAAACACTGAAAAATTTTTATCTAAAGCGCAAAAAGTGAACGTCGGACATATCTTAGAAAAGTACGGAATGATGGGCGTTAATGCACTATCAGCGGCCACTCCGTATCGCACTGGTAAAACCGCATCTTCTTGGGGTTATGATATCTCCATCCAAGATGGAAAATTGACGATATCCTGGACTAACTCTAATGTTAACAAGCATGTTAACATAGCTCTTATTCTTCAGTATGGGCATGGTACTCGTAACGGCGGTTACGTTGAAGGGATTGATTACATTAATCCCGCGATGAGACCGGTGTTCGAGAAGATAGCAAATGAGGCTTGGAATGAGGTGGTTGGCTAATGCCCTCCGTCGATACAAAAGTTGTCGAGATGCAATTCGACAATGTTCAATTTGAAAGCGGCATCGGTCAAACACTTAGTTCGTTGGATCGATTGAAGCGAGCACTTTCGTTCGGAAAAGAAACGAAAAACGTTAACGATCTTGAGAGATCCATGAACTCGATTAGCCTATCTGCTATTGAGGATGCTGTAGACGCAGTTAGATATCGTTTTAGTACTCTTGGCATAGTCGGTGCTACGGCTATTTCAAACATAACGAACTCTGTTATGTTGCTTGGGCATCAGATGAGAACGTTTTTAACCACGAAACCGATTCGTGATGGATTTGCCGAGTATGAGACTCAGATGAACGCCATTCAGACCATTCTTTCTAATACACGGTCTGCGGGTACGAACATTCAGCAGGTTAATGCCGCTCTTGATGAGCTTAATGATTATGCTGATCGTACAATTTATAACTTCACCGAGATGACTCGAAACATCGGTACTTTCACGGCAGCTGGCGTTGACCTGAATACTTCAGTAAAAGCGATTCAGGGCATTGCAAACTTAGCCGCTGTTTCTGGTTCGACTTCGAATCAAGCTTCTGTTGCAATGTATCAGCTTTCCCAGGCGCTTGCGGCAGGAACCGTCAAACTTATGGACTGGAACTCAGTCGTTAACGCAGGAATGGGCGGACAGGTGTTCCAGGACGCTCTTCGAAAGACATCAGAGGAGCTCGGTACTGGCGCTGAAGCTGCAATTAAAGCTGAGGGAAGCTTCCGAGAGTCATTATCTGTTGGATGGCTCACTTCTCAGGTATTAACTGAGACATTGAAGAAGTTCACCACTTCTGGTGCAATGGAGTGGGTCGCTAATTATTGCGATATTTCGCAAGACGCGGTCCAGGCAGCATATGATCAGGCATATGCTGCTTCTACTGCTGAAGACTCTTTTGGTAAGCAGCAGGAGGCTATCGATTCTGTTTCTGAGTCTTTGGCCGAGCAAACCGGCAAGTCTCGAGATGCGATTAAAGAGACACTTGAGCTTGCGTACGATGCCCAGAATGCAGCTACCAAAGTCAAGACCTTTAGTCAGTTGATTGATACAGTGGCCGAAGCTTTAGGGTCTGGTTGGACTAAATCCTGGCAGTTGATCATTGGTGACTTCGAGGAAGCTCGAGAATTATGGACGAAAGTATCGGACGTCTTATCCGATATGATCAATACCTCTGCGGATGCTCGTAATGCTATAATTCAAGGTTGGGCTGACCTTGGCGGCCGAACTGCCATGATTGATGGACTGTGGCAAGCATTTTATAATTTGAAGACAATTTTGGGAACTATATCTAGTGCTTTTAGAGACGTGTTCCCGAAAGTTACGTCTGAGCAACTTGCCGATGCATCCAACAAATTTAAAGGTCTAATGGACTCTTTAAAGCCAACCGAGGGAGTTTTAGATAGATTATCTCGTGGCTTTAAAGGCGTATTTTCAATTCTTGACATTGGAAAGACAGCGCTTTCAAGTATATTTTCTGGAATTTCTGGATATTTTTCCAATAATGAAGTATCCGGAGCAATCGATGTATTCTTAACCAAGTTTGCCGAGCTTGGCGATGCTATTGTCAAGTTTGATGAAGCATTTAAAAATGGTGAAGCTCCAAAACTTATTTCCGAAACATTGACTTCAGCACTTACGACCGTGTCGAGTGTCATTGATGGATTGCTTTCGAAGATAACTGGAACCAATATCTTGTCGGCAGTTCAAACGTTATTTTCCAATATTGGAAACGCAGTGAAAACTGGAGTATCTTCGATACTCGATTGGATTTCCGATAACGTCACACTATCGAATATTTTTGATATGATCAGCACCATGGCTATGACGACGATGGTTGTTGGAATTGGTGAGGTAATCCAGAAAATCAAAGATAAGGTTTCAGAATTAGCTGGAGCGCATGGCCTTATAGAGTTGCTTTTTGGTGGAAAAGATGGTGACGCCAAAAAGTCTACCGAGGATGCTAAGAAAGACATCGGTTCAATTCTGCAAGCTATTACTGGCATTGATTTTTCGGGAATTTCGAAAAAGGTCTCAGAAGCTATCTCTTCATTGTCAGATGCTTTAAATGCACTTACGATGAATGTAAACGCCGGAACTCTTGTAAAGATTGCCGTTGCTGTGGGAGTGCTTACATATTCGCTTAAGACACTTTCCGAAATACATCTTGGCAGTATGGTACAAGGTCTTCTTGGTCTTGGCGTCGTTTTAAAGATGCTGACTAGTTCGATGACCTCGATAACCGGAGCTATCAAGGGGTCTAGCTCTAAAGGCATGCTTGCCGCCTCAGTCAGTATGATTGTTATGGCTGAGGCAGTTAAGGTTTTGGCAAATGTTGTCAAAACTCTTGGCTCTTTAAATATTGGAGAGCTTGCCAAAGGTTTGGTTGGGCTTGGCGTATTAATGACCGAGCTTGGTTTGTTTATGGATAATATTAAGTCCGTGGACATTACCGTCAAAGATGCGGCGACTATATTTGTCATGGCAGAGGCCATGAAGGTTTTAGCCGATGCTGTCTTGAAGTTTGCAACATTATCTTGGGACGAGTTAGCAAGAGGACTTATTGGTGCTGGTGCCGGCATCGTTGAGCTTGCTGTAGGATTACGAATCCTTAGTGGCGTTAAGATGAAAGCCACGACTATCTTAAGCATATACGTTATGGCAAAAGCCATGACTGTTTTAGCAGAGGCCGTAAACACATTCGCCACCCTATCCTGGGAAGAGATAGGCAGAGGTCTAACTGCAATGGGCGGAGCTTTAACCGAACTTGTCGCGTCCTTGGCAGTTTTAAGCAAAGTTGGAAACGTCAAGTCTTTAATCGGAACCGTAAGCATGGACATGCTTATTGATAATTTACAGACTTTGGCTAACGCGCTTAGATCTTTTGGCACAATGGCCTGGGATGAAATTGCTCGCGGATTAACGGCAATGGGCGGAGCATTTACAGAGCTTGTTGTTGCTCTCGGTATTTTAGGAAAAGTAGCTGGATTTGAGTCGATATTTGCGTCCAAGGCTCTTAGTGACGTTATGGATAAATTACCGATTCTTGCAGAAGGTTTTCAGAAAATCGGCTCTATGTCTTGGGATGAGATCGGCCGAGGTCTTGTCGGCATGGGCGGAGCTTTAGGCGAAATTGCTGGAATAAGCGGGGCGTTGGGTTCATTCGCCGGACTATCCTCGATTATTGGCTCACTGTCTATCGTCGAAACTTCAAAATCCCTAGGGGATATTGCCGATGCATTGATCAAGATCGGGCAGCTTTCTTGGGATCAAGTTGGTGTCGGTCTTGCTGGTATGGGCGGCGCTTTAGGCGAGATTGCGGTCGTTACCGGTGCTCTTGGATCGTTTGCGGGCTTAGCATCGATCATTGGATCTCTGTCAATTGTAGAGACTTCGAAATCTCTTGGCGAAATTGCCGATGCTTTGGCCAAATTTGGCTCTATGTCTTGGGACGAGATCGGTCGTGGACTTACTGCTATGGCCGGTGCTTTGGGCGAGACAGCACTTGGAGGAGCCCTGAATACGTTCGGTGTCTTTGGCGCTGGCGTTTTACAGGAAATCGCTGAGCCATTGGGAGTTCTTGCTGATTCTGTAAAGAAATGGAGCGATGTTACTCTTCCCGAGGGCCTAGGAACACAGCTAGGTGATATAGCCAGCGGCGTTAATGCTTTCTGGCTGTCGGGAATGGGTGCTGACGCTATATCTACTTTAGCGGAACCCTTTGGCGTTTTGGCTGATTCTGCAAAGAAATGGAGTGGCGTTACTATTCCAGATGGAATCGGGACAGGCCTTGGACAGATCGCAGAAGGTGTAAATGCTTTCTGGATGTCTGGAATGGGCGCAGATGCGATCGCCAAGCTCGCACAACCACTTGGAACCCTTGCACTTTCGGTCAACCGATGGGCTGGCGTTACGATTCCTGAAAATCTCGGGACGACTCTCAGTGGGTTGGCCGGTGCGATAGGCGCGTTTACCCTTAGCGGTTTGGCGGCGGATTCGATAAGCGCAGTTGCTGAGCCGTTTGGAAACTTAGCTGATAGTGTCGGTAAGTGGAGCGGCCTATATATTCGTCAAGACCTTAAAGAACGCCTGACCGAAATATCTGAAGGAATTCAGGCATTTACGTTGTCTGCCCCTGGAGGCATGGCCCTTGGTGCCATTACTGGCCCACTTGGAAACTTAGCTGATGCGATTTCAAAATGGAAAGAGGTTGTCGTACCAGATGATATTGCTACTAAACTAACTAACATTTCTAATGGAGTTAGGACGTTCAATGACATCGCTGGTGCGACAGTTGGCTTGCAGTCTACTGCCAACGCTTTAGATCAGCTCGGAACCTCTTTGCCAACTCTTGCAGGAGTTGATTTTAATGCAATATCGAATGGCATAGCTAGCATATCCACGGCGATAAACAGCATTCCCGATATGTCTGCATCGGCACAGTCGGCAATTGATACGATTGGGTCATTGTCTAGTGCTATATCTGATGCGGCTTCTAGTTTAGCGACCGACTTAACTTCTAGTATAACTAGTGGATTCTCTGGACTTAACGACTCAATTAGTGCCGCACTGTCTGGTTGTGTCGAGACGATCGCCGACAAGTCCAGTATGTTTTCAGCTACTGGAAAGAACATTATTCAGACGATAGCGGACGCGTTTATTAGCAATGAGGGCATACTGTCTTCTCAGTTGCAAAGCGCATTGAATTCCGCAAAAGGTATGATTAATACGAGTGCCTTCTATTCGCTTGGAAGGTATCTTATGCTGGGACTTGCTAAGGGTATGAATGCAAATCGGCATTTCGTTGTAAATGCAGCTAGATCTGCGGTTTTAAAAGCGGTTGAAGCTGCCAATAAAGCAGCAGATGTTGGAAGTCCTTCTAAGGTGTTTGCTGAAATCGGCATGTACTGTGCAAAGGGACTTGCCATAGGCATGGAGAATAATTCCGAGTATGCAGAAGATGCTGCTGAGTCTATGATGGACTCCGCAATTGGAATGCTTTCGAATGCATCTAGCATGGCCGTTCTTGCTGCTCAATCCATTCAGGACGCAATTGACTCGGATTATAATCCGGTAATTAGACCCATTCTTGACGATCGAAAATTTAAGACAGATCTTGCTTCTGCAATTAATTCGACGTCGATGAGTGCTAGATCACAGATTAGTCTCAATGCATCTTACATTAGTAAGGGCCTTGCTCAGGAAAATCAAAATGGTTTTAATGAGCAGATTCTTAGGTCTATCATGAAGCTCCGCAAAGAGGTTGCAGAGATTTCTAAGCCGACTTATAATGTCGGTGGTATTACTTACGATGACGGTAGCAATGTTGCTACGGCCGTTCGTGAGCTTACTCGCGCAGTTAAGGTAGAGAGGAGAAAGTAATGGATGAGGACGTTATGAATCAGGACACTCAGGATCCTGAGGATGTTGCTCCTACGTTTGATCCGACTAAGGTGGAGGATGATTAATGGCCACCGCAGAGAATGTTTTAAATACTGCTCGAGGTGAGATTGGGTATGATCGATATACCGATCCCGAGCAGGGCACTAAGTATGGTCGATGGTACGCCCAGGATCATGGCACTTATTTCGGAGCTACTGGCGTTCCGTATTGTGCAATGTTCACCTCTTGGTGCTTTAATCAGGCCGGCGCAACTTGTGCTGGGCTTCCTGGCGCGTCTACCACTGCTATTCGAAATGCTGCTCGTGCGGCTGGCGCTCTTCGCGATAATCCTAGAAACGCACAGCCCGGCGACGTGCTTCTGATTAGTTGGTCTGCTGATGACAACGATCTCGATCACACCTGCATTTGTGAGGCCAACTGTGGCTCTTACGTGCAGACGATTGAGGGCAATGTCGGCAATGGTAAGGTCCAGCGGCGTACCCGTGACTGGAAGTATATTCGATATGCTGTGATTCCAGAGTTTGACGAGGCAGAAACGCCTATGGTTCCTTCTGCGCCTGCTGAGGAGAATGACGGTTTCATTGATCCTGCTGAGACGATCCTTGCGTATGATAACTATATGGGACCGCTTAGCTGGAAGTACGTCCAGTGGCGACTTCAGGCTGCTGGCTTCTATATCAGGTCTCACAAGACTGGCGTGAAGCTTATCGTCGACGGCATTCGTGGCGGAGAGACCAACTTCTGGCTCATGAAGTATCTCAGGTATGTTTGCGGTACGTATCAGCGTAACTGCGATGAGAATTTCGGTTATTATGCCACGTGCGCTATCCAGCAGCATCTGCTTAATGTTGGATGCTACTGGTATATCGGCGATGATGGTAGGCGTCATGCCTGCGAGGTCGATGGTGATTGGGGCAATTACACCACGACCGCTGTTCAGCGTGCCATTAACGCTGGCGTGTTTTAATTTATAGACGCCGGAGGGAGGATAATCCTTGGCTAAAGTAAACAATCTTGGTATCGGCCAGCAATCGGGTAGCGATACTCTATATGCAACTTGGGGATTTGATACCGCAACCAAGACCACCTCCGGCGTCTCTGCCGGTGACTGGGTCACAGTTAACGCCGGTTCAAAATGGTATAACGGTGCCTCTATTGCCAGTTTCGTCTTCGGGCAAGAGTGGCAGGTCCTTCAGGTTTACGGTGATCGAGCCGTTCTGAATGCGAACCGTAGTGGCTCCAACCATATTATGTCGCCGATTAATGTCGCAAATCTTACGACTTCGTCTGGAGGCAGCGGCGCTGTCTCAGAGGATACTATCGATCACTATGAGGTTCGATGGGAATACGACACTGGTAATGCAGTATGGTTCAGTGGCGGAAGCTCGAATGTTGATGCTAAGTATAAGAACGCAACATACAACCCTCCAGACAACGCGACAACTATTCGTGTCTACGTTAAGCCGGTCTCGAAGACATATAAAGTCAATAACGAAGATGTCTCGTATTGGACGGGTGAGGAAACCTCTGCCGAGTTCTCGATGATCTGGTATAGGCCAGAGGATGTTTCGGTTCCTTCTGTCGAGGTTGATGGATACGATGTCATCATAACCAATGATAATATTCAGGATCCTCGTTGTGCTCGAATCGAATACGAGATTCGAAAGACTGACTATAAAAACCCGGCGGAAGACGGATCGTATGACGATGCTTTGTTCCTGATGACCGTTGGTATTGTTATAAACGCTAGAGTTCTCATTAAAGAGACTCTTACTGCTGGCGGAAAGTATCGAGTTCGAGCTAGGGGCATAAACACCGTTCTGGATCGAAACGGTAATGTAATTACCAAGATCCCCGGCGACTGGTCGAACTATTCAAGTGAGTTTGTAACTGTTCCTGATCCGCCATCTGGAATCACACTGATTCGTGCAAACTCGACGACCTCGGTTTATCTTGAGTGGGGTGCTGTTTCAAGTGCTGAAACTTATGAGATCGAGTACGCAGATAACGTCACTTATTTCGATAATGCTAAGGATACTTCAAACGTTTCGAGCATTAAGTACAACCACTATGAGGTCACCGGCCTCGAGACCGGTCATGAATACTTCTTCCGAGTTCGGGCAGTAAATAGTCAGGGAGAGTCTGCTTGGACAGGTATTAAGTCCTGCACTATTGGTAAAAAGCCTTCCATGCCGACGACTTGGTCTAGCACCACAACTGCCATTGTCGGAGAGATGGTATATCTTTACTGGGTGCATAACGCTCAGGATGGATCCAGCGAGTACGTTGCCGATCTTGAGCTCACAATTGACGGCCGAACGTCTACAAAAACGATCAAGAACTCTACAGACGAAGACGAGAAGGACAAGACTAAAGTCTATGAGCTGGACACGTCTCAGTACAAAGAGGGAACTAAGATCGAATGGCGTGTACGAACGTCTGGCGTAACGCATGAGTATGGCGAGTGGTCAGTAAAGCGTAAGGTGGATGTATACGCTAAGCCGATTGTTGCTGTCAGTGTGATAAATCAAAATGGTTCCGCGACAGACACCATCATGAACTTCCCGTTTACGATTAAGGCTGTTGCTGGACCGAATACTCAGGCCCCCATTGGCTATCACGTGACGATTACTCCGAATGTCGGGTATACGTCAGTTGACAACATCGGTAACGAGTATCTGGTGTCGCCTGGCGAGGTTATATTCACCAAGTATTACGACACCGATCAGGTTCTAAACGCCGAAATGACTCCAGCGATCATTGATCTTCAGGATTCAGTAGAGTATACTGTAACGGTTGTTGTATCGATGAACTCTGGACTTACCGCCGAGTCTGAGGCTATATTTACCGTTCACTGGGCCGACATTGGCTATCAGCTCGACTGCGAGATGACTGTCAACACAGACACATACACGGCCTACGTCACGCCTTGGTGCGTCAACCCGTCGGATAATAGCGTCCCGAACGTCACCATGAGTGTCTATCGTCGAGAGTATGACGGATCGTATCAAGAGATCATGACCGGGCTCGACCCGAGGCAGAGTACCAGTGTAACGGATCCACATCCTGCTTTGGATTACGCTCGCTATCGTCTAGTGGCTATCTCAAACGAGACTGGATCTGTTAGCTACTACGACCCACCTGGGTATCCAATCCATTGCCCTTGCGCCATCGTTCAGTGGAATGAAAATTGGATCAACTTTGACACATCGAACACGGCAGAGAGATCCGAGCCTGCTTGGTCTGGCTCAATGCTTAAACTACCGTATAACCTCGATGTGAGTGATTCTGGCGACGTTGATTCTGAGCAGGTCGAGTACATTGGACGTAAGTTCCCCGTAAGTTATTACGGAACTATGATTAACGAAACGTCTTCTTGGTCGTTAGCCATTGACAAGGAAGACAAAGAAACTCTCTATGCGCTTCGTCGTTTGAAGAAGTACGCTGGAGATTGCTATGTACGTGAGCCATCTGGCTCTGGTTACTGGGCTAAGCTCTCTGTGTCGATCAGTCAGACACATAACGAGCCTTCTGCATCAGTGACAATTGACATTACGAGAGTAGATGGAGGCGTGTAAAGAATGGCTGACTGGACCGCTCAGATGAAACAGGAATTCGAGTACTATACGGTCGATCCGGGTACTTGGAAAGACGTTAGCCTCATCACGACGGTCAAAAGCTGTTCGATTGATAGGGACTATACTGCGGACACTTTGGGTTCTGCGTCATTCGATGTGGACGAACAGCTCGGAGAAAGATACATCCGTAGTTATCTTGTAACAATTCAAAATGGAGTTCGTGAGAGACACCCTTTGGGCATTCATCTTGTTCAAACCCCAAAGGAGAGCTTTAACGGACGCGTTACGAGTTATTCCCTTGACGCCTACACTCCTTTAATCGAGCTGAAAGAGAATCAACCGCCGCTTGGATACTATTGTGCCAAAGGTGCCAATGTTATGGATATTGCATATTTGATCATGCGTGATCATGTGCGTGCTCCAATTGTCCGAGCGACTTCTGACGATATTTTGTATGGAGATTTTGTTTCGAATAGTGACGACACTTGGCTCACATTCCTAAGTGATCTAGTGGCTAATGCAAATTTCAGCATTGCACTAGACGAGCTCGGAAGAATTATATTTGAGCCAAAGCAGGATTACAAATCTCTCCAGCCTCGATACACTTATACGGATGATAACAGCTCAATTCTTTATCCTGACATTGAGTTAGAGAGGGATCTGTACGGAATTCCCAACGTGGTCGAAGTCGTTTACAGCGACGACGGAATCTATTATTACGCCTCGGCAGTTAATGACGACCCCAACTCCGAGACTTCTACAGTCTCAAGAGGCAGAGCGATCACTAAGAGAATTGAGAATCCCGAGTTTGCTGGGGAGCCGACGCAGGCGATGATTAATCGATACGCCGAGGACCAACTTCGCAATCTCTCCACCCTTCAGTACACTCTTACATATAAGCACGGCTACAATGATGTAAAGATCGGCGACTGCGTTCGACTTAATTACCGTCGAGCGAATCTTAAGGACATAAAGGCAAGAGTGACACAGCAGTCGATTGATTGTTCTCAGGGCTGTCCCGTTTCAGAGACGGCCGTTTTCACCGAAAGGCTTTGGAGGTAAGATGGCTCTCGATACAAATCTGATTAACGCATTTGCAGAGCAGGTTACCTCTGCTGAAGATATTCTTGACTCTGGCGAGTATTACAACGGAACCGTTAAAATCCTTGACGGTAAGAACTACGTACAGATTGACGGTAGTACGACCATCACCCCCGTGGCGGTTAGCTCAGTAGGACTGAAGGACGGAAACCGCGTCAGTTGCACCATTAAGGATCACAGGCTGTCCGTGATCGCTAATATGTCCGATCCTAGCGTTAACAAGACAGAGGTTGATGAGGTAAAGACTAAGATTATCGAGGTCAATACGCTCATTGCCGAGAAAGTTAGCACTAAGGACTTTGAGGCTAAGATTGCTGACATCGAGGATCTTAAGGCCGACAAAGTTACGGTAGAGAAGCTTAAGGCCGACATGCTTACCGCGGACACTGCAGATATTAGGTATGCAAAGATTGATGATCTTAAGGCGACTGACGCTAAGATCGACAATCTCAAGGCGGGAATGATTACCGCTGATGATGTGGCAGCCAAGTATGCCACGATCGAGAGTCTTAAGACTACTAACGAGACAGTTACGAATCTTCAGGGTACATATTCTACTTTTGAGAAGACTGTAACCGAAGAGCTAAAGGCAAAGCAAGCCGCAATCGATAAGCTAGATGCCGATAAGCTCAATGCCAATGACGCTGATCTTAAGTACGCAACAATCAAGAATCTTGATGTTGTAAAAGGTAGCGTCGATGACCTTAGCGTCAAGCAGGCAAAATTCGAGACAGCCACTGCCGATAAGTTCTCGGCAACTGATGCCAGCATTAAGAACCTTAAGGCGGATAAGCTTGATGCAACCGCAGCTGATCTGAAGTATGCAAACATTGACTTTGCCAACATCACTGAGGCTGCTGTTAAGAAGGTATTTTCTGATTCTGGTATCATTAAGGATCTTATCGTCAGCGAAGGTAAGATCACTGGCGAGCTTGTTGGTGTAACGATTAAGGGCGACCTCATTGAGGGTGGAACGGTCGTAGCTGATAAGCTTGTGGTAAAGGGTTCAAACGGTCTTTACTACAAGCTTAATACGGACGGAGTTACAACAGAGGCTGAGCAGACAGAGTATAACAGCCTCAATGGTTCTGTGATTACGGCTAAGTCGATTACTGCAACCAAGATCTCAGTCGACGACCTGGTTGCATTTGGCGCTACGATCGCCGGTTACACAATCAAGGATCATGCTCTATATTCTGGAGCTAAGTCATCGGCTGTAAACACGACTCGTGGCGTCTACATGAATGACGATGGCGAGTTCTCCGTTGGCGATGCTGATAACTTCATTCGCTTCTGGAAGGACATTGACGGTAAGTATAAGCTATCTATCAGCGCCGCAGCAATCACCATGAGCACGTCCGGTAAGTCGGTAGAGTCGGCCATCGACGATGCGCAATCCGCTGCCAATGCCGCGAGCACCGCTGCCGAAAAGGCCAATAATGATCTTGCTGAATTTAAGTCCTCGTATTCGCAGGATATGAATGGATTTAAACAAACAGTCGAGAAGACCTATGCCACAAAGTCGTCTGTAGATCAGCTGCAAAACATTGCAGATGCTGCGATTGAGACTTGGACAGGCAGCGGCATTCCGGCTAGTGAAAATCTTCCAACTTCAAAATGGGATACTCCAGAGCTTAAAAAGCAACACTCTGGTGATATATATTACGATACTGACACCGGATATTCGTATCGATACGGTTCTTCTGATGGAACAATATATTCTTGGAGCCGTATTAAGGATTCTGACATCACGTCGGCACTTAATAAAGCCGATGACGTTCAGACAAATCTTAATAACTTTAAGGATACTGTATCCACGACGTATGTTAATAAAACGACATTTGAACAAACGTCTGAATCGATTAATTCATCTGTAAGTGAAATAAAAACAGATGTCGGATCTCTAACTACTAGACTTGGGACCGCCGAAACTTCGATAGAGCAGAACAAAAACGATATTACTCTTCGTGCGACAAAGACCGAAGTGTCATCTGCTATTGATAATATTCAGGTTGGCGGGCGAAACTATTGTGCCAATGCATTGATGACACCGAATGACCTGACCGTTGAGTCGTTCGATGTAACCACAGGTATTTATACGATTACGAATACTAGTACTGTGGGAACGGGAATGCTACTGTTCAAGTCAAAAGAATATGCGGCTGGAACCTACTGCTATACGTTTGCAAATCATGCGGTTAAATTTGTTTGTACAAAGCGTTTCGATTCTACGTGGGTTCACAACGATTACTATTCTAGCCGTTTTGACTCAAATGACGCTTACACTACGATAGAATGGTCGTATTCTGGAACATTCGTCGCGACAGAGCCATTTCAATTCGGAGTACTCATTTCGAAGGTGACCTCTGCTCCTGTCGGCCCGATTAAACTCGAACTTGGAAATAAGGCTACAGACTGGTCTCCTGCTCCTGAGGATCTGCAACCAGCTGGTGACTATGCTACAAAGGCCGAGTTAAAGGCGAGCGCCGAAAGCATTACAGCAACGGTTTCAAAAGTAGAGAAAACGGCAAATTCTGCGTCCGATAAGATTAACAATCTTAAGATCGGTGGGCGAAATCTTGTTCTTGGGACTGGTGTGGCGGCGCAGTATAAAATTTCAGACGGAGCTATTACCGGTGGCGACTACATATACAAACTGGCAAAGTCGATAGTTGGGCTTGGACTTTATGGCGAATCTGTAGTAGAGACATTCGAAGTTATGATCGACAATGAACCAGCATCAAACTCTACTATGTACCTCCAATACGGTGCAGATACATGGGCGTTTTTCGGCAATGACGGTCTTGTAAGACTTACTAACGATTACGTAAATAAATACGTACGAGTGCGGCGAGTCGTTACTCACACTACTGATTTTGGAGATAAAGATTCCACGGGCATATATATCGGTATGGGGAACTATACTGGCACCGTAACCATTCGTAACCTGAAGCTCGAATACGGAACTACAGCGACAGACTGGTCTCCTGCTCCCGAGGATCTAGCGACGACAACCGACGTCGAAGCTGCCAAGACGTATTCTGAAGCTCAGCTCAAGATCCTTTCAGACAACATCTCGACGCTTGTGACAGATGCTGCTGGAAAGTCTATGATGAAGCAGACGTCCTCTGGCTGGACGTTTGACATGTCAAAGATTCAAAATGGAATTGATGCGAATTCGAACGAGATCGAATCTGTTGCTGGAAATCTGTCAAATGCTGAGAAGACGATCGATGACATAAACGCGAACGTAAAGAAGCTTCTTGATACGTCAGCGTATATTTCTATCGGACAAGATGATGGTGGAAATCCTAGACTTGAGCTTGGTAAGAAAGACTCGCCGTTCAGAGTAGCCATTAGCAACACTTCTATTGACTTCCTCGAGGGAACGGATAAGATTGCTTATATTTCCAATAAGCAGCTTTATATCTATAGCTCCGTCGTTACGGACGAGCTTAAGATTGGTGACTCCACGGGTTATATTTGGAAGCGCCGAGCGAACAACCATTTGGGTCTGAGATACGTAACATCGTAAAGGAGGATGAATGGGGCAAGTTGATGGCAATCTCGTGCAAAGTGCATGGAGCTGCTACGCTACTTATAGCCAGTCTACGGATAACACCAGTTCAACGATCAGCATCACAGCTGGAATGCGTTCGCATGGCTATGGCATGAGCCTTAACGGGTTCTGGGTCGGAATTGATCAGGGCGGCTACTCTAAAAGCTCTACCGAAACGTCATTCTATTCATCCACTGGTGGATGGGTGGACAAGGATCTCTTAAACTATACGGATACCTGGACTCGTACACATGAGGATCGAACGATCACATGCTGGGCTGCCATTGACCGATCTGATGCTGGATACCGTCCGGGAAAGTCTACTGCGTGGATGACGTTCACTGTCCCGGCAAAGGACCACTGGACGATTGCATACGACGCAACCGGAGGCTCAGGAGCACCTGGCTCTCAGACCAAGTGGCGTGATGAGAACCTTACTCTGAGCTCTACTAAACCCATGAGGACTGGTTACACGTTCCAAGGCTGGGCGACTAGTGATGGCGGTGCAGTCGCATATCAGCCCGGAGCTAGCTACACTTCTAACGATGCTCTTACGCTTTATGCCGTTTGGAAGGCGAATACTTGGACTGTTAAGTTCGACGCGAATGGTGGTTCTGGAGCTCCTGCGAGTCAGACCAAGACCTATGGCATTGATCTGACTCTGTCTAGCACCAAGCCTACCAGGCAGCTGTATAACTTCCTCGGCTGGGGTACAAGTAGTAATAGTAGTGCCGTGTATCAGCCTGGCGGCAAGTATACAGCAAACGCTGATATTACTTTGTACGCTGTTTGGGAGCTAGCGTGGGTTGCTCCGATTCTGTCTAGTCCGCAGTGCTTCCGATCAAATCAAAATGGAGTTGCTGACGATACTGGAACTTACGCGCATCTTTCTGGAGACTGGGTTACCGATAGAGCAGTTAAGTCCATTGTTGCTACAGTGAATGGTGTCAGTACCACAATCTCTGGTACCGGCAAGGCTGGAACTATATCTGTCACACTTGGTGACGGCCAGCTGAGTGCGGAGCAGTCATGGGTTGTGTCACTCGTCATTACCGATGAAATCGGCTCAAATACGTGGACGTGGACCATTTCGAAAACGCACTATATTTTGGATTTCGCTCCGAATGGAAGTATTGGCGTCAATACAGTTGCTGATGGTGGCCAGCTGGGTATGACGGTCGATATGCCCATTAACGGCCTTAATAAAAAAACCGTCAGGGTGTCTAGCGGTACCAAAGACATAACATGGTGCAAAGTGGGAACCTGGCATGATCCTATTAGTAAGAACGTTGTTGAATTCACGATTTACAATACCCAGTATAAGCAAGTTTACAAAGGGGTCATCTACCATAATTATGTCGATTCTACGTCGACGCTATCCGAAAACACGTTTTGGCTAAAAGTAAATAGTTCTAACGGAAATGATGCAGCATATACGACCGTCGCCTTAAACACTATTGATCTTCATACAACTGAGCTATGGCTTGTCGACGTTCCGGATTGGTTCGAAGGAACTATTACCGTGGAATGGCAGTGTGGAACGTTTGACTTGAACCCGACATGGTATACAGAAGACAAACGTTCCGGAATAGCGGGACTCGTAATGTACCAGCCATTCGAATTCTCCGTCGGCTCAGGCCTCGCACTATCCGATAGAGGCGTTCTGAGCATTCCTCTTGAGTCGTATAAACTTGCTAATGCGGCTGTAGATGGTGGCGACGGACTGTGGTTCCACAAATATGGTAGAATTGGATTTGTCACGGCAGACTTCGTCAATTCGAGTACGAATGCCAAGACGTATAAATTACCGAATAATTACAAGCCGCTAAAGCAAACGCTTGGATATCTATATATACGAGGAGTATCCGGGTCTTCCGGCCAAATACTTGTGGAAACTGATGGAACCGTTAATACGTGGATAGAAAGTAGCAGCAACTACTGCTCTGGAGAAGTCGTGTTTATTTTAGCTTAGTTCTTGGCCAAATAAAAATCAGTAAAGTCGATCGTATTCGGATATCCTGAAGTGCAATTCCAGTTTACCTGAACGTCTTTATTTTTCCTGATGTTTATCGAGAACAGAGCGTTTCCGGTCCAATATCTATTATATACGGGATGATAAAATGTTGCCGAGTCTTTTCCTGACGGAACATCCGGCACCGCCCAGTCCGGAATAGTGGCAATTACCCATCCCCACTTGGATCCATTGGTATTGCCCAGCCAATCTACCTCATTCGCTCTATATGCGGAAAACCTAAACATCACCAACGGCCCAATTCGGCTAAGGTATATCTTTATGTACTCATTTTTGGTCGGTATTGATATGTTTCGATAATCTGTACCTATGCTCAGAACGCCTCTATCGGATAGTGCGAGGCCTGAGCAAGAAAGGAAGAATATGTGGACGATCCTCTGATTCCAATTAACCTGGATCCGAATAGTCCAGAAGTTCAAGAATGGATTCGTCAAACCGAGCTGTATCGCAAGAAACGCGAACAGCAAGCCGAATTCCAAAATCTTGTACTTCAAACGATCAATTCCATGATTGATGACGAACAGGCCTTGACGTTTGATCTATTATTCGACGACTGGTCTGGCGAGTCCGTTTCTTATTCTGAGGATGATCGAGTTCGTTACGGCGACGATCTGTATCGCTGTTTGCAATCCCATACGTCACAGCCAACCTGGACTCCAACGAATTCTCCATCCTTATGGGCGAAATGCTTAACTGATCCTGAGTCCTCGACCATTCCGGAATGGAAGCAACCAGACTCTACGAACCCCTATTCAAAGGGCGATAAGGTTACCCATAATGGCAAGACGTGGGAGTCGCTGATCGACGGCAACGTATGGGAACCTGGCGTTACCGGCACCGAATCCCTTTGGAAGGAAGTGCCGTAACATATTCTATCCGACTCTCGAGTAGCAGAGAGGAGGTGTTTCAAAATGGACGGTCCGTAATACCATTTTAGCAAGTCCAAGAACTATATTTTAGTGAAGGAGTTTGCCATGAGTCCACAAAGCTACGGTTTTGCACCAAATTACTATCCACAAGTTCCGACCCCCACGTATCCAACGTACTTCCCGCAGCAACCGACGTACACTTCACCTCAGCCTGCTATCCCTAACGTGCAACAGGCCACCCAGTCTGGTCCGGCGAGTCTGTCTGTATGCGGTAGGGTTATTTCCAATCCAGACAGCATCGCTCCGCAAGAGGTGCCAATGGATGGAAGTATCAGCGTATTTCCCATGCAAGACAATTCTGCTATATTTGTCAAGCGTTGGAACGCTGACGGAACTATCAAGACCATCAAGTTCGTTCCTGACAGTACTGTTTCGGATACCGCACCTACTTCGAGCATTTCCCTTGAGGATATTTCGCAAGAGCTTGCCGAGATCCGAGGCGATCTCGCTAAGGTGCTAAAGTCCAGGACTGCCAGAACAGCCAAGGGAGATGGTAATAATGCCTAGTGGATTCAATCCGTCTCAGCTCGCCATGAATCTTATTAACCAGAATCCTAATATTGCATCGAATCCTCAAGCACAGGAGCTTATGCAAATTATTCAATCTGGTGATTCGGTACGAGGTGAGCAAATGGCGAACAACATCCTTAACTCCTATGGCGTTTCTAAGGAGCAGGGACTTGCGGACGCTAAGAAGTTCTTTGGACTTCCTTTCTAGGGCTTTCCATTTTTGGATCACCTCATGGTCGATCTTTAATCATCCTACGATAGGAGGACATTATGTTTGGTACCGACGGTATGAGCGCTGCGGATGTTGCTGCTGTCACTGGTCGAAATGACTCTGATGGTTGGGGTAACGGAAACGGTTGGTGGGTCCTGATCATTCTGTTCGCTCTCTTCGGCGG
>ERZ1034807.47-NODE-47-length-27608-cov-89.675244_pt1 | contig 27608 bp, 53 predicted proteins | sample MGYA00520648_ERZ1034807 | MGnify/ENA primary metagenome ERZ1034807 (study PRJEB33766, sample SAMN09781684) | gut metagenome | biome: gut microbiome | host: Homo sapiens | place: Madagascar | study: EMG produced TPA metagenomics assembly of the PRJNA485056 data set...
CAACCGTAATGTTGAGATACCGCCGCTTGATGTTTTTATCGCTTTCGTCCGCGATATTCTGGCACCACGGGGAGCCTCGCTTGATCCACATCGCGCCGCCGTCATAGGCGACCATACAGCCGCCCATGCCGATGGCATCGGCGATCTCCTGCGCCTTGGCGTTCGGTACCGCCTCACTCTCTGTGTAGTACCAGAGGTTGGCCGTCAGCGCGATTTCGCCGCTCTCCCATGATCCTGTGATAAGCTCATAGGTCAGCCACGGGAACACCGCATCTTCCGGCACGTTGGAGGCCGGATACGCCGGGAGGAATTGAGAAAACCACGCATGGAGCGCCTTGTCCTTTGTCATTTCGGCAGCTCCTTTCGCTCCGCGGTGAAGAATTTCAGCGCCCGTATCGTTGGGCCCGCCGACCGCGGCGCAGCCCGTTCTTCCGGGTTTGAGGTCACGCGGTAGGTGTTGCCGGTGGACGTGTCGCGGAAATAGTCATTATACTCAATGGGGACGCTCTGATTGACCAGCGCGGAATATACCGAGGTCACCCCGTCCTTTTCCGCTTTTCGCGCCTCCATAGATGTGTCAAGAGACTGATAGTTGAGGAACTCCGCGCCTTCTTCCCATGCGGTGAGGTATCCGCCCGCGCCGTCAGGTGTGCGTTTTTTCTCCATCAAAATGCACTTGTGGGCAAAATCGTCCAGTAAACTCACGGTTCCACCCCCTTGAGCTTGCGCCAGTCGTTTAACCGACCTCTAAAAGCGTCCTGCCAGCCGTTTAACGTTCCGCTGTCGTTTCCCGCGCCGCGTTTGGTGTAGGAGTAGCCCCCGAAACTCTCGCTTTGATACGGGCTTGCAACGGCCTCCCCGTTCTTTTCTTCCCACGCGGCAATGTCTTCCGAAAGAGAAACTACCGCTTTCGGCACGGCAAGCGCCCACACAGAGCCGGTAAACGTCTCGTCCGTTAAATCGACCGCCGGATATTGATGCAGGCCGTCGTTAAACACAGAGCCGACGATGCGGAAATATTGATTGGTTTGGAGAAAGGGCAGCGTAATGCTGCCATTCTCCACGGTGAACGTGCCCTCGTGGATCTCCACAAGGAACCAGTTGTTCAAGTGCCGTAAGACCTGTTCAAGCATTACGCTACCCCCCTATTTAGCCCGCGCCGGCCACCGAAACGGTAGCCACGGCAATGCCGTCCAGATACTCAGCCCACAGCTTCATGCCCATGATGGCGTACATATCGCCCGTGGCGCGGCTGTAATCGCCGTCAACATGGACGCCGATCAGGTTGGTCTCGCCCTTCACGGTGTAGTTCAGGCCCAGCTTGGCAAAGTCGCTGTCGCTGGGGTCCACATAGTACAGGTCGATGTTCTCCACGGGCAGAGCAATCACCTTCTTGGAGGCAATGTACTTCTCGGGCAGCAGGAACAGGGTGCGGTAGCCCATGAAGTTCTCCACGTAGTTGATGCCGAACATCGTCTGCACGGTGATCTCCTTGTCGCCCAGGTAATCGTAAGCGTCGATGATGTTGGCAAAGCCCACCACCTCGGTCACGTCCTTGTCGAGACCGGCAAACTTGTCCAGCACCTTGCCCTTTGCCATCGCAAGAGCGCGCTGCCAGGTCTTTTCCGTTACCTTGAGCGTGCCGGTGCCAAGGAAGGTGTAGAAATCGGTCAGAACCTTGTTCTGCAGGGCCACGAGGAAAGCCTCGTCGGTCTTCTCCACGGCAACGTCAGCGCCGTACTTCGCCACGCTTTCGATGGTCACGCTCTTGGCATACTTGGAAATGTCGATGTCGCCGTAAGCAACCGGCTCCACCTTCATCTTGGTGAAGGGGATCTCGTCACCCTCAGCCACGGTGCCGCCCTTGAGACCGCCGTCCACGCTGGCCTTGTAGGAAACCAGCTTCGTGCCGGGAGCCTTGCGGATAGGACGCATAATGCCCATGATGTTGCGCAGTGCGTCCCAGTTGTCAGCAAAGCGGGACACGAAATCCACCTCACGGGCGGAAGTGGTAAACTGTGCAGAAGTTGTTACATTAGTTTTCGCAGCCATAAATAGCTCCTTTCAAAAAATCAGTTGTTTTCGCTTGCCATCAGATCGGCAAGCGCTTTCTGGCGCTCCGCCGTAGACATTACATAGCGGCCCTTATCGTCCTTCTTGTAAATGTCCTCGCGGGTCTTTGCGCCGCCGGTGTTTGCCGGGGGATTGGCGGGATTCGCGCCCTTTGTCTGCGTGGTGGAGACCAGCCCCTTGTAGGTGCCGTCTACGAGTGCATCAAGGCTCTTGGTGTCCTTGATCTTCTCGCCGTCCAGCTCCAATGCGGCCATTTCCTCGCCGCAGCCGCGCATCGCAAGGTCTAGATTCGCGCCGGTGATGTTTTTGCTCTCAAAGTAAGCACGCACGGCCTTTTCCTTTGCCGCTTTACTTTCCTTTGCTGTGACGCCGGATTTATAAGCTTCAAAGTCCGAGTGTTCCTTCTCGTACTTCTCCTTATATCCGCCGTCCCCCGCTGCCTTGAGATCGTCCAACTGCTTCTGGACGCTGGGCAGTTTCTCCGCGTCCGCCTTGTACTTCGTGAGATCGTCCTTGAGGGGGTCAACCACGCCCAGATGCAGTGCAACCAATCGATTTTCGATCTCTTCGGTGCAAGCCTCGCCGAGAATATTTCTGATTTCCGCTCTCGTAAATTTCGCCATGTTATTCGTTCTCCTTTTCCTTGGCCCCAATTCTTCGGGGGCGAACGTTGTATAAAAACCGCTGTACCTTGCGGGTTTTACCTAAAACAAAAGAGCCAACCACCGAGAAAACTCGGTAGTTGGCTCATCGTGCCGTTCCGCGCGCTCAATTGCGCTGCGTGCGTTATTTACTTGCTGATATTATATCACGCCACGCCCAAAAACAGCAAGCGGAATGTTTCTCTGCCTTTCGGCGTGATAAGCGTCTGTGCGCCGCTCCAATTCGTCTTTTCGTTTACCGATTCTTTGACTTCGAACAGGCCGTCGTTCTTGTGTTCATACGGGAGCAGCTTGCCCTTTTTGTCACGGTAAACGTACTTCTTTTCCAACAGGAAAGAAACGAACTTCTTAGGCGGAACGTCCAACGCCTTTGCGGTCTCGCGGAAATTCAGCAGCGTATTTCTCTCCACAAGCTGGTCAAAATACTCGGCTTTCGGGAGCATGATCTGATTTTCCACAGTAAGCGTGGAAATGCGAGCGTCGCGATCCGCAAGCGTTTTCTGTGCCATCAGCAACGCCGATGCCATTAGCTCCTCCGGCGTCATGTTCTCCTGCCCGTTAATGTAGCCGCCGTGCTTGCGTATGCTGGGGATAACCTCACTTGTCACCCATCGTTTGAACTTTTTCGCCGTCGGCAGCTTAGAGCCGAGGACGAGGGCGTAAAGGCCGCTTTCGTTGATAACTACCATGTTTCTGTTTTGGCTGCCGTCGTGAAACGCGACGGTGGCTTTGTCCTCACCATCTACATGGGTAGACACCGCATCGCGCGAATTACTGTACCCAAGCGCTTCCGCAACGTCCTTACCGACGAACCACGGCGCACCGTCGCGTTCCATCGTGCGGATATTCCCAAATTCGGGATTGTTGAAAATCATTAGTTCGTTCATGCAATGTCCTCCTTCTTCATCGGGCGCATTTTGATCTCAAGCTCAAAGCTCCCCTCTTTGCCGCAGAAAATATCTTTCACAATATAGTCCCCGAATACTTCGACCATAACATCGTCATATCCGGACGTGCCAGCACGGAAAAGCGAATATGCGCCTCCATTCACGGCAACATCAACTTCTTTCGGGTCGTGGATAAGCTCGCAGGCTTCTCTAACAGTAAGCATAATAAAACCTCATTTCTCTTGACTTTGAGGCTTCCACGATGATAGAATGAGATTTACCAACGGGGAAACCTGTTGTGATTTGAACGCTCACGTTGTCTTGGTCGGACGGTGGGCGTTCTTTTTATTTGCCGATTTCTTCTTCAAGCTTCTTTCTGAACCACTCCGTTCGGCCCTCGCCCTTTTCGGCGAGTTTTCTATCGAGTGCTTCAGCCTTTTCCTTGTCAACCATAAAAACTAATTGCTTCATGGCTTTCCTGCGCTCTCGAAAGTATTCGGCGCGGCTTTTTTCAGACATTTCATCACCTCCGTTGTGGCTAACTACATTATATTTGTAGTTAGTTACAATGTCAAGAGGATTTATGAGATTATTTTTTCAATTCTTCCGCTTTGATGACCTGCGCTTTTACGCTACCGTCTTTCATTCGCTTTAGTTGTACCCGACAACCGGCGGCAAGCGCCTTTTCGATGGCGGTTTTCAGTTTTTCGTCAATCATACAGCACCTTATCCATTTTTCAGCTCGCTTTCCAGAATGTCCCGATACTGCCCCGCATGGTCGGCGGCAGCTGGTTTCAGAAACGGCTGTGCCTTGTTGCCTCGTGTGTAATGCCAGTTGCCTTTCACGTCCTGATATACCCACGGCGTAGGCCGTCCTCCGCCACCTTCGGCGTAAATGCCGGTGCCAAGCTCGACGTAAGCGGCATACTCATTGTTTGTGCCGATGATAGCCGCCGGTTCCTGCTCGTCTACCATATGGGTGATGCTGTTGCGCAGATTGCCGGTGTCAACGGGGCATAGCTTTTTTGCATATCCCTCTGCCACCAGCCCGCACTTTTCAAGCCCCCGCAGTAGCGCCGCCTTGATCTCAGCGGAAACCTCCGCGCTGTGGTCTTGGATTGTAACGCTCATCTCTGCAAATACCCCTCTCCGCGTTTCTGCCGCTCCCATTCTGCATAGGACATATCCGAGATAACCTCTGTTTGCCCTGTATCGGCGTTTCTGGCGCGTCTCTGCGCAGTAGAGGCATCTACACCCTCCACGGAGGCGATCAGCGTGCAGCGGCAGTTATATATCTCCCACGGTGGCCCTTGCGGGTCGCCGGGAAAGCGGCAACCGTTAGAAAACTTCTTGTCCTGAGCCACTTGTTCGCCGTCAAGCATAGCATGAGAGTGTCGTGTACGCGCGTCCAGCGTGGCCAACCATTCTTTTTTGAGCTTTATCCCCATCTTTTCCGCCGCCGCGTAGCTGTCCATGCGTCCGGCGTTCTGCGCTCCGGTCACGGCGGTTCTGGCGGTGCGGATGGCGGAATCCCGGCTCATGGTGGTGATCCGCTTTTGCAAGTCATCCGCCATGCGCTTGATGCTCAACCCCTGTAAGATGGAGCTGGTGACACTGGCCGTAATTTGCTTCTTGCCGTATGCGAGGTCGATACCGCGCTTTAAGGCGCGTTTCGGCGGGTAATATGGCATTAAGTCCGGCTGCTCTACCATAAGCCGCTTGACCGTCTGCTCGTCCCATAGATCAAAGCCGACGTTGCCCGCGACCTGCTCGATGGTGTACGCCGAATAGTTGCGGTTAAGAGAGTAGATACCGGGCGTTGCATCGTTGGTGTAGGACACCGCCACGGCGTTTGCGTCGGTCGCGCGGTGCGCCACCTTGTCACGCATGGCCTGATAGCGTTCCCCGCGCCCGATCTGGTTCAGCCGCCATTGCTTATAGTCGGCCTCCGTCCATTCCTTACCGTTCTGCACGGTGCCGATCAGCGCCTTCATTTCCTCGTCGCGCTGCTTGAACTGCTCAAAATATGCGTCGATGGTCGCTTGCAGTTCTTCCCCGGCCTCACGGTATAGTTTCGCAATGCGCCGTTCCAGCTTCGCAAGCTCCTTGTCGGTCAGCTTGTGACCGAGGTCTTCGTTTGGCACTTCTGCCTCCGTTTCACAATATCGTCATAATGCGGTTTTACGCGAATTACATTCCAGTCACATTCCTCCGGTACTTTTCCATAAAAGATAACCCATTCCGGTGAGAGCCGCTTCATCATTTCCTCATAACCACGCAAGAACAGGCGTTTGCTTTCTTTGTTTTGCTGTGTGCCTACCGAGCTAACCGCAACTATCCCGCCGACTGGCTCGCCATCAAAGCACCAATCATAGCTCTGCTCGTCGCTCCATGAGATCGTTGGATAAACAGTCATGCCGTGAAGCTGCCAATATGCCGTCAACCAATGCTTGCGGTAATGGTTGTATATCTGCATCGCCAGCGGCATATCCGTGTATGTGGAGAAGTCCGGCGCGCACACCGCCGCAAACTCCGATAATTTTGGAATATACCTGTCCGGCGCGTTCCAATGTCTGATGAATTGGCAATCATCAACAAAGAAATGCACGATCTTACTCGCTGGGTCTTTTGCCGTGTAATGGTAATTCACGGGGATAAACTCGCCATGCGGGTACGCCTTGACCGGCTCGATTTGTGGAATATCGTACTTCCCAACGCCGAGCAAGTGTAATTTGTCGAGATTTTCAAAGTTCAACATAGTCTTTACACTTTACCGGGGGTTCTATATTTTAGAGCGGGTCTCTTTTTATATTCATCTGCAATAATATTATTTGCAATTGCGTTGATTCCAGCTCTCTTGTCAATTATTTGGCTCGCCTTCATGCCACCCGGGTTCATTCTTTTCAAATTGGAAATCTCGGCGGCATATCTTTTCTGAGCAGCCTTATACACCGCCGCTTCTTGACGCTCTGAATCTCCGTTCCCCTTTTTCATTTTGTCAAAAGAATTCGCCTGTTTCTCGTAGCTCTTTGCCCTTGCCGCCATCGTGTCATAGGGGCTTCGCAAAATATCCGTAGCCCATGCTACCTGCTTTTCACTGCCCGTCAGCGTCGGAGCCTTGAATCCACCACCGCCACCGCCGCTTGAACTGCCTCTACCGCCCATTACTCTACCTCCGTTTCAAGCGCCCCGTTTTTATCCGCAAAGCTCCGGTCAATCTCTTCTGCTGCCTTCCGCTTTGCCATATCCTCGTACTGGTCAATGTCGCCGTTGATGGTCAACAGCTTCTTTGTGATGTATTCGTCATCGTAATACGCCGCGCCAAGAAGGATATTTTGCGTTTCCTCGCTCTTGTTGATGATTTGGTTGCGCGTGTAACTCGGCTGATCCTCAATGCCTGCCAAGCGAAGAATCTTAACAATAAACCGCGTGACCTCAGATTCAAACTTGTCCGTTTTCAAATCCAGCGGCGCATAACTGGCCTTGATTGCCGTCGCTGTCTGGTTGCCTGCGGATACCGCCGCAGCGTCAAAGCACTGAAAATCTTCATAGAGCTTCTTTTTCAGCATATCAATGGTACTGCTCGTGCCCTCATACGGGGCCTCGATGGTCTTGCTCTCCACCTTTGCGCCGTCGTCTCCGTTGGCGTGGGCAACATGGGTGGTTTTCAAGCGCTCCACAAATTTCGCATCGTCCAAATCGTCCATGCCGCTGCAGTTAGAAAGCACCCAATAGATCAGATTGCCCTCGTCCACGTTGTTTACCATGTTGGAGGACGCAAGATCGAGCGCGTCAATGGTGTTGCGCTTGCCGACAATCTCGGAGAGACACCGCTTGTTATTTTTCAGTGGCACGATGGGAAAACTCGGATAATTCCCGCCGTCGTAGATTTCGGTTTCGCCGACTTCCGCCTTTCTCTCGATCAGCTTATAGCTGCGCTTCGGCTGCATGACGTCCATATCCTCGCCGCTTGGCTGGAAATACTCGGTAAAGCCGTCGATCTCATACAGCGTCGCTCTCAGAGGCTTATCCTGTGCCACCTGCCAGAACCGGATACCGGCTTTCATTGCACCGTCCTCTTCATCATAGAGGGGGGCGAACTCAAGCAGAGAAAACACCCGCAAATGCGTCAGATCCCAGAAACCGAAAGACACGCCCGCGATTTTCGCCTCACGCGCCGCGTCCATGACCTCCTGATCGAAGTCCGGGCACAGTTTTTTCGGTGTTTCCTTCTCCGCGAAGGTCACGCCGTTTCCCAGCAGGTACGAAACCTCCTGATCTACCGCCAAGCCGAAGAACCGGCTGGCCAGCTTGTGGTTTGCCGTCCACATATCCGTGTGGGCGCGGCCCTGCATATCATAGATGATCTTTTCGTAGCGGTTGATCGTGGGGTTCAGGCCGTTATAGTATTCCTCCGCGTCTGCCGCCGTCTTATATGCGTGAGAGTCACGATGCGCATTGATCGCGCTGCGAATAAACTCAATGCGCGCCTGCTCGTTGTCACCGACCGCCACAAGGTCGTTATATGTTTTGATAGCCGCTCACCGTCCTATCTGTTCCAAAGTGGTGTATACTCGCGCCGATACGCCTTGTTCTTCAGGACCGTATAAGCGAAATACCGCGTTTCGTCCATCGCGTGGTCATTTTCCTTGATCGGCCTGTCATCGGCGGATTTTTCGTCCCACCGATACAATCCAAACTCGCGGATGCAGTCTTTGCAGCCACGATGCACCTTGAGAATGCCGTCCTGCAAAAACCGCGCCGTAGTCATAATGCCGTTGGTTACGTCGTTGTTGGCCTTACGTACCATGTAGCCGCGCCGCCGCAGAACCTCGATGAACGAGGCGGCAGACGGATCAACGATGATGCTTTTGACGTCCGCCTCGCCGATGAGCTTTTTAATTTCGTCGGCGTATTCCTCGTCCGTCTTGTTCTTCTGGTTCTCGCGCCCGGAATAGTAATACTCGCGGACGCGCGTAGCCGTCTTGCCGTCCCAGCGCCACAACCCAGCGGAAAATGGGTTAAGTGTGCCGTAGTCGCAGGAAACATAGTATTCTCCCTTTTCTGGAAGCTCGTCAACAATGCAGCTATCGTCAAACATGGGATAGATCAGCCCCTCGGCCACCACCCACAAGCCGCGAATGTATCGGTCGTAGAACACGCCGGAAAACATTGCCTGATAGCGTTCCAGCGTCTTTTGAGATAATCCGGGGTTATCTGTCATTTCAAAATGCAGATACAGCGCGTTCCGCTCTTTGTTCCGCTGTATCCACTCTGTATAAAACCAGTGCTGCGGGCTTCCTGGGTTGCAGGAAAACCACAGCTTTGCGCCGTCAACGGAGCAGCGGGTCAAGGCCTGCTCCACGAACGAGCGCGGCATCAGCACCACTTCGTCCAGCAGCACACCCGCCAGCGTGCGGCCTTGAATCAACGTATAGCTTGCCTCGTCCTTGCCGCCGAACACCTCAAAGTAATTCGTCACGGCGCCGCGCCGCACTTCCATGACCTTGTCGCCGCGCCGCCAACGGATAATATAGCGTTCTTTGGCAAGGCTCATCGCCGTAAACGGCACGATGATGTTCTTGGTGCAGCTATCCACCGTGCGCCCACACACGCCGAAGCGCTGACCGCTGAAATTCTCCATTGCCCAGCGGACAAACGCCCACATCATGATGGAGGTCTTGCCGGAACGCACAGCACCGTCGCAAATCAGCGCGTCATACTTGGAATAGGGAAAGGCGAGGATTTTTGCTTGTTTTTTGCTAATCATGGTCTGTTCGGATATTTCTGCTTGATCACAGAATAGCTTTTAATCTCCGCGTCAATTTCGAAGATGTCACTATAAATATCGTCATCTTCGTCATCACATAATGTCAACACCTGTTTTGCCGTCCCTTGTTTTTCAACCTCAATCCACCAACCGCCTAAGTCCTTTTTAGGATAGCCAATACGGATAATCGTCCCATCAAAAAAACGGATACGAACATCATGGTCAAAACAGCCGATTTCGTCTTCTTTGTAAACGCTACCGTAAATTTCCACAAGGTCATCGCTGCGACCGTAAATCTTAATCATCGCTTTCCAACTCCTCCGCCATCTCTCTCAGGCTCTTGCTGAGTTCGTCCTCTTTGCCATTATCAGACGGCCCGCCGCTTATCATCGCCCACTTGTCGATCAGCGTCCCCATCGCCGTTGTTATCTGGCTGAGATTTGCCGCTGCCAGCTTTTCTGGGTCGTTGAGCATCTCAAGCCCCTTGCCGATGAACGAACACACAAGGTCTTTGTGGTCGTTCATGTACTCCATCACATCGGCGGTGTTCTCTTCCTTTTTTTGCTCGCACTTTTCCACAATGTCGGCATTTGCCCGCACAAGGTTCTTGACCGTCGTTGCGGACACGCCGTTGATTTTCGCCGTGGCGCAATAGTTGTTCGTCTGCACATAGTCCGCCAGTATTTTCTTTTTCTGCCGGTCTGTCAGACGCGCAGCCATTGTCACCACCTCAAATCAATTTTGCTACCAGCCCCCACCCCTTGGCCTTACATAGCAGACTTTACCCGCCCCAAGGGGCTACAACGCCGCACTCAAGGCAGCGGCCGTCCTCTTTTGGCACAAGCGGCAGGGGTCGAACCTGCATATCTGGGAGTCAAAGTCCCATGCCTTACCATTTGGCTACGCCTGTATATGTCCCCGCTGGGCCACATCGTTGAGAGGTGCGCGGGGTCCTGTGCCGCATGAGAGGTGCGACCTCTCGGCCCTGATCGTGGGCTGCATCGTGCGTGCGGCATGTTGCGGGGGTGGTGTGAAAAGATGAAAAGCACCGCGCCCCGCTATGGCGCAGGAGGTAAGCGCCATAAATGAGAGAACCGCAAAGGCTTTTACACCTCTGCGATTCTATTATCTCATAAGCAAATGGCTTTTTAAGGCCAACTTTTAGTCATCGAGTAGCCCGTAGTTCCGCGCGACGCACTTGATAAAATCGGTATGCCAGCGTCTCGCCGTCCGGTCGGAACAGTTGACTGCCATCGCCGCCCCTTCGAGCGTGTGGGTCTTGTCCCAAAACACAAGGCGGATAAATCTCAAGCGCTCTTCGCCGTCTTGCATGGATCCTGTTTCGCTTACCGCTTGGCTCACAGCGCAACTTTCTTTTAGCGGCACGCCGCGCAACCCCCGTTCTCGATCTGGGTCATAGCGGCGGATAATGGCTTTTACATAGCCCCACCAGCTATAGCGAGGTTTACTCATGGTACGCCACCTTTCTCTTGACCCACGCCCACAGGTTACGCCACGGGTGGGCTTCTGCGTAGTTGGCGCGCCCAAGCTCAAAAGCGGCTCTATCCACCATTTTAGTTACGTCATTCCGCAGCGCGTTCTTTTCGGCGACAGAGTACGTCAACTCTGCATTCGCCCGCCCAAGCGCCGCCTCCGCGTCATTGAGTTTGTTTTTCAAGTCGGCAACTTCCCGCTTCGATGCCTGCCACGCTCTCCAATACTGCTGCCCCTGATCGTTCAAATACTGAGCCGTGTTTTTGGCTGAATCTAAGTCCGCTTTCAGGTTCGCGATCACGTTCTCGCGGGTGATGGCTTCTCCGTTCATTTGGCTGATCTGCTCGGTCATGGAAACATTTACCCGCTTTAATTCCTGCACTTCCGCCTGCGCTTCCTCCACCATCTTCGCCATCTGGTCTTTGGTGTACTTCTTGATGTTAATGCTCATTCGGTCACCGCTTCCCCGACGATTACCCAGTCATCAGCCAGCATGTCGGCCTGCGAGGCCAGCCAGCCGAGCTGTACGCCGGATGTGCCGACAAAGGCAAGCGCTTTGTTTCCGATGGCCTCGTGCTTGGCGTTAATTAACTCGTGCGCAGCGTTCTCGTAGCTGATACGCTCCGCAAGCTCGACGTACTGGTTCTTACCGTTCCAGCCGCGGCGTGCGATCTTCATGCCCTTCTTCGCCGCCTCGATGGCGAGACCGAAGCTCAGGCCGTCGGTCGGGCGATACGCCTCTTCAAAGACAGCCTGCGGGCTAAAGCTCTCGTATCCGTCCGCATAGCGCACCTTGTAGCCGCGCTCGACCTCGTTGCCGCACGGCACTCTGTCCTCCGCGAGCGTAACGACCTTGCCGTCCACGCGATACGCCTTTTCCGCCTCGATAAGTTTCGTTCCGATGTACTGTTTCATGGTTCTGTTTCCTTTCTTTTTCGCCCGCAGGCGTTATTTCATTTGTAGCTGTTCTTCCCGCCCCCGGTCGCTTACAATGCTCACGACCTTGCAGTCGCCGTATCGCTCAATGTCCATGGCGATGCGCTCCTTGATGCCCTGCGCATCGGCGGCGGGTACGTTGGCTTTAATCGTGATCGTCAGCATGGTTCTTTTCCTCAAGCTTTTCGCGCAATTCCAGTACCATGTCCGCATAGCATTTTTGGCACAAGATAGCTTGCTCATTTCTTCCGTTGAAGCGAATCCTCGTATAGTCGTAATACGTCTTGAAGAACAGCCTTTTTTTAACTGCAACTCTGGCGCCACACACATCGCACGTTCTTTCTGCAAAATACTCAGCCATAATTATTCCTCCCTCCGCTCGCCGTAGCTGCAAAAATCAACCTCGCCAACATTGCGTCTGTTACATGGCGAATATCTGTTGTGACACGTCAGCGTCCCCGGCTTCCCATACCGCTGAGTGAGCTCAGACGGCAATGTGCTGTGCTTGCAGTCCTTGCACCGAGTAACGACCACGGCGTCGACGGTATCGGCTTTCTCCAAAATGCCAAGCAGTCCATTCCAGCCAGCACAATATGCCGCTGGAAGAATATCTTTACTGCATCTACCCACACCAAGAGAGTCCACGTCAATCAGCTTCATTGTCATTGCCTCCATCCATCTTCGCGCCGCAGATGGGGCAATACTTGTAATGATCGATTGCATGTGCGTAGTATTCCTGCCCGCAATTTGAGCACTTTCCAAAGCCCCACAGACATCTGCAATTCTCGTCAAAGCACGGTTCCCACCGCCCATGCACCACCGGCGCAACGTCAGCGGCGGGTATACTGTTGATTTCCTGCGTGCAGATTTCTGGATTTTCGTACCGACGTGTGATTAGGTCAATCACAGCGTCTCGCTCAAAGTATTCAGCCATTGTCAGCCCTCCTGTTCCACGCTTCGATTGCTCTCGGTCTTGTAGCGTAATCTCCCGTTCTTGCAAAGCAGCTCCGACATTGAATATATTTGTATGTGCGTTGGTACGAACTCCTTGGGAAGATACCAGATACTGACCGAATGACAATTTCTATTCCCCCGCAGAACGGGCATGGTTTCAGGTCAAACATCATTCATCGCCTCCAATGCTTTCTCCGCCTCCTCGCGGGTGAGAAAGAATGTTTTTCCTATATCATCTGGTCTGAAATATTCGCTGGTTCCGCCACAGTAAATTCTTGTGGAATTTGAAAATGAAACGATGCTAAATACTTGCTTCTCAATGATTCTTCCAAGCAAAGCAAAATACACCGTATCTCCCACCTTGCACGGCAGCACCACCAGCCGACCGTCCTTGCCGGCCTCGGCCAATTTGCGTAGCCGCTCATACGGAGCAAAACTTTCCAAATCCGCAAGGCGCAAAAGTTTCATCGCAATCTCGTCCGCCTTATCTTTCGGCAGAACTTCCTCCGGCGCACACCCTCTGTCCTCGTAGGCGGCGAGGCGATCCTTGAGGCGATTGCGGCAGTACAGCGCGGTGCAGTCAGCCATCGGCTTACCATGCTTACCCGTCCAATCTGCTTCACACTTCTGGCAGTCCATCATTGCCTGCCCATCGGTGTCTCGCTTCGTCAGTCGTTCCATCACTCCGCCTCCTGCATTTTACAAATCACTTTTCGTATCACGTCGCCGCCATAAGCGTCTTTTGTCAGCTCCAAAAACTCCGTCAGCGTCATCATGCCGTGCTCGAGGTCAACACCATGATCGCGGGCAAACTGCTTTCGCCCCATATCGCACGAGCCAGTCAAGCGGTGATGCCAATCGTAAAAGTACTGCGTCGGATACGTTTTCCCGCGGTCTGTCTCACTCAAGAACATCGCAATGCGTTCCTCTTCCGGCATATCCTCAAATAGCTTTTCTCGTAAGGCCTCCATTGCTCCGCGCAGTGTTTCACCGTGCGCAAAAACATTGTCCTGCTTGACGATGTAACACGGTGTGAGCGTCAAATCGCCGTTCAAGATTGCCCCGTGCGCAGTGTTACCGCGCACGGAATGAATCAGCGTGTTTACTCCGTCAATTCGATAGACCGGTTCCCCATTAAAACTTTTAATGCCGTCGCCGTAGCCGGAGCCGTCGCCGGAGCCGGAGCCGTCGCCGGAGCCGGAGCCGGAGCCGTAGCCGGAGCCGGAGCCGTAGCCGTAGCCGGAGCCGTCGCCGTAGCCGTAGCCGGAGCCGTCGCCGTAGCCGGAGCCGTCGCCGGAGCCGGAGCCGGAGCCGTCGCCGTAGCCGGAGCCGTCGCCGGAGCCGGAGCCGTAGCCGTAGCTCACTGATAGGAATGCCTTGACCTTATCATCAAGCATTATCTCTTCCACTCCTTTACACCGCGAAGCGATACCGATGCCGCATCCGTGCACGGGATAATTTGAATTGCCCCCAGCACGGTCATTTCCGGAATTGTCACGGTAAAACGGCAGTTGCCCGGTGCTTTTGTACCGTCCTGCGCCAACTGCTCCACGGCACACGCGCCGTCCCAGCTCCACAGCTTACGCACCTCCGTCATGGTGACCTCGGAGCCGGTTCTCTCCTTGATCTTGCCGAAAAACACGCCTGCACGGTCGCAGCGAACGATGTAGTCCTGATTGTTGTTCATGATAAAATTCCTCCTGATTTTTGTTAAAATTTAAAGCTCTCTCTGAGCTTATTCCCGTTGATATCGGCCTCCGCCGCAAAGTAGCGGTGGCGCTCGTTGATGTAGACGATGGGCCCGTGTACGGTTCTCAGCTTCTCAAAACTGCCCAGTCCGCTCACGCCATCAAAGGCTGCGGGTGTCCAGCTGTATGTGTCTCCGATGTTCATGCGTCCTCCCTAACGTCTCCGCCCCATTGCTCCGCCATAGCTTTGGCGATGCCGGGGAAAGTCTTTGCGCGGTTTTTGGCCCTATCCGTGGTAAACATACCTTTGTGCTGTTCCCCATGCTTATGACTATAGCTGCCGCTCGGACACCATGTTGCTGTCGGCTCAACAATATTGGTCGGCTCCAACGGCTGGACACCACGCTCCCACAGCAAGGTTTTTTTGCTAAACGGGTGCCCGTATTGATAGGGCTGTATGGCTTGGGTTGGCTCTGGATACTCAAAGACTTTACTCGGCGTCGGGTTCTCAATCACAACTTTTTCGCAATCTGCTGCCCAAATAGCTAAAAACAGCGCTTTGCCGCACAAGCCCTCATAATACCGCTTGATATTGAGCTTGCCGCCCCTATACAAGTGCCGCGCTCCGGCGTTGCTGGTTTTGGTGCAGGGCGGAAAAGCAATAATCATATCCCATTGACCCACATCATGGGTTTGTCTGTCCATGGTAGTCACTCGCCCCCCCTCGATGGCCTCGAAAGCATCGCCCAGGATATGCCACTCTGGGTGCCCGCCGGACGGCTCCTGAATGTCACAAGAATATGCCTCATGCCCCAATGTCCGGAACGCTTTGCATACCTCCTGCGATTCCTCGCAGGCAACTAAAACCTTCATCTTATCCCCTCGCATTCTCCGAACAGTTCCCGGAACGGCTTCCCGGTGATCTCTTCCAGCTTGAGCAGAAATTTCACGGTGCACTCGCAGTCCCCGAACGTCCACCGAATGATGGTCGACTGCGCTACGCCGCACTCTTTTGCCAGCTGGATCTGCGACAAGTCCGTCTTTTCCAGCGCCTCCTTGAGTGCCGGATAGACGCAGCGCTCGAACGGGGTCTTTGCCCGATGGACTCTCAGCATTTCGGCACCTCCCCAAAGTATTTCGCGTATTCTCTGTCGCTCCACGCCGTCCAGACACTTGCAAATCTCCGCTTTTTCTGTGGGTTCTGCCGCATGGCAGAAACAGAGTGCGATACCGCGCTGAGGTCAACGCCACACTTTTTGGCAAGCTCTGTCGGTGAGTCTGCCACGCAGGTAACAACGCCTGCATGCTTATGGTCAAGCGCCACATACAGCTGTCTGTATTTCATTTTTTCGCTCCCTCATTTCGTTCGTTGGTAGCGCCTCGTCTTAAACTGCCGCGCGCCCCAATAGGCGCCGCATTCCTGCGTTTGGCGCACTTCCTCTTCCTTCGCCTCGTTGTACTTGGCGATATCCGCCTGATAGTACGGGCAATCGCTGTGGCAGCCCACATGCCGCGTTGGCGGCTTGCAACTGTGGCAGTGCTCAAAACTCATCTCACACCTCGCGGATCGTGATGCCGTACTTGTCCTGCATCAGCTTCTTTTTCAGCAGGTAGTCTTTCGTTTTCATTCCCTTTGCGTCCTCGACCTCGCGCAGCCAGTGTACCGTGCCGTTGCAGCCCGGCTCGGTCGCCCGCTCGTAGGTAAAATCCGCGCGGTAGACCATCGGCTTGATCCTCTCACCCTCGATGGTCGTGTAGCCCTCCACAAGGGTAAAATTGGCTTGAAGCCGCAGGTCACGAATCCTGCCCATCGCACGCAGCACTTTCAGCTCGCCGAATCGCGCCGCCTCGCGCTCGGAATCGAACTTAATGCCATCGCGCACGACCTTGCGGTTGCCGTACTTGCTGCGCTTCTTAACTTCCTGCACGGCCATCTTTGCCATGACCTGCGCTTGAGCATCTTTTCCAAGCTGAGAAATATCAATGCCCATTGCTACCCTCCCATTTCGGCAGCAGCCGCTTCCCACGTCAGCCTGTGTTCCCTCGCATAGCGCGATACGCTCGGCATGAATGCCTCCTGTTCGGCTATCTGCTCGATGTATGGCTTCATCCACGCCACCGAGACGCGCGGGGAATCTGCGCCCCTGATCTTTGCAAGCACTTGGCCGACCTTCGGGGGAAATCCCCTCGTGTCCTCGGCGATCAGCGCGTCCACTGCGTCCTTTGCCGCAGCAGGATCTTCCCCGCCCAGCATGTCCGACCAGAGGGAAACCAGCTCTTCGGCTTCTGTGCGGGTCATCTTGGCATAGGCCTGCGGATAAGCCTGTTTTAATCGCCCCAAAAGGCTAATTACGTCAGCTCTTTCCACGGTTCTTTTCCTCCTCCAGCATCACGGCGAATACATCGCCGCCGACAAACGGCCTATTCTGCGGTGCTTTGCCGCCCTTGTTCTGCTCTTCGGCGAGCCAATTAGTAATGAAACGCTTAACCCCTCCGCGCGTCTTTCGCTTGGTAGGGTTTGCATCGCACCACCCTGCCATGTGTCTAAGTTGTTGCTTAACATCGACATTGGGGTATAGCGCTTCCCATTTCGATACGTCGGGAGATAAGACATCGAAAAAAGACCCATCGTTAAGCACGAGAGAGACGATTGGCGGCGTGTGAGCCGCTTGCGGCTCCGCGCATCCATACTCTTCTTTACTCTTCTCTTCTCTACTTTCCTCTACTTTACTTCGTCTCTCGATGTCAGCATTTTTCGAAAGAATGTTTACATTTTTCGCTTGAATGTCAACATTAGGCAAAATTCGGGCAACATCGACCAGAAGGATGTTGTAATCGACTTCGAGAGTTTTACGGCGGCTGACTGCCTCGAAGTACCTTTCCTGTATGCCTTTAGAGGTCAATACGTGGTACTTGTCATACTTCTCTTTGTCGAACATCCCTCGCCTGATAGAAGCCTCTATTATTTCGGAAACAACGCTCCCACCCAACCCGACCTTGCGGGCGAACAAAAGCGCAACCTCCTCTGTCCATTCAATGTAGTAACCCGCCTTGCCGTAAATCTCTTGCAGCAAGTGAACGACTACACCAAATCCTGTCAAGCCAAATTCTGCTTCTATCAGTTCAAACTTTGCGTTCAGTGTGACATCAAGCGGAAAGTAATCAATTCCGCTTTTTGCCATCACTCATTCCCCCTCGTGAGGAATAATGCAGTGCCTTACCCCAACCTCGGAAAGCGTTCCGGATAGTTTAGCTGCGTCCATCATGAGAATGTCTTCTACATAGATCAATGCAATGCCCGGTTCCGTGAGGGCGGCAGCCAAATCGTCGCCCTCGTAAATCAAAACGTCGTATGTGCTCATTTCGCCCCTCCATCAGAACGGCAGCTCGCCGTCGTCCTCGCTGACCTCTGCAAAGCCGCCTGCGGCGCTCTCTGCGGCGTATTGCGGTGCGGCAGTGTTATTGTCCTCCGAGCGCCTGTTGTCTGCGAAATACACGCTGTCAGCCTGCACCTCGTAGCTCCTGCGCTTGTTGCCATTCTTGTCCGTCCAGTCGCGCATCTGCAAGCACCCCTCGACGCCAATCAACCGCCCGCGTCCGGCGTAGTTGCAGAGCACTTCTGCCGTGCCGCGCCATGCGACAACATCGATCCAGTCTGTGCCGCCCTCTTTGCCGTTGCGATCAACGGCAAGAGGGAACGACACAACGGATACCCCGCTGTTCGTCTTTTTCAGCTCCAAGTCACGCCCGATGCGTCCCATCAGGCACACGCGATTCATGCTCACTGTGCGTCACCGTCGCTTTCGATGACCTCGCCGGTTGTCTCGTCCACGGTGTAGTTTTCTGTCTCAATCACCGTGTCATCGCTCACGGAATACATGTCCTCGCTGATCTTCGTTTTGATGGTCTCGTCCTGCGCCACCGCGCGCACAAAATCGCTCTTGAGCGGCGCGTACTTGAGGACGCGCTTGAGCACGGTTTTTTTCGCCATTTCCTCGAAATTCGTCTGCCACGGCCCGTTGCTGTAGGCCTTGGAAAAGCGCTTCGCGTGGTTGCGAACGTCCTCGACGCTCATCACGTCATAACCAAAGCCGCCGTCCTTCGTGCGGAACATTGCGTAGATGAATTTCGGCTCGCCGCGCTCGCCGCTGGCGGGTTTGTGGTTGAGCTTCGGCTCAAGGCCGAAGGAATACTCAAACTCGTCGTTCTCGTAAACGACCTGCGCCTGAATGATGCTGACCTCACCGCTGCGGTATGCAAGGTCAATGAGCCCCTTGTATCCCAGTTGGAATTGGCATTCCAGTTGACCGTGGTTGCGGTACGGAATCAGGTACGCCTGCCCAAGCGGCGTGTTCGGCTCCATGCCAAGCTGGGCTGCCGTCATCATCGCGCCGAGGAAACTCTGCGGCGTGGTCTGCGCAAGCTGTTTGTTGGCGCTCAGTGCAGAAAGCGTGATGCGCGTGAAGCGCTCCGGCGTGATGACGCTCGGCAGCGCCTTTGCGATCTCGCCCTCCATCTGCTTGATGTACTGCTGCATCGTGGGCTTTCCTGCCTTGACAGCCTGTGCGCCCTGCGCGTTCTGAATCAATCCTTCCTTCATCTTTCCTTTTCCTCCTTCACCGCAAATTTGCGGAAATTTGTCGTTTTGTAGTAGCCGCTCAGATCCATTTCGGGGTGATCCTTGGCAAACGCTTTTGCGTCAAATGTCGAGCGGCTCTGCCCCTTCCAATTGACCGTGTAACGTCCGAAGAACCCCGTCTCGTTGTCGCCGAGGTCGTTCATCAGCTGCTGCTTGATGGCGTCCGCGTCCTTCTCGATGGCTTTCTTCCGGCTCATCAGGTATTGGTACTGCTCGATCAGGCTCTCGCGCCCGAACAGCTCAACTTCGCCGCCGCCGCCCTCGTAGATGCTCGTGATCGTCTCCGTCGTGCTCTCCATACCGTCCATCGGCGGAGGGCTGTCGGCCTCGATGTAGTCGCGCCAGAAGTCCTCCGCACAGCGCTTGACGGCCTCGATCTCTTCCGGACTGACATATACGCTGCTCTCGCACCATTCCGGCGTGTCATCGTTTTTGACCGTCGTGATCTGGTAGCAGTAGAATCCCTTGCCCAGCACCAGTGCCGCGAGATACCACCGCGCCCAGCCGGTCACGGCAAGATACGTCACGCACTGCGCATAGTAGCTTTCGGGGAAATCCCCGCCCTCGTAGCGCTTGAGATTCAGCGCGCTTGCCGTCTTGCACTCAAGACCGGAGCTTTCACCGAGGATCTGACGGTCGATGTTCGCATGCAGGTGGGGGCAATCCTCGCGGCGCAGCAGGTAGTTCATGCGGCGCACCCCCTTACGGCTCACCTCTTCGAATCGGCTTGCCACATACGGCTCAAGGTCTCGCCCGACGCGCATTGCCTCGTTTTCCGGTTCTTCTCCGATCCTGCCGGTCTTTTCCGCCCATACCGTGTAGGGCGAACGGTAGCGGTTCAGCCCGAGCACAGCGCCCATGTCGCTGCCGCCAAGGCTCTTTCGCCGCTCTTCAATCCATTCTTCGCGGCTCATGCCGCGCGTCGATATTTTCTGCATCTTCATCTTCGTCTCCCCTGTAGTTTTCGAAATAGGCTTCCTCTGCGCCGCAGTCCGGGCAAAATTTTTCTGCCACGAGGACATAGCCGCATTCTCCGTCAAGATTTTCGCGCCGCCGCATAACGTCCGGCTCGTCGAAAATGAGGTGGCAGCAGGTGCAGCGATAGATCATTCCGCCACCTCCATGTACACCATTGCGCTCTGCACGCCAAAGACGCGCGCCGCCTGATGGCTGTCAAAAAACACGTCGATGTGGTTGCCGTTCACGCCGCCGCCGCAATCTTCCGCGATGTAGCTGTGCTGCGTGCCGTCCGGCCAGATCAGCAGCACGTGCGTCCCGTAGGGAATCACCTTCGGGTCGACCGCGATCGTGCGCCCCTCGGTCGCCAGCGTGCCGGTCGCGGTGTAGCCGCTTGCCCATACGCCGCAGCAGCGGGAGCACGCACAATAAGCCGTGAGCGTGTACTCGCCGAGAAAAACGTCGTTGCACACGGCGCTTTCCGTCGCAGGCTTGTCCCACGCGGGGTAATATTCCTCCGAGACTACCGAGGATTCCTCGGGGCTTGCTTCGACCGCCTGCGCGCTGGTGGCTACGATGGCGACCACGATCAAGATGACCGTCGCGCCCAGACACGCCGCCGCAATCAGCGCCGATTCATCGGCCTTGCGCTGCTCTCTCGTGCGCTTGTCGTGCTTTCTCATCTTGTCACCTCTTCCATCGTGATTTGTGTGGGCTTCTCAAACAGTGGAGCAAGCATTTCCTCTTGCGCTGCCTTGTAAAAATTCCTGTCGATCTCAAACCCGTAAGCGTTCCGCCCAAGCTCATACGCTGCGCGGAGGGTGGACGCGCTTCCCGCGCATGGGTCGATTACAACGTCGCCGGGGTCGGTGAAAACTTCTATCAACCGTTTCAGCACGTTCACCGGCTTCTGCGTGGGGTGAATCTTGGGAATGTCCTTTCCGTCGCGTTCCCACTTCTGCCAGTCAAAAACCATCTTTCCCGTGCCGCGAATTGGTTTCCCATCTTCGCCGATCTCGCGCCCGTTGTTGAATTTCGGCAGCTTGTCGCGGTAAAGCACCACCGCGAACTCCGTCGCGCCTACCACTCGCATATTGGCTTTAAGCACCTGCGCGGAATAGTTCTTGCAAAAAAACATCGGGTAACTGTTTTTGAATCCGTACTGCTTCCCGTACTCCGTGACGGTCTGCATCTGGTCGAATGCACAGAAAACAAGCATTGCAGGGGCTTGCCCTTTCTCCTTCGACTCTTTCTTCAAAAGGCGGTTGCAGAAGTGCATATATTCTGCGATCTTAAAATAGCCATCAGAGTTGAAAAAGCTGCTCTTTGCCTTTTTGCTCTCGCCGTTTTTGTTGTCGCCGCCGATGTACCACGTCGGGTTGCTCCCGTAAGCGTCAGCGCCGATGTTGTAGGGAATATCCGCGATCACGAGCTGTGCCTTTGGAATCCCGTATTTCTTGAAATTCTGGAAGTTGTCATGGTACAGCTCGCATTTCACCGTCTGCACCCCCTGTCGATGTAGGGCAGCAGCTCATACAGCACCTTGCATACCGCGCAAGCGCCGATGACGGCGAGGCTCGTGGTGAAGTCGCAGCCGTTGATCGCGATCACCGTAGCAGCGATGCCGCCGAAAAACAGCGTGTCAATCATTTCGTGCCTCCGATCAGCATGAGCTTTTCCGCGTCCGTAAATTGCAAAACTCGGTCAAGCTCCCAAATTTCCTCTAACGTCCAGCGGGAACGCCCCGCCATCCTGTTACAAATCTGCGTTTCCGATAGGCCGATTTCCTCGCCCAGCTCCTTGCCGGTGCGAATTAACGCCCGTCCCATCGCGCCGCGCACGGCTCGCTCAAGGTCATTTCGCCGTCGCGTTAACTGTTGTGGCTTTAGCATCTTGCCTTTTCCTTTCTCGCGTGCTATAATAAGCAGGTAACTATATTTTGTGTGAGATTTGTCCCACCCGCCCCGCTCGATGCTGCAACATTGGGCGGGGCATTTTTTATTGCCCATCGCTGGATTCAAATAGCTCGTCCACGGTCACGCCGTACATCTTCGCCAGCTTCTTGTGGTACTTCCGCAACGGTCGCCAGTCGCCAAGCTCCCAATGCGTCACACAGGATAGGTCAACATTCAGTTTCTTCGCCACCTGTGCGCGGGTCAGTCCGGAGCGTTCTCGCAGCTCTCTCAATGTCAAAATTTGCGTCCTCCCTTCATTGTGAGTTATCATTGACTGTGGCGGGGAGATTTGCTATACTGCCATTAGCCCTCTTTGGGCAACTTCAAAGGAGGTGGTTTTCGTGACCAACCTTTTGATTTTGCCTGTTCCCTTCCCGTCGGGTCGCAACAGCGGTGCCAAAGCGCGTTAAACTGGCTAAATGTAGCAACCAATACGGCGGAGCACTCAGTGAAGAGGTTAAAACTCACGGTGATATGCCAGTAATCATATCCAACCGTATCGGGTACTCCCGATGGCTTACCAGCGAGAAGGCCATGCGCAGAACCAAAACTGCGAAAGTGGTAAGGCTCCAGAAGAACTTGTAGCACCATTGCAAGCGGCGAAAGCCTGCACGGGGCAAAGGGTAAACAAATTTGGACATTGGCCGGTGGGAATGGTGCTCCCGCCGGTCTTATGTTTCCCCGCCGCAGTCAATGCCCGCCGAAACCTCATAAACATGAGAAATCACACTTGACACTGCCCCGTAAGCGTATTACAATGAAATCGCCAAAAGACATTGCAAAGCCGCTTTTATGGGGGCTGGTTTTTGTGTACCCTTTTCCGGTGGGCTTAGGTATATGATACCTCACAGATGCGAGGTTTGCAATAGGTAAATTCAGTGTTTATTGAGTTTTGGCAAATCTAACAAATATAGGCAAGCGAATATGTCAATTATGCAAGAGCGTGTCCTTTCTCTTATCCCTCGCAAACCTGACGGGAAATATGTGCATGGCGCAAAGGCTGATTTTGCAAGGGAACTTGGGTTTAAGAGCGGGGCGATAGTAAGCGATTGGGAATCAGGGAAAAGCGATTCATATAAAAATTATCTTTACCAAATCTCGGCGCTGCATGGCGTATCCGTTGAATACCTCCGTGGCGAAACGGACGATCCGGACATAAAAAAAGCCCCCGATCCGAAGACCGAGGGCGAGGATGGTAAAATCGCTCAGTTTATTCGCTCTGCGTCTGCGGAGGAATTGGATGAGATTTACCGCTATATTGATTTTTTGGAAAGCAAGAGGGAGAAGAAATGAAACTTGACCCTGATTGCGTCCGCGATTTGATGCTCTTTTGCGAGGAACATACATACATCAAGACGGAAGAAATCGGAAGATGCACCGCAGCCAGATATCATGTTCTTTATGTAGATTCAATGCGGCTTGTCCCCCCATTGAATAAGTACGACGCGGGTTCTTTGATTTATCATATTATCCAGCTTTCCGAAAGCGGATATCTGGCAACAGATTTTCGCTTTGACCCCGTTGAGAATTTCCGTCATAATGAACTACCGGCTATCTACTATGTCACCCCAAAGGGGCATGAGTTTATCGCGACAATTTCCGAAAAAGCGCAATGGGAAAAGACGTCAAAAATACTGCGGTCATTTGGGTCGGTTTCTTTGTCGGTGATTGAAACAATATCGAAGGGGATTGCATCGGCAGCTATTGAACAAATAATAGCTCGCAAGGCGTGACATCATACCCGCCGTTTGCTTCTTCTACCTGCACATGGGTTTCTCGAAATGGAGTGCTTTGCGCAGCGACCTGATTGCTTGCTTTGATCGCCTGATCTAAACAGGCCGGAAGATATTCCGCGCTGTCGGCAGAAAGCCCAGACGCGCGGATTGCGTCCATGCACCGGTTTACTGCGTCAACCATTTTCGCGTCTATGTACCATGCTTTCGTTAGCTCTTTCATGGCATAAGCCTCCTTCAATAAATCTTAGAAGCTGGTTTTTTTCTTCTGGTGCAAGCGATAGCGCGGAATAAAGCACTTTCTCTCGCATTATTTCAATATCCATTTCGTTTATTGTATCATTTTTTACGCCATTACACAACATTTTGTGTCCCTCCAAATAATTATAGTAACGGGGCTATATGTCGATTGTTGCACATTTTAGTGCAAGAGGGAAAGTATGAGTATTGTTGTCAATATCGTTTCTCAACACACGAGGTCAAATCATGATTGATAATCGAGCTTATAAACTCCTAAAACGCATTTACAAGAAAGGCGTTTTCTTCTTCAAGGTCACGAATTCTGCGCTTTAAATCGCCACGAGTTTGAAACATTATTTTTCTCCTTTCAATTCATTGCATTTTACTATAATTAACGGTATTTTACATCATTTTATAGAAAGAGGCAATAACTTACGAGAGAATGCAAGACGGTATAATTTAGATCGGCCCCGCCGCCCTCTGCAACAAACGGCGGGGCCTTTTTGCAGCCAGCGGGGAGCGGTCGCCGCTGCTTGTCTTGACCTTACTCCGCTTTACCTGACTACTTCAACACCAAGACCTTGCAATAAGACAGCGCTCGACGTGGTTCGACAAGCCCTCATCTTACGACTTCGCGGCGCGAAAATCGGAAAAATTAAGGTGGCATAAATGAACATTCAAGAAGTGTGCAGAATCCGTAAAGAAAAACTGAAATTGACCTATCAGGACATTTCCGACGCTTCCGGCGTGCCGCTGTCCACCGTGCAGAACTTCTTTTCCAAGTTTTCGAAATCTCCCTCCATCTACACCGTCGCGCCGATCTGTAAAGCGCTTGGAATATCCATTGACGAAATATTCGGAATTTCCGAACACTTAACGCCAGTCGAGGAAACCTTACAGGCGCGTAACGACGAGCTGGAACGACACGTTGACGCAAAGGCTGATACCATCGAGATCATGCGGCGCGGAGTGCGTATCCGCAACGGTGTGATTGCTATAATGTTTGTCATTATCGTATTTCTGGCCGCGTGGTGCGTGTACATTGATTTTCATTGTATAGATTACGGGTTTTGGAGGGGGTTTTGATGAAAATACCGAAAGCAAAACTGCTGCCATCGGGGAACTGGAATGTCAGCGTCATGGTAGACGGAAAGCGCGTGTCCGTCACAGCTCCTACCAAACGGCAAGCGGAGAATGAAGCTGCCGCGTTAAAGTCCGGCGTCAAGTCTGCCGCTCGTGCGTCTGAGCGCACGGTTGGTGATGCTATCGACCGATATATTGACAGCAAGGACGCGATACTCTCTCCCTCCACCGTTAACGGGTACAGAAAACTCCGAAAGGTGGTTTTCCCGGAGCTGATGAGCGTTAAATGCTCTGCGTTGACACAGGATCGCGTGCAGCGTGCCGTGAATAAGATGGCACGGGAAAAGTCCCCTAAGTATGTCCGAAACGCTTACGGCCTGTTTACTGCGGCAATGGCGGAGGAATGCCCGGATAAAGTGTTCCGCGTATCTTTGCCGCAGAAGGAAGCCCCTAAAATTAAAATACCTACCATGGAAGAAATCAGAATCTTGCACGAGGATTGCAAGGGCACGGGCTTTGAATTGCCTTTCCTGCTGGCCGTCTGGCTCGGCCTCCGCACATCGGAGATCAGAGGTCTGACATGGGATTGTCTTGACGGTGATATCCTGACAATCAAGCAAGCAATGGTAGACGGTGAGGCCGGCCCGCAGCTCAAGCAGCCAAAAACCTATAGCGGCAACAGAAAGTTGAAAGTGCCGCCGTATATTATGGGGCTGATTGATGAAACACCGCACACAGACGAGTATATTGTCCACGCAACCAGAAATGTCCTGTATAAGCATCTGCAACGCGCGTGTGCCCGCTGCGGAGTTCAGCCGTTCCGCTTCCACGACCTCCGCCATGTAAACGCATCGGTCATGCTCCGGCTCAATGTTCCAGATAAATACGCAATGGAGCGCATGGGGCACTCCACAAACAACATGCTCAAAAACGTATATCAGCACACCATGGACGATAAAGCCGTAGCAGTGGCAGATGCCGTTGACGGTTTTTTTAAATCCGAATTTCATCTGTAATTTCATCTGCAATTCATCTGCAAAAACGCTGCTTTAACGGAAGATTACTTGCAAATATTGCAAGTAATGCGTAAACAGGCAAGCCGGAAAACCCTTGCAAATACAAGAAAAACCCCGCAGCCGTTGAGACTGCGGGGTTTTTTCATTGGTGGAGGCGGCGGGAGTCGAACCCGCAACTGAAACCGCAAAAGCATTGATATTACAATGTTTTTTATAACTCATCTGCAATTCCATCTGCAATTTACTTTCCCAGTTTCCGCATGACGCTATTATAGACGCGCTCGTTTACAATTTTCAAACTGTCCATCAGCTCGTCCATAATTTCCCACGCCTTGTCCGGTGGAACATCTGCCACTGCGCGCAGAAAATCGCTGTCGCCGTATGTTTCGATGTTGACTGGCGCGGGCGCTGCGGAGTATGCCATTGGCAAAACCCTCTCTCTGCTACCGCTTTGCTGGTCACGGATGGCATACAGCACGGCAAGGCGCTCATAGTTTGTCCAGCTTGATTCTTCCGTCTCGAGGCGAGCTATCCAGCGATTGACCTCATTCTCGTCGACCATAGGGGCGCACCCCCTTTAGCCCTCGATCGTGTCCATGCAGCGCTGGATAGCTCTGCGAATGCTTTCATCGTCGGCATCGTCAAGCATCTCCTGCAACTGACGTTTCATCTTGTCCATCGCACCGTCACGGGAGTAGTGGCCACGGACGTAGTGCGTGCCGCGTCTGCCTCTGCCGCGCATATCGTACTCGTCGCGGCGGCTGGAATAACCATCTTCTTCCATCGCTTCGATCTTGTCGATGTTCTTGATGGTATCAGTCAGCTTATGCACGATGTCAAGGTCACCTGCGCCAAGCTCACCCTTGTGAGTGATTTCTTCCAGCTCCTTGCAGAGCATGTCGCGCAGATCATACATAGATTTCATACCCATGATTCATTCTCCTTTCAGCTTACGCGGTCGATGGTCAGATTGCTATTGGCAAAGTTGACCGCCTCCGCGCTGGTGTTCTTCGCTGCCACCGTCACGCAGCAGCCGCGCGGCACTTCCACGATGGCGCTGACGTAGACGTTAAAGTAGTTTTCCACCGCAGCGGGTGTGACGGTCGCTGTGGCGCTGTTGAGCGCTTCACCGTTGACGGCAAGAGCCGTGGTAATCGCGCCTACCGTTCCACCCGTGGGAACGGCGATGTTCGCGCCAAAGCTCACCTTAAAGCGCGCCTTGCATTGCTGCGTCAGTCCGCGCAGGGTGACAAGACCGCTGCCCTCGCGGTGGACGATGCAGGGCTTGTCGCAAACCGCCATGGAGACCATCGGCACATTTTGGCCGGTGGGGACGACTGCGATACCGGGGTTTACATATTCAGCCATATATTTCAGTCCTTTCTAAAAAATACAGCGGCGGAGCTATTGCCCCGCCGCGTTTGTCGTAGTATCGGCACGGGGCCGACCATTTTCCTCGAGTGGGGAAAAAGCTATGCTATGCAGTTGTCAGCAGCCGCAAGCCGCATACTGGGTGCAGCA
>ERZ1034807.50-NODE-50-length-25493-cov-59.842716_pt1 | contig 25493 bp, 29 predicted proteins | sample MGYA00520648_ERZ1034807 | MGnify/ENA primary metagenome ERZ1034807 (study PRJEB33766, sample SAMN09781684) | gut metagenome | biome: gut microbiome | host: Homo sapiens | place: Madagascar | study: EMG produced TPA metagenomics assembly of the PRJNA485056 data set...
CAAGTGGGGTAACCGTGGAAACCGGACATATATGCGGCATAGGTACCCCGTAGTGGGAGACCACAGCGAGTGACGGGGGCTTCCCCTGAAGCGCTAAAGCAGGGCAGGACTGCAATGCCGCACCAACCACACAAGCGGGCGAGGAAGCGCGAGAAGTTAAGTACGCACAAGCTATCCGGATAGCGGCGGACAGTTAATCCGCAAAAACAGTGCGTGGCTGATGAAAAGGCGCAGCGCGGTGTGGTACCAGAGGCCGGGTAGCGCCCGGACAATGTGAGACCGTCCGGCATGGCTCACATGCAAATGACAATGGCCGCTGAAAACTGCCGTGGGGATGCGTCCCCCTTGCGATAGCCAATGTGTGGCCGCTTGAAATGCTTGCGGGGCTTCAAGCGCGCATGAGGCGTGACAATCTAAGCGGCAAGCCGAGCAAATGCGGGCGTAGCTCAGTCGGCAGAGCTTTATCGCGTGAAGGGATATGCGATTGAATACCCTTGGTCGCTGGTTCGAGTCCAGCCGCCCGTTCCAAAAGATAGTAGGAGTGCCCAATTGGGCGGGTGAACTTGTGCCATACATAGCGCAGAGGTGGGAGCGCGGCACATAAACAGGAGAAGATATGAAAATCATTAAGCACGGGAAACAAGAAAAATTTGCCCGGGCAGAATGCCCAACGTGCGAGTGCATATTTGAGTTCAATCTGAGAAACGAAGTTCAATACGTGCAAAATGTTGAGCACGACTACATGACCGGGAGAACGATTGTGCGACCGGCAGATGCGTATGTCAGGTGCCCAGAGTGTGGCAAATTTTTTGAAATCACCCCAAATATGTTAAAACTGGAAGAAGGTGACATAGATGGCAAGTAAAATCACGCAAACTATGAGAGAACAAGTCCTTGCCGACTATGACGCATGTAAGCATATAGCGACTGTGGCAAAACAAAACGGGCTTTCTGAGCCGACTATCCGCAAGATCATCGTACAAGAACGAGGAGAGAATGCCATCTCGCACACCAGAGGCGCGGCATCAGCGTCTGTTACGGCCAGGTGTACCGCAACAAATGAAGAGATTTCGCAAATTGTTAGGGAGTCATTCCAATACTTCAAAAGGTCATGCGTAAAAACTGATGAGGAATGCGCCGATAAGCTTAACGACTATTTCAAACAGTGTGTAGAGGAAGGACAAATCCCCACAGTGGAGGATATGTGCCTCGCTCTCGGTGCCGTAACTCAAACGGTTTTGGACTGGCAAAAGGGGTCGTTGGGCCCCGTGAGGGCTGGCATGATAAAAAAAGCCAAACAAATTCTGGCCGGAATAGACGCAAAACTGGTCTCACAGGGGAAAATCCCGCAGATTACGTACATTTTCCGCGCAAAGAACTTTTTCGGCATGAGCGACAAGCAGGAGGTCATCCTCACACCCAACAATCCCCTTGGGACAGAAACGCCGCCCGAAGAACTTCAGAAGAAGTACATCGAGGCGGCGTCTTGCGACTATGAAACTTGATTTTCTTAGCGACTATTCAGCAACTTTCAGAGTAGGGGCAACGACTTTCCCGGGATTATACACGGTTTAGCGACTATCAGCGACTTTCGTGCAAAATTGGGCGACTTTCGCAGCGACTTTCGGCACGAAGCTGCCAGATTGAGCGCGTGCACAGCCGCTTGACTCGCCCCCGCTTTTTGCCCGCCACGAGCAGGCCGGGAAAAGCAGGGCAGCCGCGCACCGCCCAAACGCGCTACACCACAGCACCGCCGCAAACCCCGCTAAAAGGCCACACGCGGCATATACACGGGCGGCGGTATCCCCCCAAATGCCACCCAACAACAAAAGCCCGGGAAACGCCCTTGCGGGTAAAGCAAAAAAAAGAGCCGCCCCGGAATAGCACCGGGGCGGTTGTTACCTGAATAGTCATCGGCGGAGATACTGCCGGACGCAGTACTGTGTGCTACAATAGCACGGCAGCAGCACATATAGTTGGCCCTTGCGGGTGCCTCCGGCAGTCCGCACCGGCTGCGCGTCGGGGTCCGCCAGGCGGCTAATATATCCGCGCTGGTATTTGGTGTCGGCTGCCTTATATCCGGCATTGATAGCGTCTAGATATGTCATGGCGATATATCCTTTCCGGGGCTTGCCCCTGTCAGATGGTTGATTACTTAGATTTGCGGACCACGTCGGCCAGGACGGCCAACGGAAACCAGATGATCAGTAATAAGATAGATAGCAATCCGGCACCCCCTCAGGCGAGGCAAAACCGGCGCACCGTGGTCTGCTTGGTGTACTTGGAGTACAGTTCCGGCTGATCGGCCTTAAGGGCCTTAGAGTCCAGCCGGGACGATGTGACAGCCTTGTAAGTGATCTTGTAATCCAGGCCCGCCAGGGTATCAACCCCGGCGGCGTCCATGTGCTGCTTGATGGCGTCTTGCAAGCTGTCAATCTCTGCGGCCAGCTCATCGGCCATGCGGCGCAGCTCTCTAAGCTCTTGCACCTTGGCGGCGATCTCATTAGCGCTCATGCTTGCACATCCTGCCGGGCGGATCGGATAGCTGCATACATCCGGCGGAAAGCCTGATGCAATGCCCTGGCCTGCACATCAAGCCATTCTTCCCGGCTGTTCGGTCTGCGCTCCCCGTTGCGGGTCTTTTTGAGTTCGGAGGGGGTGCAGAGGGCGGCGGCGATGTCCCTATCATACACAAGGGCAGAGCCGCCCCAGCTGTATTCGCGCCAGTCCCGCGCGCCGTCCAGTGCTGCGGCCTCGGCGGTAGTCCATGTTGCGAGATCATCGACGGAGATGTAGCCGCCCTTGTAGTAATCCGCAATATGCTGGAGCATATCCACGGCGTACCCATTCACGCCCCGGCCCCATGCGCTGCGGTCCTTGCGCTGCTCCAGCGTCTGCATTGCCTTTGCAAATACTGTTGTATAATTCATTGTATTACCTCCCGGCCTTACCGGCCTATCTCTTGACCAGGTGGGCCGGGCGTGGTACACTGTACGCGCTGGGCCGCTGGTCTGGTGTGGGGAGCGTATCCGCATTGCTTGACCGGCGGCGGGTGCGCTCCTCTGCTGTACGGATACCATTATACCAGATTATGCGTAATTGTCAATAGCAAAATCATGATTTTGCGTAATTCGTGGAGACCAGGCCACGCGCGACATGACCGGGGCGGGGGATATCAAGGGCGGGAACGGGGCCGGGTAAGCCCCAAAATGCCCGCAAAAAATAAAAGAGAAAAACAAAATGGCGGCTTGACATTTACGTTTACTGTGTGATACAATAACCGTAGAAGCCAATCCAATTTTGGATTGACCCCAAAGGAGGAGAGCCGTATGAAAAACGTGGTTGCATATATCCGCGTGAGCACAGACGGGCAAACCGGAGAAGATAAGTTTGGGCTGGACGTGCAACGTGAACAGATAGAGGAATACTGCCGCAAGAACGACATGAACATCCTGCGTTGGTTTTCCGACGAGGGAGAGAGCGGCGCAAAGTACCGCCCCGGGTTCGACGAGATTGTTTACGGAGAAGTGAACAACCCCCCTTACGAAGCTGTCGTAGTTGCGAAATCTGACCGAGTGGCCAGAGACATCAACATATACTTTTACTACCAGGGCGCACTGTTGCGCAAAGGCATTGAGCTAATCAGCATCTGCGAGGACTTCGGGGAATTCGGTGTATTTGCCGGGATGCTCAAGGCGTTCACCCTGACGTGCGCCGAAATGGAGAGAGACAACATCAACAAGCGCACGAGCGCTGGCAGAGCAGTTAAAGCCTCCCGTGGCGGCTATTCTGGCGGACGAGCACCTATGGGGTATGAAGTTCGAGGTGGTGCGCTCTGCATCAACGAGAAAGAAGCGGCTGTTGTCCGGCGGGTATTTGAGCTTCGGGACGGCGGCATGACTCTTAATGGAATTGTGGACAGTCTCAACAAGGACGGGTATACCACCCGGAACGGGAAGCCGTTCGTTATCAGCACGGTGCAAAGCATCGTGAACAACCGGAAAACCTACGAGGGATTTTACCGGTACGGTAAAAACAAGGAATGGGTCAAGGGCCAACACGAGCCGATTCTGGCAACAGGCGCGAGATGAAGTAATTCCCCCGGCCACCCGGGAGAAAATAAATGTGGAGGAAAAGGAAAATGGAGGAGGAGAAAAAGCACAAAAAACTAAAAGGCTGGCAAATTGTACTCATCGTAATGGGCGCATTGATGGAGTTTCTGGCTCTGCTTGCGTCTATAGAAAACAGGGACCCCGAGATGTTTCTGGCTTGGACATTTATGCTGGGCTTCCTGGGCGGAATTGCGTGGACAATTGTAAACGCGGTCAAGCGACGTAAAGTCGCAAATCCCTTGATTGTCACCGCAGTTTGTTTCTGCGCGTTCATCGCGGCGGCGCTAATCTTTTCTGATGGGGAGACACCGCCGGAACAGCCAGGCAAGCCCGCCGTTGAGGAGCCAACCAAGGTAGACGAGCCGAAGCAATCAGGCGAAGAAAAGCCCTGTGAACACAAGTGGGTGCTGGTGGACAGTGTGGCCGCCACGGAGGAATCCGAAGGGTACGAGGAATACAAGTGCGAGTCGTGCGGAGAAAAGGACATTAAGAAGACCCCGAAGCTCGAACATGTAGTTACGTTCGAGGAAGTCTACCGCGCGTATAAGGAAAACGAGCTTGCGGCAGACGAAAAGTATAAGGGCAATCGTTACAAAGTTACAGGGCAGATAGCTGGCCTTTCGAGCAGCGGCTTGCTTAACCTGATGGGAGGCGCGACGCTGACTATGCAGACAAACGTTGGCGGAACGATCGTGATTTATATAGCCGAATTTGAAAAAGACCAAGAAGATGCGCTCAAGCAAATCAAGGTTGGAGACACGATAACGCTCGAGGGAACGTGTGGAAGCTCGGGGTATTGGTACGATTGTGAACTTGTAGGATAACCAAGTAAATAAAAGAGACGAGTTCTTTCGGGAACCCGTCTCTTTTTATGCAAAAATGGAGGCCACATGGACTACGCAAAACTATCAGAACGCATAAAACAGCATATTGCACGGAATCCGTCCGACCATGTGCCGTACATGGACCTCCTATCCGTATGCCGACAACTGGAACCGGATGATTTCACCCTGGCCCATGAGCTGAGCAAGGATTTGCGAAAACTGAGTTCTGCGGCCCTGCACAAGTGCAGCGCAAATGCGGCAGATTCTCTGTTTGACGTGTACAAAAAGGCCATGTGCTTTGACGCACCGCACGATTTCGACACGTTTCTGCTGTACATCGAGATGAACCGCAAACCGGAGAAAAAGTTCTATGCACCGCGAAGACATTATTTGCGGCCTGTTGTGGCGGCGTATCAGGAGGTTTTAGACGGAAAGCTGCGGCTGTTGACGCTGTCGATGCCCAAACGCGCCGGAAAATCCCAGTTGGGCATCAATTTCGTCAATTTTCTGTCTGGGCGGGAACCGGACAAGTCGTCCCTAATGGAAGGGACGGGGGACGACCTGGTGAAAAGCTTTTATTCCGGGTGCCTGGAGTATTTGCAAACGCCGAATGAATATTTATTCTATGACGTTTTTCCCAATTCTCCGTTGGTGCAGACCAATGCGGACACAAAGATACTGAATCTGCGGTCAAAGTCCCGTTTCCCCACAGTCATGTGTCGATCTATTGACGCAAGACAAGTGGGCTTGTCGGAGGCTACGAACGTCCTATATCTGGATGACTGCGTAGAGGGACGCGAGGAAGCAAAAAACCGCCAGAGACTGGACGATAAGTGGGAGATCATATCCGGTGATATCCTGGGCCGAGCCATTGAGGGAACACCCATTGTCGCCACGGGGACCCGATATTCCCTGTATGACCCCATCGGCCACCTCCAAGAGGAAGCGCAAAAAGGCGGCTGGTCGTGGAAAGCCATTGAAATACCGGCACTTGACCCCGTTACGGACGAGAGTAACTACGAATACGAACGGGACGGGAAAAAGGTGTTTACCACAGCGTATTTCCGCGAACAGAGGGAGCTTTTGAGCGCGGAACAATTTGAGAGTGAATTCCAGCAGCAGCCCTTTGAAGCAAAGGGGCTGCTTTTTAACAAGGATGAGCTGAATTATTTCTTTGAACTCCCCACAGGCCGTGATCCGGACGCCGTTATTGCCGTGTGCGACACCGCAGAAAGCGGAAGCGACAGCACCGCCCTTCCCGTTGCGGCGCTGTACGGGGATGAAGTGTATATCGTGGACGTGGTGTTTGATGATTCTCCGCCGGACGTCACAAAGCCGGAATGCGCCAGGTGCCTGATCGACAACCGCGTTGCGGACGCGCTGTTTGAAAGCAACAACGCAGGCATGTATTACGCCAGAGACGTTGCGGAAATCGTCCGGCAGCGTGGATATAGCGTTGGAATACGTACAAAAAGGACCATTTCCAACAAACAGACGCGAATTGAATTTGCGTCTGACAACATCAAGAAACACTTCTGGTTCAAGCATCCGTCCACCTATAAACGGGGCAGCCAGTACTTCAATTTCATGAAGGAAGTCACCACTTACACCCGGATCGGCAAAGTTCCGCACGATGACGCACCGGATGCTTTATCCCTGCTGGAGAACGAAATCCGAATGCGAGTGGGCGGCAAAGTGGAAGTGTTCAAGCGGCCATTTTAAGGGGGTGTGCCAATGAATCTTTTTGGTCGGAAGGTTATCTACACGGACGTTGAGCACGTCACCCGGGGAAATGTGGTGGATGTTTTGCAAAAGGCTATGCCCATCCACCAGATGAACCGGGCGGACATTGAGTATCTTTACAGGTATTACAAGGGAGACCAGCCCATTTTGGGCAGGGTAAAGGACGTCAGGCCAGAAATCAACAACAAGATCGTTGTGAACCGGGCGAACGAGATTGTTTCGTTCAAGGTCGGGTATCTTCTGGGTGAGCCTGTGCAGTACGTCAGCAGGGGGAACGATGAATCCGTCGCTGAGGGCGTGTCCAAGCTCAACGATTATGCGCTTTCGGAAGACAAGGCCGCCAAGGACAAGGAGCTGGCGGACTGGTTCCATATTTGCGGCACGTCTTACCGCATGATTCTTCCGGACAGAATGGCGGACGTGGAGGAAGATGAATCGCCGTTTGAGATTTTCACGCTGGACCCGCGCAACACCTTCGTGGTGTACTCCAGCGGGCTGGGGCACCGTCCCATTCTGGGCGTGACGTATGTGCAGAAAGAGGACAACACCGTTGTTTTCTGCTGCTATTCCGAGGATACGTATTTCGAGGTAACGGAAACCTGGGATGTGAAAGCGGAGCCACAGATATTGGGCATCCCAATTATCGAATACCCATCCAATGAAGCTAGGTTGGGCGCTTTTGAGATTGTGCTCCCCCTTCTGGACGCTATCAACAACGTTCAATCCAACCGCATGGACGGGGTAGAACAGTTTGTCCAGGCGCTGATGCTGTTCCACAACGTGGACATTTCGCCCGAAGATTACAAGAATCTGAGGGCAGAAGGCGCTATTAAGTACAAGGACATTGACCCGCAGCTCAAGGCTGACGTTGGGTACCTGACGGCGGAGCTGAACCAGACGCAGACCCAGACTTTGACGGATGACATGTACGACACCGTTCTGACGATTTGCGGAATGCCGAACCGGAATGGAGGCTCCTCAACCAGTGACACCGGGTCTGCGGTCATTATGCGCGACGGATGGTCGTCGGCAGAGGCGCGGGCAAAGGACTCCGAACAGATGTTCAAACGGTCCGAAAAGCAGTTTCTGAAAATCGCCATCAAAATCTGCAATAATCTGCGGGCACTTTCGCTAAAAATGTCCGCCTTGGAAATTCGGTTTACGCGCCGAAACTACGAAAATATCAGCGAAAAGGCCAGTGTTTTGGTAGCCATGCTGAACAACGGGAAAATTGCTCCCCAACTGGCATTTACGCACTGCGGCATGTTCTCCGATCCTCAGCTTGCGTACAAAATTAGCGCGGAATATGCCGAAAAGCAAGAAGAAAAGCAAGAAGAAAAGCAAGAAGAAAAGCAAGAAGAAAAGAAACTATCGACAGGGAAGTCGTTAAAACGCAACGGGGAGACAACCTCGGAAAAAACAGAAAACGGTGCGGAGGGAACCGCCGAAAAAACGCAGGAGGTATCAACATGAAAATCGACACCAGCAGAATCGAAGGTTACGCAGATATGTCCACCGAGGACAAGCTCAAGGCCCTGGAGGGCTTTGAGTATGAGGACAACGCCGCAGAGCTTTCTCGGCAGAAGAACGCTATTTCCAAGGCAAACTCCGACGCCGCCCAGTGGAAAAAGAAGTACAACGACATGCTTTCCGAGGACGAGCGCAAGAAGCAGGAGCAAGCCGATAGCATTGCCGCCATGCAGATGGAGCTTGACGAGCTGAGAACGGCAAAGACCGTTTCTGAGTACAAGGCCAAGTTCGTGGCGCAGGGCTATGCAGAGGACCTGGCAGATGACACTGCCAAAGCTCTGGCGGCTGGTGATTCTGCAAAGGTTTTTGCGAACCAGCAGAAGTTCTTGGACGAGTATGCCAAGAAGGTAAAGTCCGACATCCTCAAGGGCACTCCCGCGCCGCACGGCGGTGCCGGTCCCGTTGGAGTTGATTACGACAAGAAGATCGAGGAGGCGCGTGCAAGCAAGAACTATGCGGAAATCGCTTATTACACGCGCCTGAAGGCACAGGAAGAATCCGCAAATAACAAATAAAAGGAGTTAAGACATGGCAGATACTTTTGCTACCAGCTTTGCAACGCTGAACTATTCCGGCATGCTCTTTAACAAGGGCAATACCAAGACCCCCCTGAGTTCCATTATCGGTTCCCGGGCTAAGGTGACGAACCACGTAGAGTTTGTTACCGGCCAGGAGTACACCACCGGCGGCGGAGAACAGCCCGCCATCTCCGAGTCTGCGTCTTTGACCGCTCCCGATGCTTCTATTGTGACCCGGGAGCAGCAAACAAACGTTACCCAGATTTTCCATGAGGCTGTCGGCATCTCCTATGCCAAACAGTCCAATATGGGCACCCTGTCTGGCCTGAACGTGGCTGGTCAACAGGCAAACCCCATTAATGAGCTGGACTTCCAGGTGGCCGCCAAGATGCAGAAGATCAACCGCGACATTGAATACACGTTCATCAACGGCGTGTACAACAAGGCCACCGATGACACCAAGATCAACAAGACCCGTGGACTTGCCGCCGCAGTCACCACAAACGTCACGGCCATGGGCAGCAAGCCTCTGGGCCTGTGGGATATTGCCGACATGGTGAAAAAGGTCTATGGTCAGAACGCTCCCACCGATGGCCTTTGCCTGTGGTGTGACGCTGTGACCATGTTCCAGATCAACGCCGACGCTGTTCAGAATGGCCTGACCGTGGTTCCTGCTTCGCGTGAAATCAACGGTATTTCCCTCTCCAGCGTGGTTACTCCCCTGGGCGTGGTGTACCTGTACCTCGGCGAGTGCCTGCCCGCTGGCACCGCTCTGCTGCTGAACCTGGACGCTATTTCCCCCGTGTTCCAGCCTGTGCCCGGCAAAGGTAACTTCTTCCTGGAACAACTGGCCAAAACCGGCGCGGGCGAGAAGTATCAGCTGTTCGGTCAGATCGGCCTTGACCATGGCCCTGAGTGGTATCACGGCAAGTTTACCGGCATTGCCACCACCTTCACCAAGCCCACCTACAGCCGCAGCGTGTTCATCGCCAACGACGCCAGCAATCCCGTTAACACCAAAGCTGTCACCGGCTGATCTGGAGGTATGAGATGCGCGACGAAGAAAAACTGGCCATGCTGGGAGACATGACCGGAGAGACAAGCGAATCGATTCTCTCTGCGTATCTGAATATTGCGGCCAGCAAGATTCTCCGCAGAGCGTTTCCGTTCGGGACAGATTCTACTGCTGTCCCCGCATGCTACGAGATCAACCAAATTGAGATCGCCGCATATCTCATCAACAAGCGTGGAGCAGAGGGGGAAACAGCGCATAGCGAAAATGGCGTTTCCAGGTCTTATGAGGGCGGCGACGTGCCGCCTTCTCTTATGCGGGAAATCGTGCCGTTTGCGGCCACCATGTGAGGTGCAAGGATGAAAATCATGCACCGAAACAAAAGGCCGTTTTGGTATCTTTTGTACCAAGGGACAGAACTGGGGAAGGACGCTGGTGGCTACGAAACCGGCGAAAAAAACGTGAAATATGGGGACCCGGTGAAAATGGAAGCCAATATCTCCCCGGCTGCTGGGTATGCTCAGATTCAGCAGTTTGGGCAGTTTATCTCCTATGACAAGGTGATTATCACAGATGATATGACCTGCCCCATTGACGAAAACGCAGTACTTTTTATCGACAAAAAGCCGGAATATAAAGACGGAAGGCCGCTTTATGACTACGTTGTAAAGCAAATTGCCAAGTCTCTGAATTTGGTTTCCATCGCCGTCAGCAAGGTGAATGTGTCGTGAAAATGACTGTAAAGACGGCGCTGTCCGCTGCGGGCATTCAACGGATGATTGACGTAGTCGAGGATTACCGGACGTGGCTGGAGGACCGGGCAAACGCGCTTCTCCGAGAGCTTTCTTCCATGGGGTATGATATCGCATCCGCAAAATTTGAGTCTGCCGTATACGACGGGACAAACGACGCGAATGTAAAAATCGAAGAACGGGACGGACGCACGGCGGCGGTAGTAGCTGTCGGGGCGTCCGTCCTGTTTATTGAATTCGGCACTGGCGTTATGTACCCGGACAACCACCCGGAAGCTGCGCGAAACGGCATGGTTCGCGGCGCTTACGGAAAGGGTCACGGCAAGCAAAGGACGTGGGGCTACTACGGGGACCCCGGAACAAACGGAGTTGAGAAAACGAACCCAAAAACCGGCAATACGGTGGTTCTTACTCACGGCAACCCGGCCAACATGTCCATGTACGACACGGTAAAGGAGCTTTCAGACAGGCTCCCAGCCTTGGTCAAGGAGGTGTTCCGATGATCGACATTGAAAGCAAGGTGTATACGCCAATCGCGGAACAGCTCCGCGAGAAATACCCGGGCATTGACGTGGCCGGGGAGTACATCAATGCACCCCCCAAATTCCCACATGCCAGCATTGTGGAGCAGGACAATTACACCGCCGCAAATCGACTAGATTCATCCGAAAGAGAGAGATATTCCGTACTGATGTACGAGGTAAATGTCTACTCCAACAAAACTGGCGGGAAAAAGAGTGAATGCCGTTCCATCATGGCAGACATCGACAGGATGATGTATGCGCGTAACTTCACAAGGATTTCCATGTCCCCGGTCCCGAACATGGAAAACGCTTCTATCTACCGTCTTGTTGCCAGATACAGGGCGGAAACAGACGGGGCCACTATTTTCAGACGATAACAGAAAGGAATGATGACCTATCGCTATCTCTACCTACATGGTTTTCCTGATGCATAAAGATACCAGCGCTGCGTCGTGGTCGAAGCTGATCGACATCAAAGAGTTCCCCGATCTGGGTGGCGACCCCGACATGCTGGAAACCACCACGCTTTCCGACAAGATGCAGACCTTCATCGCGGGCATCCAGTCCATGGACGGCCTGTCCTTCACCGCCAACTACACCTTGACCGATTATAAGGCGCTTAAGGCGATGGAGGGCAAGCAAGAGGATTACGCCGTATGGTTCGGCGGCACTGAAAGTGCGGGAACGCTGACTCCTACCGGTTCCGACGGCAAGTTCAGTTTTAAGGGCGAGTTGTCCGTTTACCCCACTGGAGGCGGTGTCAACGAAGTTGTGGGCATGGCTATCACCATCGCCCCCTCGACCGTAATCAACCTGGAGAACGAATAAGGAGGAAACAGAATATGGCAAAGACGCTTACTGTTAAGGACCCCGTGACTGGCATTGCGTACACCCTGGAATATACCCGCAAGACCGTGGAGCTGATGGAGAAAGAAGGGTTTGTTGTGACCGAAGTCGAAAGCAAGCCCATGACCGGTATCCCCGCGCTGTTTGCTGGAGCTTTTAAGGCTCATCATCGGTTTGTTAAGCCCGACGTGATCGACAGGATTTACGCGGGTATGTCCAAGAAGGACGAACTGATCGGCAAACTGGTTGAGATGTACAACGACCCCATCATCGCCCTGCTGGACGAGCCTGTGGAAAGCGAGGAAAACCCTACCTGGACGGCGAACTGGTAAACGAGTCGCCGTCGAATAAAGCGGGGGAGCCAATCCCCCGCTATTCCGATAAATTCTATGAGCTGTTTCCGTATTATCTGGCCATTGGTATGACCTATAGCCAGTACTGGGACGAAGACTGCGAACTGGTCAAATATTACAGGGAAGCGGCGAAGATTAAACGCGATTTGGCAAACCAAACCGCATGGCTGCACGGCGCATACATTTATGAAGCCGTGGCGGACTTAGCACCCATTCTCCGCATGGGCGGCAAGAAAGGCACCAGGCCAAAGCCGTACCGTGATTCCCCATACGACCTGTATGCAAAGAGCGAAAAGCCCAAAAAACAGGAGCAAGGCGACAAGAAGGCGCGGTCCGTCATGGAGATGTTTATGATCGCGAACAACAAACGATTCGAACAGGGAGGTGGCAAGAATGGCGGATAATGTGGAAATCCAGGGTATTGAGTTTCAAATTAAGGAAAACAGCGACAGCGCTGTAGCGTCTCTGGAAAAGCTGCAAAATACCCTGGTTCGTCTGAAAACGGCCACATCCGGGGGCGTGTCGGCTCTGCGCACTACTGCCAGGCAGTTGGACTCCCTGAACAAGGCCCTGGAGAACACCAGCGCAGATAAGATCCAGCGGCTCCGGTCCTTGACCAGCGGGCTGAAAAGCCTGAGTGCGGTCAGCGCCGTCAGAATCTCCAGTTCCGTGCCGAACCAAATCGCCGCACTTTCTACGGCGCTGAGCCAAATCAAGACAACGGACGGCGATAAGCTGATTGCCCTTGCAGACGGTATGCGACCGCTCTCCGAACTGGGACGTTCCCATCTCACATCGTTTATTAGCCAACTCGGCAAACTCCCGGAGGTTATGCATGAGCTTGATGCGGCGGACTTGGATAAGTTTAACCGCCAAATGAAGGAGCTTGCGGCGGCGATTCGTCCGTTGTCTGACGAGATGCAGCGGCTCGGAACGGGATTTGCTGCGCTACCCGCCAGACTACAGCGGGCCATTACGATGGTAAACCAGTACAACACCGCCGTGCAGCGCGGGACGCGCAGAACGAGCATGTTCGGCAGAGCTACGGGCATGATTCGGTTCGGAATTTTGTATGCTGGGCTGCGGCGCGTGGTGGGCCTTATCGGAACGGCTATCACGGAATCCAACACGTACCAGGAGGACCTGAACCTGTTCAGCGTCGCGCTGGGTAAATACGCAAAGGAAGCGCAGAACTACGCAGAAAAAGTATCTTCTGTGATGGGCATCGACCCGGCGCGGTGGATGCGGAACCAGGGTGTGTTCCAGACGCTTCTGACTGGATTTGGCGATACCGAAGAACGGGCATACACCATGAGCAAAAATTTGACACAGTTGGGCTATGACCTGTCCTCTTTCTTTAACATCTCTATTGAGGACTCCATGCAGAAGCTGCAATCCGGCATTGCAGGCGAACTGGAGCCCCTGCGAAGATTGGGCTATGACCTGTCTGTTGCGCGGTTGCAGCAGGAAGCGCTGAATCTTGGTATTACCAAGAGCGTTTCCGCCATGAATCAGGCGGAAATAGCAGAACTGCGGTACTACGCTATTATGACACAGGTGACGACCGTACAGGGCGACATGGCCCGAACTCTGGAAGCTCCTGCGAACCAACTGCGTGTGCTTAGAGCAGAAATCACTCAGGTGTCCCGTGCAATCGGCAATCTGTTTATCCCGATTCTGACTAAGGTTCTGCCTTATGTCATTGCGTTTCTGCAAATTGTCCGCGAGTTGGCGAACGCGCTGGCTAAACTGTTCGGGTTTGAGCTTACGGACGTTGACTGGGATGGTGTGAATCGTGGAGCCGTTGCCGCCGGGGAGCTTTCGGACAGCATGGATGCAGCGGTAGATGCTGCCAAGGAGTTCAAGCGCTACACCATGGGCTTTGACGAATTGAACATCCTGCCGTCCAACGCGGGTTCTTCCGGCGGAACGGATGCTGGCGTTACCGGCTCTGGTGGGCTTGGGATTAATTTGCCTGAGTACGATTTTCTGGCCGGGGCCGTGAGCAGAAATGTTGAACAGATTAAGACAAAGCTCAAAGAACTGCTGCCGCTGGCCATTGCTGTTGGAGCGGCTTTTGCGGGATGGTCCATCGCTAAAGGCGTTCTGCCTGCAATCGCGTCTATAACCGGAAAGCTTGCGACGCTCATTCCTATGGCCGGAACGATTGGTACGGGGATGCTCGCCGCCGGAGTCGGCATGGTGATTGCTGGACTACCGACGTACTTGGTATCTGTATACGATGCCATTAAAAACGGGCTTAATTGGTTGAATGGCGTGCTTATTCCTCTGGGCTCCACCATGGCGGGTGCCGGTGTGGGTGCAATCATCGGGTCGCTTGGAGGGCCTATTGGTATGGGAATTGGTGCTCTGATCGGCCTCGCCGTCGGGGCGCTGACCGACTTTGCAATCTGGATAGTGCAGAATTTTGGCAATGAAATAGCCGGGTTCTTTACAGACATTTGGGAATGGTTTGACGGGAAGATCATTCAGCCTGTCGCAAATGCCTTGAGCACGGCGGCAAATTGGGTATGGGAGAAGGTCATTTCCCCAATCATTGAGTTCTTCCGCCCCGTCGCCGAAGCTGTGGCGGAGGTTGCGGCACACATCTGGGATAACGCTGTGGAAATTGCATCCGGAATCTTCAACGGCGTCGAAGCCATTTGGAGCAAGATAAAGGAAATTTCCCTAAAAGTCGCGGAAATTTTCGTAGCTCTCGGGAATGCGTTCTACACTTATGTCATTTCCCCAATCGTCAGTTTCGTAAAGAGGTACATTTATGAGCCATTGAAAAAAGTAGACGCATGGATTATCGATAAAATCATCATGCCCATTGTTGCGTTCATCGTTGGTAAGCTGAGCTATATAAGGGATACGGCCGTCAAAATCTTTAAAGGAATTTGGACGACAGTATCCGATTTTGCCTCTGGCATTTTCAAGGGCGTAATCAACGGAATCTTTTCCACAATTGAGCGAACGATTAACGGATTCATACGAATGCTGAATCTGGCAATCGGGCTAATCAACAAAATCCCTGGAGTAAATATTACGAAAGTCGAGCCGATCTACATTCCGAGGCTTGCCGAGGGCGGTTTCCCCAATGAAGGACAACTGTTCATTGCCCGTGAAGCTGGCGCGGAGATGGTGGGCAACATCGGCAGACGCACTGCCGTTGCAAACAACGACCAAATCGTTTCCGCCGTGTCTGACGGCGTGTACCGCGCGGTAATGTCCGCTATGTCCAATAAGGATGGAGCGACCGGGGATATCAATCTTACCGTTGTCCTGGACAGTGACACGGTGTATCGCAACGTCGTAAAGAAAAATAAAGAGGTAGTCCGGGCAACCGGCAAATCTCCCTTGTTTGCGTAAGGAGGGCACATGGCAATCATCACGGTAAAAAAGAAAGACGCAACCACTGTGCCGCTCCCTGACCCCAAATCTTTTTCCTGGGGCTTGCAGGACGTAGATGCAGACGGTTCCGGAAGAAACCAGAATGGTGATGCGTTCCGCGACAGGGTAGCCAGGAAACGGAAGTGGACCATGGAATGGCCCCCTTTGACTGCTGAACAATGCTCCACAGTCCTGAAAGCCGTCACGGACGTGTTTTTCCAAGCAACAGGACCGGACGCGGAAGATGGCGTAAACCGCACCATGACATGTTATGTGGGCGACCGGACTACTCCCATGTATTCTTGCATCGATGGGGAATGGAGATGGGAAAGTCTGTCCATGAACTTTGTGGAGAGGTGACGCCATGTACAATGTCTCCACCGCGTTTCACGCCGCTTTTGCGGATTATGGCCGTGAGATCAAGGCCAAGGTGATTTTCAACGGGCAGACGGAGCTGGACGGAGAATACGTTCAGGAGATCACCGCAACACCGGCGTTTGACTCTTCAGACGGCATTTCCGTCGGCTCCGCCTGTTCCGGGCGGTGCAAAATCCGCATTTACAAGCCGGATGGGCCGTTGCAATTGTCCGGTGGGTACTTTGTTCCGTATATCGGCATCTACGTTCCTGACGGTAATACAGACACGACAGCCATCGCCGGTCAGGCTGTGGCCGGTAAGGCAATTGTCGGCGTAAGCACCGCAGCGTCTGGGGTGGAATATGTCCCCCTGGGGCGATACTACATTCCCGCAGACGGCGTGGAAAATTTGGTGTATGGCTGGGAAATCACCGGCTACGACCAGATGGCATCTTTGACGGAGCAGTACACCCCGCAAATTGAGTTCCCCGCCACGCCAGACGCTATGCTGACGGACCTGTGTGCGCAAAGCGGCCTGACTCCCCCAACGGTGACTTTTCCGGATATGACAATCGAGTCTGTGTTTGAGGGCACCATCCGACAGCAGCTGGGGTGGCTGGCTGGACTGTGCGGACAGTCCGCGCACTTCGACCGGGACGGCAATCTGGTGTTTAAGTGGTACGCAAAGACTACTTTTCAGGTCAGCCGGGACCAACAGTACATGTCCGGCCTTACCCGCACGGCAGACGATCTGTACACGGTATCCAGCCTCACCACCGGCACGGAAGATGAACCCATTACATCCGGCACCGGCTTGGGCATCACATCTACAAACCCATACATGAACCAGGCCGTTGCAGACCTGATTCAGCCGGAGTTAGAGATATCCTTCCAGCCCTGCGACGTAAAATGGCGTTGTGACCCGTCTGTTGAGGTGGGCGACGTCATCCAGGTGGAGGGTGATACCGGCGAATGGCTGGACGTGTGCGTCATGGAACAGGAAATCCACCTGTACGGCGGCCTTTCCTCTACGATGCACAGTTACGCTCCGCAGGACGCGGATTACGCCATGGAAAGCCCCACAGAGCAGCGCATTAAGCGGGCTTATGAGAGCCTTACCAAGGCCATGCAGAACGCTACGCAAAAGATCATCGGGGCAAAGGGCGGGTATTATGAACTGACACTGGACGAGCAGGGGTTTCCCATCGGCTGGACCCTGCGAGATACGCCTACCATTACGCCCAATACCCGGATGTGGATTATGTCCACAGGCGGTCTGGGATTCTCCAAGGACGGTGGCAATACCATTTCCGGTGTTGCCTTGACCATGGACGGAGAGATCAATGCAAATGTCATCACCGCCGGGCAAATGTCTGCCGAAAGAGTCACCGTCAACGGCCAGACGCTTTCGGATTTCATCGAGGCGGGGATTGACGATGACGGCCATCCGGTATTGCGTATCGGCTCCTCTGCATCGGAGATCGTCCTGAAGGAGTACAACGACAAAATCGGATTCTACGATACTTCCGGGACCCTTCTGGCGTACTGGAACAACAACAGCTTTGAACTGGTGGAACTGAGCAAGTTTCGTCTGGGTCCTATGGGCATTGTCGTACAGCCTAACGGGTCCGTGTCCTTCGTGGGGGTGAATTGATGGCGAGTATTTACGGTGCAAAATCTTCCACCGGCTGGCAATTGCGGCTGGATTACAGCGTATCCCAGAGCATCGCGGACAACAAGTCCACACTGTCCCTGACGCTGTACATCTATGACGGCACCGGTGAGAGCTACAACCTGGACGCCAATAGTTGCTATTACACTCTGCAAGGCACCAAGGTGTATAACCCGTACCGGTACAATTCCAGGGGCTGGTACAAGCTGGGCAGCAAGTCCATCACCGTGGCTCATAACAATATGGGCAAGGGATCTGTGGTGCTCTCCGCGGACTGGCACAGCGGGTTTACGTCATCCTACACGCCATCCAGCCTGACGGTTTCCGGCACGGTCAATCTCCCGGATATCCCCCGGGCATCTTCCGTTTCAGCGACCGGACTTGTGCTGGGTTCTGCCGGTACACTTGCAGTGACTCGGGCCGTGAGCACTTTTACGCACACCATCAAACTCAAGTGCGGCTCTGCGGCACAGGTAACTGTGGCGACAAAATCCAGCGCCACATCCATATCGTATACGCCGCCCTTGGATTGGGCCGCGCAGAATACGTCTGGAATCTCCGTAAACATTACGGCGGAAATTACCACCTACAACGGGGACGCCGTGGTGGGCACCAATACGACCACACTGACGGCCTCCATCCCTGCATCGGTAAAACCCACCCTGTCCGCGAGTTTGTCCGACACCTCCGGGTATCAGCCCACATACGGCTGGGTGCAGGGCAAGAGCACTCTGAAAGCCACGTTTGCTGCCGCCGGGTCTTATGGCAGCACCATCAAGGCCAAGTCTCTGACCATCGGCGGGAAAGCCGCCAGCCCGGACGGGGCGAATGCCCTTACAGGCAGTGGCACAATGGACGTTATAGCCACCGTGACGGACAGCAGAGGGCGCACGGCATCCGTTACCCATAACATCACCGTAAACGCTTACAGCGGCCCTGGAATCCAGGATTTGACCTTCCTGCGTGGCGACTACTCCGGCGGGGCATGGACGGACAACGACATGGGCGATGACATCAAGCTGACGTTTACGTTATCCATCCAGCTGACCGGAAACAAGGCCACCGTGGAAATCACAGGAGCCAGCAATCTGACCGGCCAGACCTCCGGGGCGAAAACCGTGTATCTGGTGGACTATGGCACCGACTCCACCGGTGTTGTGCAGGTCAAGGCGACAGACGCTCTGGGCGGCACTGTGACCCGGGAAGTCACCATTCCCACGGTAGCTGTGCCGCTGAACATGAACTTCGATTTGCAGGCAATCTGCTTCGGCGGCGTGGCGGAAAAGGAAAAGGCGGTGGAATTTAAGTGGCCCATCCATTACATGGGCAAGTCTCTCCTCGATTTCCTCCACCCGGTTGGCAGCATCTACCAGTCCACCGTAGCCACCTCCCCGGCGGAACTGTTCGGCGGGACGTGGGAGCAGGTCAAGGACGTATTCCTTCTGGCGGCTGGCTCCTCCCACGCGGCTGGCTCTACCGGCGGCGAGGAGGAGCACGTCCTGACGGAGGCGGAGATGGCAAACCACACCCACGGATACGATTACACGGGCCAGAGCGACGCCACCGGCACCGGGGCCATCAAGATCGTGTCTCCCGGCGGCACCGCCAACGCTTACACGGGCAAGGCTACGTCCAACTGCGGGGACCAGCCCCACAACAATATGCCGCCGTACCTGGCCGTGTACACATGGCGCAGGACGGCTTAAGGAGGGAGTATATGCCCGAAATCAAAATCAAAGTCCGCGACAAGTGCGCTGATGGCGAGGGCGTGATTATCTGCAACAACAGCGACTACACGGTGGTGTGGGACCTGGACGGGGAATGGACGCCTTACGACACCAAGACCATGCGAGTGAACCTGGCAGACGGCACCTATCAGGACGTGGTGTTCACCGGAGACACTGCGACCCTGCCGGTGCTGACTGCATCCGGCTGGGTGTCCGTGGGCCTGTATGCCGGAGATATCCACACGTCCCGGGCGGCCCGGCTTCTGGCGCTGTCCTCCGTGCTTACTCCCGGCGGTTCCCCTGCCGCCCCGGCAGAGGACGTATATGCTCAAATCATGGCCAAGCTCAACGAGCTTTCTACCGTCTCCCCGGAGGATATCGCCAAAGCCGTGGAGGACTACCTGACGGAGCACCCGGCGGCCTCTGCGTCCATGCGGGTGGAGGGTGGCTATATCCAGTTCTCCAGCGATGGGAAAACCTGGGAAAACGTGATTGCCCTGGCCGATCTCAAGGGCTCTCCCGGCTCTCCTGGTTCTCCCGGCAAAGACGGCCTAACTCCGCATATTGGCGACAACGACAACTGGTATCTGGGCGACACTGATACCGGCAAACCTTCACGCGGCGCACCCGGCGCAAAAGGAGACCCCGGCAAGGATGGCGCAGGGATGGACGTCACCGGTGCAACTGTCGGCCAAACCGTCAAAATCGCGGCGGTGGATGGCAACGGCGTGCCTACCGCGTGGGAGCCGGTGGATATGCCGTCCGGGAGCGGGGAAAAGGCGTGGATTCTTGTGGCGGATACTGTGACAGAAGAAGGTGCCGTTGGCGCTCAATGGTTGAGATGGAATAAAGATATAGCTGGGAACGCTTTTTCTTATTCAGAACTTATAGTGAAAGTTACTCCGAAGTATGCGGATAACAATTCTCACGATATAATAGTCTCGCTGGAAAACAACAAAAACTACTGGCTATTCGATAGTGTTCTTCAAAATGATATCCTCGGTATTATGCATTTTAAAATTATCCTTTCCGAAGGGTTGGGATTGGTGCGAGGGGAATGGGCAAAAAATCCTGACCATCATGGAGGATCGTACGCCACTGTAAACTTGTGGGTAGCGAGTAATTCGGAATTCTTTATTCCTGTTCCGACAAGTGTACAGATTGGATTACGCGATTCTCCCCTGGCCGGGACGCAGATTCAGGTATATGTTCGATGAGGTACGAAGATGAAAATATACGAAAACGGCGTAATCCGCGAAATGACGCCCGAAGAAATCGCGGAAATGGAAGAAGCCAGCGCCCGCTACGAGGCAGAAGAGAAGCATCGCCCTCTTTCCACCGATGAAGTCCAAGTCATGATCATCCGCCAGCAAATCAACACGCTTTCTGTGGACGACGCAACGGCCTTCCGTATGGCGGCATTCTACCCCGACTGGGAAAGCGGGAAGGCCTATACGGCTGAGAATGGCTGCCCGGTAGGCTATAAGGTAGTCCGGGCCGGAAAGCTCTGGAAGCTCCGCCAAGAGCACACATCACAGGATAGCTGGGCACCCGGCATGACCGGCACGGAAAGTCTTTGGGAGGAAATCTGTGAACATCACGATGGGACGAAGTACGATGCTATCCCCTACAACGGCAATATGGCATTAGAGGCCGGGAAGTATTACACCCAAGACGGCGTATTGTACCTGTGCAATCGCGATACCGGTAACCCGGTGTATCATCCGCTGAGCGCACTGGTGGGGCTGTATGTGGAGGTGGTAAGCGATGGCTCTTGAAAAAGTGGTGTACGAGGATAACGTAACGGTTATCGATGCCGCACAGCTCAACGCTATCCAGGATGAGATCATACGGGTGAGTGCTGACAAATCCATGGGCCTGTCGGGTCTGGCGGCGGATGACCAGATCATGGTGTCCGCCGTGGATGCAGACGGCAAGCCCACCGGTTGGCGGAAAAAGTACCGGGATGTGCTCAACGTCAAGGACTTCGGGGCCAAGGGCGACGGCAGCACGGATGACACGGCGGCCATTCAGGCGGCCATTGACAGGGCTGTGTCGACGCTGGCCATGGCCGTGTATGTCCCGGCGGGCACCTACATCATCACCGCGCCGCTGGTCATCCAGACCTACAGCGATGCGGTGGCCACCATCGACGGCGTCAAATGGTGGGAGGGCCGCAGTCCGGCACTGATCGGCGAGAATCCGTCCACCGCCATCATCAAGAAAACCGGCAATGCCGCCAAAACCATGCCCACGGTGGACAGCTGGTCCGGCGGCTGGGGAGCCATTGACGCCGCTATCATCCTGGGCCGCACGGACGGCGCGGAAAAGGGCAGCGGGCCGGTGCTCCGGAACCTGTCCATCAAGAACGCATCCACGGCGGCGGAGCACTGGGCCATCTACGGCGACCGCAGCCGCTGCACCATCGAGCACTGCAATATCCGCACCGGCAGCCACGGCATCCGGCTGCACAGCTTTTTCAACCGGCTGGCGGACCTGTATCTTGTGTGCGCCTCCAACGCCGTCCACATCGACTACGGCACCAGCACCGTCCTGGAACGGGTCTATTGCAGCGGCGCGGCCAACCCGTATATCATCCAGTCCGCCTACAGCACCCTGTCGCAGGTGTGCTGCGACGGCGGCACAGGGACGATTTTCAGCATCACCGGCAATGGCGTGGTGCTCAACGGGTGCGGGGCCGAGTCCAAGGACGCGGCGGTGTATGTCTCCGCCGGGGTGGACAGCAATCTCACCATTAACGGCTTTTACGGGTGGCGGCAGATAGCAGGCGTGCCCATCATGATGGCCAACCGCGCTGCGGTCACCGTGTGCGGGCTCCAGCTCTATGAGCGCAGCGCCGACACCTACACCAACACAGCGCTTGTGGACGTAACCGGCCCCACTGCGCAGATTGCGCTGTCGCTGATCGGGTTTTCCATCATCCGGTCCGCCGGGCGCACCGGGCAGCTGCCCGACCTGCTGGCCACGATCCCCAGCGCAGACAGCAAGATTTTTCTTGCGACAGATGGGCTTAACGGTTACTTCTATCCTACCCCTTCCGGGCTGGTGCCCTACGATGGCTATGCCAGCGGAAACCGGCAGTATCTGGCAGATACCGTTGCCCTGCCCGGTCAGGGCGGAACGCTGGACGGGGATAAGTATTACCCGGGCATGTCCGTCTGGGACAGCAGCCTGGGCAAGCCCAAGTGGTGGACCGGCTCCGGGTGGTGGCAGCCTGTCGCCGCGCCCATCACCCCGGCGGATACCTCGTTCGTCCAGGCCGCCGAGGGTGAATACCAGCAGCAGCCGAATTTTACGAGTGCATTAAATACGGCTGACCCAGATTTTAAGCCCAACACTAGACTCAATGGCTCCGGCGGAGAAAGCACGGACGTGCGGACCTACACCATGTGGACAAGCGGCTACATCGGGTGCAAGGCCGGGGACGTGATCCGGGTGCGCTGCCCGGATGGCACCTTTGAGAACGGCGGCGGCTCCATCTGGCCCATTGCCGTGCAGTACAACGCCACGAAGGTTTCTACTGGCGCTGTGACATACAAAGCCACCTCCGGGACCTCCTACGATGCGGTATTCGACAGCGACGGCAAGGGCTTTAGTATTACCATTAACGATCTCAGTGTGGCGTTCATTCGTATCGTGGGCAACGGTGATGCCGCCGGGGCCATCATCACCAAGAACCAGGAGATCACCTATAAGCAGGTGTGGGTGGGCACCCCCATGCAGTTCGGGGACGAGGTCAAGCAGAACATGTCCAACGTATTTGTGCAGGCCCCCAACGGCACCCTGTACACCATCGCCGTGGACAACAGCGGCAATCTGTCGGCCAAGGCATTCACGCAGTAATCACGCCGCCCAAGGCGGCAGGAAAGGAGATTTTACATGAAGGAAAACACGATCAAGGCCGCGCTGGCGGCCGCCCTGGGGGCACTGTGTGCCTACGGGGTGCAGCTGCTGGTGCCGGTGCTGGTGCTGGTGGTGGTGATGCTGCTGGACTACGCCACGGGCATGACCAAGGCATGGAACGCCGGGGAACTGTCCTCCCGGGTGGGCCTGCGGGGCATCCTGAAGAAGGTGGGCTACTTGGTCATCGTCACCGTGGCCGCTGTGGTAGACTGGCTGCTGCGCTACGGAGCCGACACCCTGGGCTGGGACTGGCCGGTGGAGTTCCTGTTTGCCAGCATCGTCATCATCTGGCTGGTCATCAACGAGCTGCTGTCCATCCTGGAGAACGTTTCGGCCATTGGCGCACCGGTGCCGGGCTTTTTGCAGGCCCTGCTAAAAAAGCTGAAGGTACACACCGAGGACACGGCAGAGGAGAACCTGCCGGGAGAGGAGAATAGCGATGAGTAAGAAGGTCTACATCAGCCCCAGCGACCAGGTGAGCAACGCTTACGCCTGGGGCAACACCAACGAGCACGTCCAGTGCCAGAAGATCGCCGAAGCGGAGGCGGCAGCCCTGCGCCGCAGCGGCGTGGAGGTGAAGCTGGCTGCCTTCGGCACCACCATGGCCCAGCGCTGCGCCGAGTCCGACGCCTGGGGCGCGGACATCCACAACTGCGTCCACACCAACGCCTGCAACGGCAAGGTCATGGGCACCCGGCTGTTCTGCTACGCCATCCCCGGCAAGGGGTACAATGCATGCAAGGCGGTGTTTGCGGAGCTGGCCCCGCTGTCCCCGGGCACGTCCGAGAACATCCAGGCCAATTCCCGGCTGTACGAGGTGCGCGTGCCCGACGCGCCCAGTGTGTACTGCGAGTGCGAGTTTCACGACACCGCCGAGGGTGCCAAGTGGATCGTGGAGCACACCACGGACATCGGTGAGGCCATCGCCAAGGGCCTGTGCAAGCACCTGGGCGTGACCTTCGTCCCGGCTCAGACGCAGAAGCCCGCCGAAGAACCCAAGGCCGACACCGAGCAGGTGCTGTACCGGGTCCAGGTGGGAGCCTTCTCCGTCCGCGCCAACGCCGACAGGATGCTGGAAAAGCTGAAAGCGGCAGGGTTTGCCGGGTTTGTGGTGAAGGGGAAGAAGTAATAGCAAGGCCCCGGGGAGTTCCCCGGGGCCTTCATCGTCATCTGTCATTGCCTGCTTGGAAAAGCAGGCGGAGCACGTCGCCGAGATGCTCCGCTGTGTAGTTTCCCCACCAGTCGGGCGGAATGCGGGCCAGCATATCCTCCACATTGGGGGCATCCCGCAGGCCGCTGTACTCTACGGCCTGCCGCATCTTGATTGCCCGGCGGCGATCTTCCGGGGACAGTTCCCCATCCACGTCCCCGGCTGTGATCATTCGGGGCGGCGGGGTGATATCATCCATGCGGCAGTTAAACACTACCGCCAGTTTCCGAAGCGTTTCCGCCCCCGGGGCCACCAGCCCCCGCTCCCACCGACTCACACTGGTCTGCGGGGACCCGACCAGTCTGGCAAGTTCCGCCTGGGAAAGGCCCAGGCCCTCGCGGTACTCCCTGATGGTCACGCCGACGCCCCCCGGTAGCAGCACACATCCGCTACCTCGCGACCCAGCGCGATGAGGTCCCACAGCTCCAGGCCGAGGACCCCCCAGATGGAGTCGCCAATGTCCTCCACGACCTCCTCGGGATAGATGGACGCATCATCCATGTCACCGACATTGACATACCAGTGCATGCCAACGTCGATAGCATCGACGTCCACGTAAATGCGGGTGCCGAACCCGCCGCAGCTCTTGTCGTCGACTTCGATGCAGACAATCCCGTGGTCTGTCTGCAACAAACATCCGCTATACGGCTGAGAGTACCCTCCGCCGTCGTTGGATGTCGCGGCATTGGCATGGGGGTTGGTTTCCCACGCCCATGCGGAGATAATGTTGTCGATCAAATTCATTTTCTTTTCCTCCTGGGGTGCTACCCCTTGTTGATGATATGATTATATCATAGATGATATATTAAGTCAAGCGCTATTTTGCAATGATGCGAAAATTTTTTAGGCGGATCTTTAGCTGATCGCACCCTCCTTCGCCAACCGCGCCAACGCCGACAAAATGCTGGAGAAGCTGAAAGCGGCGGGGTTTGTGGCGAAGAGGAAGAAGTAAGAAACATTCTGGACGGCGGGGAGTGACGTAACGCCGCGCTCCCT
>ERZ1034807.52-NODE-52-length-23571-cov-8.557110_pt1 | contig 23571 bp, 44 predicted proteins | sample MGYA00520648_ERZ1034807 | MGnify/ENA primary metagenome ERZ1034807 (study PRJEB33766, sample SAMN09781684) | gut metagenome | biome: gut microbiome | host: Homo sapiens | place: Madagascar | study: EMG produced TPA metagenomics assembly of the PRJNA485056 data set...
CCCGCAGAACGCCGCCAACATCGGCATTGACCATTGGGGTTCCCCCGGTAAGGGACAGGGGACGACCACGCGGGAGTTCGGCGAGAGCACCGGCACCCTGTATGCGGGCGGCGGTGGAGCTGGCGGCAACGGCTCCGCACAGGCCAAGGGCGGCAGCGGGGGCGGCGGCAACGGCGCGTGGAACGGAAACCAGCCCAGCAGCGGCGCGGCCAACACCGGCGGCGGTGGCGGCGGTATGTACTCCAACCTGACGAACGTCGGCAAGGGCGGAAGCGGCATTGTCGTGATTCGAAACCACAGATAAGGAGTGGAAAATATGAATGAAATGAATTATGCCGTGGTGGGAAACGGAACGGTGACGAATATCATCTGGCTGTATCCCGCCAATGCATCGGACTTCCCGTCCGCCGTGCCATGCGGAGACTTGCCCGTGGCCATCGGTGACACCTACGACGGAGAGCATTTTTACCGGGGCGGTGAAAAACTGGACAGCCCCCTTGCGGTGGCGCAGCAGGAAGCCCAGACATTGAAAGAGGACATCCCCATGCTAAAAGCCCAGATCAAGGCCATCAGCGACCGAAACGATTTCATCGAGGACTGTATCGCCGAAATGGCGACGGTGGTGTACGCGGATGAAACAGCTAAGTAAGGCGATAACAGCAATTCAGCTGTTCGCGATAAAAATCATCTTTGGAAAGGAATGGTGTATCATGATGGCTATGTTCTTTGCGCAGCGGGTAATTCTGGGGAAGACCACGTTTGAACAGGTGCCGAAGGCCCTGAAAAAGGGCGTTGCGGAAGTGCTGATCGACAGCGGCCTGCCGGAGTGGGCCCCCCCCAAATCCGGCGGCACGGCTGACGGGAAAGGACCAGAACGGGGGGGGGGGCGGAGCGATCCGCCCCCGCCGAATGGAAAGGAGCAAACCATGATCGGCTTTGTGGTCGGCTTTATCGTCGGCGGCCTGATCGGCTTTGTGGTGGCCGCGCTTTTGGCGGCGGGGAGGAGCGAGCTATGACCGGCGAAAGAGCTGCTGCCTTCGCCCGGTCGAAGATCGGACAGGGGTATATCTACGGAGCCAAGGGCCAGACCTGTTCGGCGGCATTCCGGCGCCAACAGGCCGCCCAATACCCCGATCAGGCACAGAACATCCTTGTCACCGGGGCCAAGTGGGACGGGCGGCCCGTGTGGGACTGCGCCCAGCTGACCCGCTATGCCGCCAAGGCGGCGGGGGTGGAGCTGCCCAGCGGTGCCACCAGCCAGTGGCGTAAAGGCCCGTGGAAACGTAAGGGAACCATCGACACCCTGCCGGAAGGCGAAGTGGTCTACCTGTACCGGCAGAAAGGCTCCGTCATGCAACACACAGGCCTTGCGCTGGGGGACGGCACCTGCGTCCATGCCCGGGGAACGGCCTACGGCGTGGTGCATCAGCCGGTCAGGGACTACCAGTGGACGAACTGGGCCAGCCCATGGGAAGCGGAGAGCGCTCCACAGCCGGAGGAACCCGTCAGCCCCATGTCGGAGGCCACGGTGTACGCGGAAAACGGCCTGCCGGTGAAGCTGCGGAACAAGCCCAGTCAGGGAGAAAACCTGTACTGGCACGTGCGGAGCGACACGCCTGTTACCATCCGCCAACCGGGAGAGGAATGGTCACAGATCACGGCGCTATGCACGGACGGCATCCGGCGGACGGGATGGATGATGTCGCGATTTTTGGTACAAGAATAAAACTTTGTGCCATTAAATCGCGAAAATATGAAACATAATGCCATTAAATCAAGAAAATGTGAAACTTAGTGCCGGAAAGGAGGTGAGAACGAAATGACTACCAGCGAAATCATCTCCTTTGCGGCTATGATCGTCGCCCTGCTGATGCTGATCCTCACAGGCCGCCGGGACACGAGGGGCGGAGCGTCCGAACAGGGCGAGGTCAAGAGCACCCTCCGGGGTATCGCTAACGGAGTGGACGACATCCGCGTGGAGCAGCGGGCCATGCGAAACGATATCGTCAATCTCTCCGTCCGGGTGGGGAAGGTGGAAGAAAGCGCGAAATCCGCCCATCACAGGATCGACGCGCACGAAACAAGACTGAACAAGTTGGAAAGCGAGGAGCAGAAAAAATGAGGAAGATCATGGTATGGTTGCTGGCACTGGTGCTCCTGCTCACGCCCGTCTGGGCGCTGGCTGAGGAAAGCATCCTGAAACAGGTGGACTGGACGCAGGTGGTCGTCTCCATTATCGGCGCACTGGCGGCGGCTATGTCCGCCCTGCTGGCGCGGGTATGGATGCGCTATGTGCGCCCATGGCTGGAGAAGCGGGATATGATCGACGCGGCGAAGATCGCTGTGGAAGCCGCAGAAGCCATGCTGGGCCGGTATCTGGGGGAAGACAAATGGGCATATGCGTTGAACAGAATGAAAGATATGGGATTTAACATCGAATCGGAGGTCGTGCTAGACGCGCTGAAAGCCGCGTGGAAGCAGCTGGACTTGAAGCAGCTCGCCTCCGGGGAGAAGACCAAACCGCCTGAGGAAGCCTCCGCTGCCGATCCTGCCGAGGTCGCGGAGGGCTAACCAATGGAGCACGGGCGGCAGGATTACGAGAGGGTTATTGATCTGTGGGTGCGCTCAGAGCGCGACCGCAGAGCGCTGAAACGTAAATACCTCGACGGCATTTGCTATGAGCAAATCGCCGAAGAGCTCGGAATCAGCCCAAGAACCGTGCAAAACATCGTCAACAGGTGGCGGATAACCGTGGAAAGCCATCTGTAAAAACCAACGCCGGGGAACATTCCCCGGCTTTATTTTTTTGAAAATTTTGAAGAAAATCGTAAAATAGTATTGACGTACTACTAGTATTGTGGTATTATATAACTGTGCTAAGGAGCACAGAATAAAAAGAAAAACCAAATGATGGAGGAAATAAAAATGAAGTACCTGAACAGCAAAAAGGATTATCTGATGAAGGGTTATGCCATCATGTACCGCGGGAAGGCCTATTGGCTGAACTATGCGACGATGGAAATCTATGCCACCAGTCAGGAAAGCTTTATGGCCGGTGTTATCAATGGCTACAAAGTAGCGGATATCAATGCCGACGGTCAGATCGTAAAGGCGTAAGAATAAAGCCCCCGCCGGGCGGGCCAAAGCCCGGCAGCATCCTGCCGAGTGAAAGGAAGTAAGAAACATGAACACCACGCAGTACATCGCTATCATCAAGGAAACCATCAATTCCGAAGGTTGGAAGGTAGCTGACAAGGCTAACAAGCTGGCGCTTGAAATGAAGCAGATTACCACCGAACAGTACAGCAAGGCCGCGAATCTGATTGCGAAGGCCTTCCTCGCTAACTGACCAATACGCCGAGCCGGGGCGGCGAATCCCCGGTAGAAAGGAAGAAAAATGACACGAGCAGATCAGAACGCTTATGAGTGTTGGAACGAGGAAAACAAAGAATTTGACTGGGAAGAATATCAGAAACTTTGCGACATTGCAGATTATTGGGATTGTGCAGAATAAATCTTATAACCCGCCCCGGAGGTTACGAGGGCCGCAAGCCACCGCCGGGCGGGCAAAAGCCTGGAAGAAGGAGGAACCAATATGGAAATGGAGCTTGTTTACAAGGAGCGGAATGAACTCAAGGCGAAGATCGAAGCACAGGGAATCGGAGCGCCAACGCGGTGGATTGAGCTTGCCACATCGGCCATGGCCGGGAATAAGGCCGCCAAGACCGAATGCGCGGAATTGCTGGGGCGGGAGGTCAAGACGATGCTTGACCTGTATAATATCCAGTCCGCTGCCTTTGACGTTGCCACGCCCGGCGAGCGCCGCCGGTCGGAATCTTCCGCGATTCGGGCGCTGAATACCGGGCACAGCGCCAAAAATGATGCGAATGCCTACCTTGCCAACCGGCTCGGCTCCATCCGCCGGGAGAAAGGAATGACCCAGAAGGAGCTTGCCAAAAAGGCGGGCATTGCGCTGGTGACGCTCCAAAAGCTGGAAAATGGCTCGAATATTCTGCTCCATGCCCGGACGGAAACCACGGTGGCGCTGGCGAAAGCCCTTGAAATCTCCGTGGAGGAATTGGTCAATGGGGCGGGCGATTGATCTGGTCGGCCAGCGTTTTGGGCGGCTGTTGGTGCTGGAAAGGGTCGGGGCCAGCATTCCGGGAGTTCAACTCCCGGAAATTTTTTTACAGAAAAATATATATTCCCATTGACTAATTATCCAAAAAGATATATAATAATATCGTAATCAAGAAGAAGCCGCGGGCGGAATAAGCTGCCGGGCGATAGGAGATAGAATCATGAGCGCGATCAAAATTGAAACCAAAGGCGAAAAAATCTACATTGCCAGCCCCTACAATGCTGATTTTGTCAGCCGCATTAAATTGATCGGTGGAAAATGGGACGCTGGTTCCCGCCGCTGGGCTATCAGAGCCGATGCGCTGGACGCGGCCAGGAAGGCCATGATGGAAGTTTATGGGGAGACGGATGAGGCCCCAGCCGCCGAAACCGTGACCCTTGTCCTTGAGTTCCGCGCTGAGATGGTCAAGGCCCAAGGCCCGATTACAATCGCGGGAAAAACCATCGCCGCAGCTTTCGGTCGTGACAGCGGAGCCAGAGTCGGGGATGATGTGGCCTTTATCGCCGGAGTCCCCGAAAGCTGCGGAAGCGCGAAAAATTGGAGCACCTGCATCCCGGAAGGAAGCGTTTGCGAGGTTTACCGCGTCCCCAAGGCTGTCGCGGAAAATGTGATCGCCAATACTGACGCGGCGTACAAAGCCCATATCAAGGGCGGCGTAAAAATCGACCGCGAGAAGCTGATCGCAGAAAAACAAGCGCTGCTGGCCCGCCTCGCGGAAATCGACCAGCTGTTGGGCGAATAAAAAAGAGCGCTTGCGCGCTCTTTCTCGCCGAATCCATCAGCAAGTTGCTATTTTGATCCGCTCTCTGTGAGAGACAAGTCTTTTATAACATATCGTCCCAGCAAAGTCAAGGGGGGAAACCATGAAACAAAGAGATATCCTCGATAAATATGCGGCCACCAAAAGCATGAATGAGACCGCGCGAAAGTTAAAATTGTCGAAGCAGACGGTTCGGCGCGTCCTGATCTCCAACGGAATCTACCCGTCGGAGCGAACAAAAGAGGTTGCCCGTCTATGCCTGATGGGCATGACGGCGAAGGAAATCGCCGAATATCTCGGCATTTCCGCGAAAACCGTACAGGCCAATCTGCCTTACTCCAAAGGCAGTTATGTGACAGGGGCGAAATCAAAAAATGCCGAAAGAATTTTAAAATGGCGTACAATGAAAAAATCGGGCTTGCTCCCGATCGATAAGAAACCGGTCTTGCGCAGCGGCTATGCGGAAAACCCCATAGCCCGCGCCCGGCTTGCGATGGGGCTAACTCAAAAGAAATTGGGAGAATTGATTGGGTGTGGGGGCGATGCTGTTGCTCGCTGGGAGAGCGGAATCCGTTCCCCGAATCCTCAAAATTTGAAAAAGCTCCAAGAAGTGCTCGGAATCGAAATGAAGGAGGAATCCCATGCCCAGAACTAGCCCCCGCTCCCGTGGCGCACAAAGTCCCATCGCCGCCGCCCGGATCGCCGCCGGGCTGACCCAAGCCCAGCTGGCGGAAGCAGTCGGATGCAAGCCGCTGGCGGTCTCCCGATGGGAGCATGGACAGAGGGAACCGTCCGCTATCATTTTGCAGCGAATCGCCCATGTGCTGGACTGCAACATGGAAGATTTGTTGAAACCGATAGAAACCGGGGATTGACTCCCCGGTTCTTTTTTTTTTTTGCTCTTTTTTTGCCACAAACTTGCTGAAAACTTGCGCCGCCCTTTCATGGCGCTCTCTCCCCATCTGTGGGAAACTATCCCCAGAAGGGAGCGTGAAAACATGGCGAATTTCCCACCCTACCAAATGCCACAGACCTACCAACCGCCCATGTATCAGGCGGCGTATCAACAGCCCGCCTATCAGCCAGCCCAACAGGCCCAGAACGGCCTGAGCGGGCGCATGGTCACCAGCCGGGAGGAGGCGCTGGGCGTGCCGGTGGATTTCATGGGCGGATTGATGATCTTCCCGGACGTGAGCCACGGCGCGATCTACACCAAGCTGTTTAACAGCCAGACGGGCCAGACCGATTTTGCGGAGTACCGACGGGTCGTGCGGCCTGAGCCCAAGACAGAGGCCCCGGAGGCCTACGCGCTGGAAAGCGACGTAAAGGCCCTGCGGGATCAGGTGGCGGAGCTGACGGGCCAGATCGACGCGCTCAAGACGCGTCGCCGCGCCCAGAAGGAGGCGGCGGCGGATGAATAACCCCATCATGATGCTTTTGCAGGCCGCACAGGGCGGCGGCGACCCCATCCAGATCCTCAGCCAGCTGGCCGGGAATGACCCCATGATGGCCCAAGCCCTCAAAATGGTACAGGGTAAGACTCCCGACCAGCTGCGCCGGATGGCGGAGAACATGGCCCGGGAGCGGGGGACAAGCCCGGAGGCGATCCTCCGGGGGCTGGGTATCAGATCATGAAGCACCCGCGGGAGCGCGCGGCCCGCGATGCGAATATAAGATAAGGAGCGATAACACTATGGCGGATAATGATTTTTCCAGCGGCTACGCGGTAGGCGTAAGCGAGGGCCGAAACAACTCCAACGGGATGTTCGGCGATGGGAACTGGCTCTGGATCATCGTGGTCTTTGCCCTGCTGTTTGGCTGGGGTAACGGCGGCTTCGGCGGTAACCGGGGCGGACAGGGCTCGGCGGTGGACGGCTACGTCCTGACCAGCGATTTCGCGAACGTCGAGCGTAAGATCGACGGGGTCAATAACGGACTCTGCGACGGCCTGTATGCTCAGGCTCAGTTGGTAAACGGTGTTCAGCAAAGCATGGCTAACGGCTTTGCTCAGGCGGAGCTTTCTCGCTCTAACCAGCAGGCGGCCCTCATGCAGCAGCTCTACACCATGGGCGCGACCAATCAGCAGTGCTGCTGCGAGACCCAGCGCCAGATGGAGCGGGGCTTCGCGGACATCAACTACAACATGGCCACTCAGGCGTGCGATACCCGTAACACCGTCCAGACGGCGGCCCGGGATATCATCGACGCACAGAACGCCGGGACTCGCGCCGTGCTGGATTTCCTCACTCAGGACAAGCTGGCGACCCTACAGGCCGAGAACCAGTCTCTCAAGCTGGCGGCCAGTCAGGCCAACCAGAACAACTATCTGGCGGGCGTGATGAGTCAGGAGACCAATCGGATCATCAATCGGGTGGCCCCCTACCCCGTCCCTGCCTATCAGGTGGCCAACCCTCTGGCCGGTTGCGGCTGTAACTCCGGCTATAACGGCTGCGGCTGCTGCTGATCCCCGTAAGGGTGACAATTCGGGGCGGGAGTCATCCCGCCCCTGAGAAAGGAATGAACATCATGGCCTGTAAAACTGTTTGTCGGCTCTGCGACCGGCTGGTGATCTCTCAGGCGGTCACCTTCGCGGGCGGAGCGCTGACCATCAACCTCCCGGCGGGGAACTACCGAAACGGCCAAAAGTACTGTATCGTCGTGGCTCAGTCCATCCCGGATACCGCCACCATCAACGCGCCCGTGGTCGTCACCATCGGCACGGGGACGGCCCAGTACCCGCTGACCAAGTGTAACTGCGCACAGGTCACGGCCTGCGGCATCCGCACGCGCACCAAGTACTCCGCCGTCGTCGTCACCACGGCCACCGGCGGGACGTTCCGCCTGCTGGGTCGCCCAACTTGCGCGCCGAGCAACGCCCTTGAGTCCATCAACGGGACGGCTCCCGCCACTGAGGCAGGAGGTGGCACGACGTGAATGGTATCACCATGAGGATGCTCACCCGCCCCCGCGAGGAGGAACGCCGCCCGGAGGAGACTCGCAGACGGCGGGAGCGCGACTGGCCGGAGGAGCGGCGCACGGAAGCCTACGGCTATCCGATGGAGCGCCGCATGACGGCGGATCCCTATCGGCATCAGCCGGACTACACGGAGCCGCCCCGGGCGGGTCTCTATGACGGAGGCCGCCTCGGCTTCGGTGCCGCGCACTACGACGGCGGCATGACCCGCGTGGACGATCACAAGCCAACGGCCATCAAGGCCACCGGCACGGTCTGGATGGACTCCCCAACAGCGGCGGAGGAAGAAACCGGCAAGATCGACCAAGAGTCGGCCATGCGCTGGGTACAGAGCATGGAGGGGACGGATCCCAACCATCCCCGCGGCGGGAAGTGGTCGCCCGAGGCACTGAAACCTCTGGCGCAAAAGGAGGGCTTTCCCACCGAAGGCCCGGAGTTCTGGGCCTTCTACGCGGTGGCCAATGCCATGTACAGCGACTACGCCGCCACGGCCAAGCGCTACGGCATCCACAGCCCGGATTTCTACGCGGACATGGCCGCCGACTTCATCCGCGACGCGGACGCACAGCCGGACAAGGTCGAGCGCTACCTGCGCTATATCGTCCGCAAATAACAAGACCCCCTGCCACATCGGCAGGGGGAATTTTTACGCCGCCAGTTGAAATATCGCGCATCCATGATATAATAGGAAAGTCATGCAAGACTCCGTTGCTCTGGTGCAAAGGTTCGGATTATGCCGGGCTTGGTGTACCACATCCACCAAACCCGAACCAGAAATCTCATCCCCACGGCCCGCCAGATTGTAGGCCACGAGGACAGAGACCTTCTGGTTCGGGTTTTGCTGTACCACGATCTTATTGACCAGCATATCAATGACATTCCTCATATAATCCTCATCCTCCAAACACCCATCCGCAAAACAGGATAGCCACCGCAGGATATCCACCTCCGTCAGTTCCGGCGCGCCGCGCTGCTCATCGGCCAGCTCGGCGGAGATGCTGGCTTTGCGCCCCTCCAGCTCGTTGATGCGCGCCACCAGCGTGGCGGAGATCGCGCCCTGCTCCACCATGCGCAGGAGGTTGTCCAGCGAGCGCGTCACCTCGTCCAGCTGGCGGCGGAGGGACACGGCGGCGCTGTCGTCCTCGGCCTGACGCTGATATTCAGCCGCGGCGGCGTGGGCCAGTGCCTTGATGTTGTCCGGGCTTAACAGCGTCCGGGCGTGCTCCACCACCAGCCGCTCCAAGTCGTCCTTGCGGAGGGTTGGCATTTTGCACCCGAGGCGGCGCTTGCGACCGCTGCACGCGTAGTAGTAGTACCGCGTCCCGGAGTGGTTGTGGCCGCTCTCCCCCGCCATGGGCTTGCCGCACGCGCCACAGTAGAGCTTGGTGCTCAGGAGGTAGTTGATCGTGGCCTTGGTGCGCCCGGGGGCCGTCGTGTTTTTGCGGAGCCGCTCCTGTACCCGGCGGAAGGTGCCGGGGTCGACGATGGGCGGGACTTGCCCCACCAGCTCCACCTCGCCATTATAATGATAGGTGCCGATGTATTTTCTGTTGGATAACAGGGCGTTAAAGGATGAGCGGTTGAACGCCTTCCCGGCCCGGGTGCGGTAGCCCTGCGCGTTCAGCTCGTCCGCGATGCGGGCCAGACTCATGCCCTCGGCGTAGCGCTCAAAGGCCAGACGGACGGCGGGCGCGGTGGCCGGGTCGATCTGTAGCCGCTTATCCACGGACACATAGCCCAGCGGGATGGTGCCGCCGGTGGACAGGGCCTTGGTGGCGTTCTCGTGCATTCCTCTCGTCACGTCCTGTGCGAGGGATTTGCTGTAGAACTCGTCCAAACTCTCAAAGATGCCCTCGATCAGCGCGCCCTCCGGGTTGGCGCTGATGGGCTCGCACGCGCTGACCACCTTCACGCCATTCTGCCGGAGCCGGGCCTTGTAGACGGCGCTGTCGTACCGATTCCGGGCGAAACGGCTGAACTTGTAGACGATGACCACGTCAAAGCCTCGGCGGCCGCTGTCCCGGATCATCCGCTGGAAGTCCTCCCGGCGCTCCACGTCCCGGCTGGCGGACAGGGCCCGGTCGGTGTACGTGTCCACGACCTCGTAGCCCTCCCGGGCCGCGAACTCCTGACAGACCCGGAGCTGACCCTCAATGCTGATCTCCTGCTGCTTTTCGGAGGAGTAGCGGGCGTAGATAACAGCTTTCATCATTTTTCGTCCTTTCCCGTTTTTGGTTTTTGATTTTTTGCGTAAAACGTTGATATACAAGCATTCCCAGGACTGTCTGGCCGGAAAACGGTACGCGAAACAGGCGGCTTTTTGTCGTAAATCCCATATCTGGGACGCTCGTCCGATTTCTGCGCCTTGCGGATAAGCGGCGCTGGTGGTATGCCTGTCTTAGTGATTGTAATCCATCTGCCCGACGAAAATCAAGGAGGAAATGAGACCATGGCGAAAGATTATCGTGCCGAGATCCTGCGGATGGTGAAGGAGATCCGCACACCCGAGATCCTGCGGAAGATCTACCGCGTCGTGCGGATGATGTACCGGGCGGAGGTGGGCCGATGAGCGCCGACGACCGCGCCCGCGTGCTGGCGCTGCTGGAAAGTTTGTGCCAATTAGACCTGTACAAGGTGGAAATTTATGCCGAGACTCTGCTGGAAATACACGGGGGGGGGATTGAAAAAGCGCCGGAGCCGCGTTAAAATGAGGAAAAGAACCATAGGGAGGACGCGTCTATGCCACTGATCGGGTACAGGGACAACTGTCTTTATTGCGAAATGCACGTCGCGGGAGTGACGCACAAAAATGGCCGTCGGTCACGTCAAACCATCCTGCGGAGGATCTACTGGAAGGACGAGCCATACGACAGCTTTAACGCCGCGCGGGACGTGGGCCCGAAGCTGACGGAGTTTGAGGGTCAACCGGCGGTCGAGATCTGGGTGCGAGGCGGAGAGGATCCAGAAATGATCGGCTATGTGCCGAAAACGGAACTGCCCTTTGTCCTGTCCCACTGGGACAGATACGCCGGTGTCAGCTGCTTTGAGGTCTCCGGCGGAGGGACGGACGCGGACGGCGAAAGAATCAACTTCGGCGCGCGCCTCGTGATGCGCTTTCTGGCGACCGACGAGGAAAGAAAGGAGTACGACGAGAAACACAAAGAGGATCTGGAAAAAGCCAAAAGACAAGAGATCGTCGACCGGGAAAGAGAGGCCAGAGCCGCACGCACCCGCGCCGCGATCCAAGACCGGGCGGAAGCCGAAAAACGCGCCGAAGCGGCGCGGAAACAGGCGGAAGCCGAGGAAAAAGAAAAGCAGAAAAAGAATAAGCTTATCGCGGCTGGAATCATCGTGGCGCTCATAATCTTGCTGAAAATGCTGTTAAAGTAACCACCAAACAGGGAAGACCCCCGGACACTACGTCCGGGGGTCTTCTTTTTGCATTTGGCTGTCCAAGTATGCCAGGAACGCTTCCGCCAAGTCCGGCGGCATGTTGACCACGAACCTGACTAGCCGCTTCTTGGCCTCGCTCTGGCCCTCCATGGTGCGGGTGATGGACTGGATGTCGCTGCTCACCTGCGGGTCGATCATCTCCCCCTCACCGGTCTCCAGCCACCGGCGGGAGATACCGAACTCGGAACAGATCAGGCGGAGAACCTGTTCAGATGGAGCGCGATCTCCGCTTTCAATTCGCGAGATCGCCGCGCCAGTCACTCCGACCTTATCGCCAAAGGCTGCTTGATTCAGCCCGGACGCGAGCCGCACCTCTTTAATCCTGTCTTTCAATGCCCTACCTCCCTTCGTCAAATATTATACCAAAAATATTTACCTGAGTCAAGAAAAATGCTTGACAATCTTACCAGAGTCATATATAATTGTACCAGAGTCAAAAGAGAGGAGGCGGACAGGATGAGCAAAGACAGTATCGCCAGCGTCATCATGGCCAAGGCGGCGGAGATGACCGACCGGGAAGCGGAGCTGGCCATGGCGGTAGCCGCCGCCATGCAGAGCGGCTACGAGCTGGGCCGACTGAGCGCCCAGAAGGACGATAACAAGGCCAGCGCGTGACGCTGGCGGAGGGAGGGAATAGGACATGTTCAACCAAGCCAGATTCGATCTCATCCTCGCACTGACGGGGGAGAAAATGGTCGACGCGGCGGAGGCGATGGGGATCTCCATGGCCTCCCTGTACAACAAGCGTCATGGGAAAAACGACTTCACCAGCCGGGAGATCGAGGCGTTCTGCCGCCACTATATGGTCAGCCCCATGGACGTGTTTTTCGAGGGGCTGGAGGACGACCTGCGCCGGGCCAGGAAGGGTGAGCGAAGCGAACCGAGGACGAGGACAGCCCCGAAGGGGCTACCGCAGGACGAAGCCCACGACACGCCGGAGGCGTGGGGCGGGCCGAAAAAGGGGGCGAAAGCATGACGGAGCTCAAAATGCGGTCGTACCGCCAGCGGGCGGCGCTGAGAGCGTGGACAGGTCCGGCTATCTATCACGGCATTGAGATCATCCCCCGGACGGGCCTCAACCTGCTGCGCTACAAGCGCCGCCTGCGGAGGATGGCCGCGCCGGTGTGCCCGCCGGATAAGACTTGGGAGGTCGTGCTGCTGTTCGCGGCGGCGGTAGGCGTGCTGGTCTATGCCTTCCTGCGGTGGTGGTTTTTATGGTGATGGGTCGCGACTTCCTCCACGCCGTGCCGGGCCAGATGGCGACCCGCTTTGACCTCGGGACTCACCTCTTTGCTCCGGACACGGTCACTGCTCCACGCCATACCTGCGCCGACCCGCGAAAGATCCGAAGCGTCAAGACGCTGGAAAGCCAGCTCTGTTACAACGCCCGGTACGCGGTGGATTACAAGGGCCGGAAAGTGCCCGAGAGAAAGGCCGACGGGCGGCGCTGGACGCTGAACCTCGGAGCCTGTATCGAGTGCGAGAGCCCCTGCGAGTACGGGATGGAGCGGTTGCGGCGGCTCAAGATCCACGAGCTGCTGGAGCTGGGCTGCGGGGCTGACTGCATCACCTGCCCGGAGCCCTGCCGGGTGTACAAGCTGGCCGTTGGGAAGATCGCCGCCGAGGAGATCCAGAAGGCCGTGAAGCGGAAACAGGCCGAGGCCTTCGCCCGGGAGGCGCTGGCTCAATATCTGCCGGAGGGCGCGAAGCACCAAGACCGGGAACAGACCCCAAAAGGGAGAGCCCACAGGCGAAGCCCACAACGTGCCGCAGGCGTGGAGTGGGCCGAAAAAAAGGGTGAGCGCAGCGAACCGAGGACGAGCACGGCGCGAAGCGCCAGCGCAGGACGAAGCCCACAACGCGCCGCAGGCGTGGAGTGGGCCGAAAAAAAGGAGGAGACCCCATGAGCACGTTGGCCATGGACACACAGGCCCGGACGATCCTCGCACAGGACACCGCCAGAGCCGCCATGAGGGCGATCCAGTCCCCGGCCTATCTGGACGAGTGCGAAGCGTGGGCCCAGAAGTGGTGGGGCCTCCCCTACGCCGTCGTCCGCCGGAAGACCCCGGAGGAGCTGGAGCCACAGCTGACGGCGTGGCTCGACACCCTGCGCCGCCCGGAGCCGGTGCTCTGCGGGAACGTGGAGGTCATCCCCTTTGAGCGGGCGTGATGCCCGCGCGCGGGAAGGTGTTTAGCGTCCGCGGCGCTGAACGGTTCGCTGGGTCGTCCCCAGCCCTTCCCACCACGGTGCGTCTGGTCAACGCGCCGGTTGTCAGTCCCTCCTTGAGAGGGGGAAACTCTCCTTCCGTTGTGTGACAAAGCGGAAAGACGCTTGGCGGCCCGGACAGACGGGCACTTCATGGGGCGCACGGTCTGGGCACGGGAACACAAGAATCCCGCGCTGGCCGGTTCAACTCCGGCTGGCCCCACCAACCCAGGGCTGGACACACCCGGGTAGCACCTCGGAAGGGTGCGAAGCACCGAGCCGTGAGGACGGCGCGAAGCGCACCCGCAACGGCGAAGCCCACAACGCGCCGCAGGCGTGGAGCGGGCCGCAGAGGCATGGGGTGCCATCACCTCCTAGGGGCATGACCACGACCCTACCCCTTCACCATCTTTTCGGGGCGGGCGGCCCTCTGGCGCGCGGCGGACTGGTACGTCACCGGCGCTCTAAGAGGGCCTATTTTATGGGGCCAAAAAAAGGCCCAGGCGAAACCGCCGAGGCCCGAACCAAAGGAAATAGGACTCTTGTATTATACCACGAAAAAACCGAGAAATCAAATCAAGGGAGGAAGGACGATGGAACGAAGGAAATGCCGCCGCTGCGGTCATCCCATGACGCGGATGCTCACAAACGATGCGGGACGGTGGAGCGCCTGTTACACCTGTCTCAGCTGCGACTACGTGACCGCCGCTGTGACCGCCAAAAGCGAATCGGCGGCGGAGGACGGGCTGGAAAGGTTTATGGACAGGGTCGACCGGGCGCATGAGGCCGACAGACGATCCGCTGCGCCCACAAAGCCAGACCGGCTGCTGAAAGTCTACGACCTCTACTGCCAGATGTGCGAGACCCTGACCGGGGAAGACATACCAGAGTCGGACGAGCTGCGGGCCGCTCTGCAAAAGGCCAAGCGGGAGCTGGAAGCCTACAAGGGCGCGGGGTTGCAGTATGAGGAAGAGATCGCCCGGCTGAAACGCATGGCGGCGGAGGATATCCTGCTGGCGGCGCAGAGCAGATGCCCCTGCAATAGCTGTACGGAAAACCCGATTGACAAGGGCTGCACCTTTGAGGAGTGCGAAGGCTGCGACCACCGCTGCGTGTGTTATGAGTGCAACGACGATGAGAGCTTTGCATGGAGGGGCGGGAAATGAGCGAAACGCCGAAGTGCCCCTATTGCGGGGCGGAATTGGAAGTGACCCATGATTTCGTGAGCGATGCTACCGCGGCACATAAGTTAGTATACACCTGCTTTTGTCGCGAATGCGGAGTATACACGCCCAAAAGGTCAACGCCGGAAGAAGCCCTTTCCGCCGCACTACACCGCGCCGAGCCGGAAATGAGGCCGCTGACGCTGGAAGAATTGAAAGCACACTGTGAAAAAGGGCGGGATGCTGAACCGCTGTGGGTAGAATATGATACGATGCGTGACATGGCGTTATGGGTGCTTGCGAATACGCCATATGGAATGGATGAAAAAGACGTACCGTCTTTGACGTACTGGTTGAAAGACAAAGATTTGGTATCTGAATATGGGAAATTCTGGCGCTGCTGGCCCCGGAAGCCTACGCCGGAGCAGATGGCGGCGGAGAAGTGGGAGGAATGAGCATGAAAATCCTGATCGCCTGTGAGGAATCGCAAAGAGTAACCATTGAAATGCGCAGTCTTGGGCACGAGGCATACTCCTGTGACATCCAGGAGCCGAGCGGAGGGCATCCGGAGTGGCATATCCACGGGGATGCGCTGAAAGCGCTGAGGGGCGAGATCATCCAGACCATGGACGGGGAAATGCATGTGATCGGGGACTGGGATATGCTGATCGCTCATCCGCCTTGTACATATCTATCAAGCGTTGGAGCGGTAAGGTTGTTTGATGAAAATCATAAAATAAAAGATAAAGCCAGGGAACAAAAGATGTTCGAGGCAGCGTCATTTTTTAAGAAATTTTGGAAAGCGAATTGCAACAAAATTGCAATCGAAAACCCTGCGCCGATGCATCATGCAGGGCTCCCGGCGTACAGCCAGATCATACAGCCATATATGTTCGGCGATCCGTGGAAAAAAAGAACGTGCTTGTGGCTTAAAGGGCTTCCGCTACTAGTCGCAACAAATATCGTAAAGCCGCTTGCGTGCTGGGTTGACGCGGGACGAGCAGGAGATGGAAGAAACACATGCAGAGTAAAACTAAAAACAGAAGGATACATGGGGAAAAGAAGTGCAAAAGACAGGAGCAAAACATTTCCGGGAATAGCACGCGCGATGGCAGAACAATGGGCCGGGAAAATTGAAAAGTGGGAGGAATGAGCATGGAATGGATCAGCGTTAAGGACAGGCTGCCGAAAGACGGTACGCCGGTGATTGCCTTGTGCCGACACGCCAGCCATCCTGGCGTGTGGTACTGGGCGACGGAATTTACAACGCACAAGAGCCACATGTGGCACGACGGCACGGCGCGATACTGGTTCCCCCTGCCAGAGCCCCCGAAGGAGGAACCCACATGACCGCAAAACGCCTTTCCGCCCTGCTGGTGCTGGCGCTGGCCTCTATCGCCCTGACCGTGTGCGCGGGGCTGGCCGCCGGGGTGAGCATGTGGCCGTGGATCGTCGCCTACTGGGCCGTGCTGACGGCAAAAAATGTTGTGGACTGGATAGGGAGGGGAAAAGAATGACCATCAAAGGGCTGCAAAAGCTGATCGGCAAGGATGCCTACAACCTGACGCTCATCAACTGCTACGGAGCTGGGGGCATGATCGTCCGCCAGCACCTGAGCGTGTGGGGACGGGCGATCTACCCCATGGACGGGCTGCCCGTCATGGACGAGGAGACGCTGCTGGCGGTGCTGGACGTGCCCCGGGAAAAGTGGAAAAACTGCCACGTGCTGACGGCGGACGCAGACAGCACCCATCTGGCGGCGATGATGGAGGACAATCTGGAAAGCGACCGCCAGCTGGAGGAGATGAGCATTCAGCTCATCACCAACGGTGGGGAGTACAAGTTTCTGCTGGAGCCGCTGCGGGACGAGTGCTATGCCATCCGCCCGGAATACCTGAAGCCCATCGGCCTGACCAGCGAGCACACGTACTGGCTGCGGGAGACCGGCTGGGACGACAAGACCGGCGAGGCCCAGCGTGTGATCGTCATCAAACTGGGGATGCAGAACGTGGCCGCCATCGCCCAGAACATCGACTGGGGAAGCGACGAGAAGACCGTGGCCCAGCTGGGCCGGATCTGCGACAAGGCCAGCGCCATCCAGCGGGAGCGGGCACTGTATGCCGGGGAGGGCGAGGAGAAATGACCATCACCGAGGCCACCCGCCGAGCCATGGCGGAGGGGAAGAATATCGCCCGGCGCTGGTACGACCGGCGGATCATCATCAAGCCGGAGACCTCGCCGGACTGCTGCCTGATCTGGTTGGAGGGGAGTAAGCGCCCGCCCGCCGTGCGGTGGAACCCGGACGCGGACGACCTGACATCCGACGCGTGGGAGGTCACGGGAGACTGGTATGAACCGTGACCCTCTATATATAGTAGAAACACCTGCGGAGCCTACAGATAGTGCCGAGCCAAGCGCCCCGGAAGGACGCGGGCCGACAAAACGAATCCCTCTCTGCTGCCAGCGCTGCGCCCACTACCGCCCGACCGTCTTTCTCAGGATCGGGCAGGAATGCGCGGCCTTCGGCACGGTGGCGGGGGTGCTGGATAATAAGTGCGGGTTTTACGCGCCGAAATGACGCGGGGCGGATAGCGCCCTATACGACCCTGTAACACAATTAACTATACGCACATATGCATGATTACTCATATGTGCGGGCCGTAACAAGGGTGAGCGAAGCGAACCGAGGCCAGAGGACAGCGGCGAAGCCGCTCCGCAGGGCCGAAGCCCACAACGCCCCGTAGGGGTGGAGTGGGCCGCAGAAGGGGGAGGGGGTACGCCCTAGGGCGACCGGGGGAAACGTCAGGTTTCCCCCACTCGCCCTGGGCCCTCCCGATAAGAGCCAAGAAGGGAATAGGACAAGACCATGGGCTATTACGAGAAACGGATCCAGTCGGGGCCGTATCTGGAGGTGTACCGCTACCATGCCCTGCGGTCACCGGGGAAACAGACCCCAAGGGGCCCGGTGGAGCGGGACACCACCGAGTATCAGGAGGAACTGAACTCCGTCGCCGCGTGGAAAAAGCTCTTTCGGCTGGAACTATGTAATTTCAGCCGGGCGGCGGGCGACCTCTTTGTGACCGTCACCCACCGGGAGCGGATCACCGAGGCCGACGCTCTCCGGGAGGAGCGGAACCTGATCGCCCGGCTCAAGCGGCTGCGGAAGCGGCTGGGCCTCTCCGAGCTGAAATACATCGCGGTCACGGAGGAACAGGGGCGCTGGCATACCCACCTCATCCTCAACGGCGGCCTGACGCTGGAACAGCTGGTCAAGGTATGGGGCGACCGGGGCCGGGTGGCGGTCTCCACGCTGGAAGACCAGAACAACTACCGGGAGCTGGCCCGCTACCTGACGACCGATCACAAGGAGTGCCGCCGGAAGACGGACGAGCACGGCGACCCGGCGCTCAAGACCCCGCGGCGGAAATATCAGCGCCGCTGGCACGCCAGCCGGAACCTGGCACGGCCCGTGGAGAAGGTCAAGCCCGCGCCAAAGCCCCGTCTGGGCGAGCCAAAGCCGCCCAAGGGCTACCGGCTGCTGCCGGACTGGCGCTTCGGGGTGGACGTGCTGGGCTATTACTACGTGGACTACGCCTGTATGGCGGAGAAATGGGAGCCGAAGGAGCCCAAAAAGCCTAAGAGGAGGGCGAAAAAGAATGCCGAGGAGCCTAAAAAACACCCTGCCAGAGCCGACAGAAAGTATCGAACAACAGCGGCTCTTCCAGTGGGCGCGGATGGTGGCGGGGGCGCGCCCGGAGCTAAACCTGCTCTACCACATCCCCAACGAGGGGAAGCGGAGCGTCAAGACCGGGGCCCGGCTGAAAGCCGAGGGCCTGAAAAAGGGCGTGCCTGACGTGTGTCTGCCGGTGGCCCGGGGCGGCTGTCATGGACTGTACATCGAGCTAAAGCGGGAGCGGAGCGGGCGCGCCACCCCGGAACAGGTGGCGTGGATGGACGCGCTCATGGCGGAGGGGTATGCCGTCAGCCTGTGCCACGGCTGGGAGCGGGCGGCGGAAGCCATCGAGGCCTATCTGGAGGGAGGCGGGGAGAGTGGAAAATAAACATCCCTACAGACCTGAAACCCAAAAGCCGCCGAATCCTGCCAAGGAGGCTCTGCGGGGCTACCGCTCCCTGCTGCGCCAGCGGGAGGAGGTAGAGCGGGAGGTGGAGGAGCACTACGCCCGGGCCACGTCCTGCACGGTGAGGCTCAAGCCCTACAAGGCGGCGGGAGGATCCGCCAGCTACGACCGCATGGCGGACGACGCGATGCGCGCCGCGGATGCGCGTCAGGAGCTGGCCGCTCTGGACGAGGCGCTGGCCGCCGAGCTGCGCCGCCTCCGGGAGATGCTCACGTGGCCGGAGACGGCCAACCAGAGGGAAGTCATCCTCCGGCGCTACCTGCGGGGCCAGCGCTGGGAGGCCATCGCCGCCGCCATGTGCTGCGACAAGGTCACCGCGTGGCGCTGGCACGGCGACGCGCTGGTCACCATCAACCAACGGCTGGAGGAGGAGGGACATCATGCGACATAAACAGATCACCATGGGCGAGATCACGCCGGAGTATCAGGCGTTTACGGACAAGTTCAAGCCCAAATTGACCACGGACGATTGTTACACGCCCGACAACATCTACGAGGTGGTGCGGAGCTGGGTCTTTGAGCACTACAACCTCCCGGCCGATACGCCAGTGGTGCGGCCATTCTGGCCGGGCGGAGACTATCAGGCGGAGGAGTACCCGGAGAGCTGCGTTGTCATCGACAACCCGCCGTTCTCCATCCTCGGGGAGATCGAGAACTACTATCTGGACGCGGGGATCCCGTTTTTCCTCTTTGCGCAGGGAACGACGCTCTTCAAGTCGGACGAGCGTATCCACTACGTCATCGTCGGGGAGTCCATCACCTTTGCCAACGGGGCCAGCATCAACATCAATTTCGTCACCAGTCTTGGCGACTACCTGATCGAGACAGCGCCCGATCTCTACCAGCGGCTCAAGGAGGCCAACAAGGCCAACATCAGGGAGACAGTCAGGGAAATGCCAAAGTACGCCTACCCGATGGAGGTCGTCACGGCGGCGCGCTGTAACTACTATGCCGCCCACGGAACCGTCTACCGGGTCAGGCCGGAGGAGGCCCATTTCGTCCGTAAGCTGGACGATCAGGACAGGCTCGGTAAGACGATCTACGGCGCGGGTTTCATGATCTCCGAGAGGGCTGCGGCGGAAAGGGCTGCGGCGGAAAGGGCTGCCGCGGAAGCTGCGTCCGCCACCGTCTGGGCCTTGAGCGACCGGGAAAAAGAGATCATCCGAACTTTGGGACAGCAGTGAAGGAGGGAACATCATGGAGATCATCATCAAGGGGATCGACGAGATCCGGCCCTACGAGAACAACCCGCGCGTCAACGACGGAGCCGTGGGCGCGGTGGCCGAAAGCATCCGGGAATTTGGCTTCCAACAGCCCATCGTGGTAGACCGTGACGGCGTGATCATCGCCGGTCACACCCGCTACAAGGCCGCGAAAAAACTGGGACTGACCGAGGTGCCCGTCGTGGTGGCCGGAAACCTGACGGACGAACAGGTCAGGGCCTACCGGCTGGCCGACAACAAGACCGGCGAACTGGCCGAGTGGGATTTCTCCGCCTTGGAGGAGGAACTGGCCGGGATCGGCGAGCTGGATATGAGCCTATTTGGGTTTGATAATATCGAAGAACTGCAAGACATAGAACCGATCGATCAGGTCGGGAGCACAACGGCGGCAATGGAACACAAAATGATGATCGACAAGCAGACAATAGGCATGACAGAGGAAGAATACGCCGAAATAACGGAAAAGCTGGAACGTTACGTAGACCTGAACGGCGTTAGTTTCGGTTTTGTAAGGAGTTTATTGCATGATTGATTTTATCGGCATAGACAAAATTAAACCGGCAGAGTACAACCCGCGTAAGATCAGCGAGGAGCAGAAAGACCAGCTCAGGGAAAGCATCCAAGAATTGGGCTTTGTTATGCCAGTGATCGTCAACAAGGCAAATAACGTAATTATTGCGGGACACCAACGTACAAACGCGGCCCTACAGCTTGGCCTTGAAGCTGTGCCGGTGCAATTCGTCGAAAATCTGGACATCGGCGACGAAATACGCTTCAATCAGCTCCATAACGCCAACGCGACGAACCCCAGCAGCGCAAAATACATCGGCAAACCTTTCGAGGGGTACGCCGAGAAACCAGCGGACGAGTTCAGACCCATCACATCCAACGCGGAAAGCGTCAAACAATTATGCATCATGATGCTGAAATATGGGAATGTGTTCAGCTGCGTTGTCGAGGGCGAAAGCGTCATTTGCGGGGGAGATTACGTCAAAGCCTGCTCGTTGCTGGGTAAGCCGGTTACCGCTTACGGATTGCAGAAAAAGGACGTTAAAGGCTACCTGAACAAAGCATACGGCGTGTATTCCTATGACAGCCTGAAACGCAATACCTACGTGCAAGGCTTGGCCCAGCTGTACAGAGACCCGGAGAGGCAAAAGCAGGGCAAAAAGCCATACAGCAGCATGCTGTATGAAACCATGGTGCTCCCTTACTTGCAAGACAAACCGCAACTGTCAGTGCTGGATTTCGGCTGCGGCAAGGGTGGTTACATCAGCCAGCTGGCAAAACACAGGCGAGCCGTCGGCATTGAATTTTTCAACAACAACGGTTCGGTTATCGATGTGGCGGCCGGAAATGCAATGATCGACAGATTATGCGAGGAAATCGAAACAAACGGCCCGTTTGACGTTGTTGTGTGTGACAGCGTCATGAACAGCGTCGACAGTCTACAGGCCGAAAAAAGCGTGATGGGATGCCTTAACCTATTAGGGACGGGCAAGTGCTTTATCAGCGGCAGACCACGAGACAGGGCGGAGGATAAGCTGCGGTCAAAGCGATCCATAACGCTGAGCAAAAGATTCTCGGAGTTCATGGATGCCGACGGCTTCACGGCGACATACCGTAAGGGCAACTGGTATTATCAGCACTACCAGACAAAAGAGCAGGTTCAAGACCTTGCAAAGCAAAACGGTTTTGCGATTGACGCCATGGCATGGGGCAAGCATGGGGACAGCTATCAAATGGCCATGCACAAAACAAAGCAGCTGTCAGACGATGATCTGATAGCTGCATTAAGCTTTGAATTTGACCTGCCGCTGCCAAGCGGCAGGAGCTATGGCAGACAGGCGGACATTATAGCGGCTTGCCATCGCGCTGGCTTGCTGCATAGTGATGGGCAAACTGCCAATTTCGGCACGTGCAGAACGCCTTGACGCTGCAATGCGGGTCGTCTGCGTTGATATCTTCCGGCCCAAATGTAACTCGCCTTGCGCCCTCGATCACCACATGAACGCCGTTGTGGTCGTCAACTACGGTGGAACAGACGCACGGCACTACGGCCAGATGGTAGTTCAGCTCATACTTGAAGCTGCTTGACACGCCGCAGAGGTAATATACACCATCGCCAAGCTCCAAGTCATGCGCCTCGGTGACGCCGCCTTTGATATGACGATCATAAGGGCCAAGCAGACAGCGGGCGCAGTGCTGAGACAGGTCAACACCATCGACCCTTTTAAGCCATAAATACCGGAATGGAGAGGTGACATTAAGCTGAATTAGTTTCATACGATCACTCCTTTCGTTTGGAACTTTACAGCTAAAAACGTTATGTGTCAACGGTTTGAAAAAGAACAACGCGAAAAAATCCAGCGGGCGAGGGAAACGCTGCGGAAAACGACAAGCCCGTACCTGCGGCGCGACCTGACGAAATACATCGTCCGAACAGAGCGGAAAATGAAAGGTTGCAACGCCATGCAACGAAAATCCTGATATACTGATATCAGCGGAATCACACAAGGGAGCGGCCAAGCGGCTGGCTCCCTGTTTTGTTGGAGGCGGCTATGGATGGGACGGACTACGAGCGCCTGATGGCCCTGTGCGGGGAGATGGACTTGGGCGCGGAGCCGGAGCCGGAGAGACCGGCGGAGGAACCGGAGGAAAAGGAGCCGGGGACGAGGCTGCGGATCCACACCGAGCGCGGAAAGGCGATCTTTGACAAGCGCCGCTTTACCTCTGAGAAGGCTCTGATGGACGCGGCGGACTGGTACTGGCGGCCCGGATGCGTCTACCACGTGCTCACCGGCGGCGACGTGGACTTTCTCACCTTCCTGCGCTTCGCCATGCGCCAACAACCGGCGGAGTACCTGATGGTCTCCAGCTGGTGCTACGGCGTGGAGGACGTGGCGGAGATCGCCTCGTGGGTCAGCCGGGGCTACGTCCGGCGGCTGGATGCCTACATGGGAGAGATCGCGGCGGCCAGCTACGCACTATGCCAGGAGGAACTGGCGGCGGCTGCAGAGGCCACCGGCGGGCGCGTGGGCGTGTTCCGTAACCACTCCAAGGTCGCGGTCATCTTGGGCGAGCGGTTTGACTGCGCCATCACATCCAGCGCCAACATCAACACCAACCCGCGCTGCGAGAATACCGTCATCACCTGCGACCGCGACGTTGCCCTGTGGTACAAGGCCTACTACGACGGCATTCATCCATTCAACGGTTCGCCGGAAGGATGGGAACCGTATGAAGTTCGCTGAAAAGAACCCACACTACGACCGGGCGCGCCACAAGGAGTGGCGGGAAAAGGTGCTGCGCCGCGCTCACGGCCTGTGCGAGGAGTGCGCACGCTATGGCCGCGTCGGTAAGGATGGCTTGCCCATCCCGGCGACCGTGGCCCATCACATCCAGCATCTCGACGAGCACCCGGAGCTGGCCTACGTCGTCGCCAACGGCCGCGCCCTGTGCGCCGATTGCCACAACCGCGCTCACCCGGAAAAGGGCGGCCGGAGATACCC
>ERZ1034807.53-NODE-53-length-23374-cov-5.992538_pt1 | contig 23374 bp, 33 predicted proteins | sample MGYA00520648_ERZ1034807 | MGnify/ENA primary metagenome ERZ1034807 (study PRJEB33766, sample SAMN09781684) | gut metagenome | biome: gut microbiome | host: Homo sapiens | place: Madagascar | study: EMG produced TPA metagenomics assembly of the PRJNA485056 data set...
CGGTAATATAACATTGCCATAACCGTCGCTATTGGTTTCATCTTTTCCCCACTGTATAATTAGCCCGCCAAAGAAACTCCCCAGGCAGACATAGCCATTTTGTGCAATATTGTACTTCACACCGGATGCCGTCAGTACCATCTTGAGAAGCTGGCCAAACCACGAATTGGTTTCAAGCGCGGTGATTGCGCTGATCGCCGTGGTGAGAGCCAGCTTCTTGATGAGATCATCACCGAAATTAGCGATTTTCTCGAACAGTTTGAACCGGTTTTCATGAGCCGTGTCAGAAGCATCATGCGTAGCAATCATCTGCTCAACGTCGCTTTTATGCGTGTAGACAATGGATTTATCAATCTGCACAGAGATATTCGCAGACGAGCTGACTACCAGATTGACTACCAGGCGGTTTTCATCGGATGGCGTATCCTTGCTCGGGATGTAATCGTAGTTATTGCCCGCATTGGAGTATGCATACAGCGTTTCCGAGCCATTATCGAGCTTCGCAAAAATACCGATTTCTCTGGATACGAATCCTTCTTCCAATTCCGTATTAGACGTGTCAAACGTAAGCACCAGCTTTTCTTCGTTGCTGTCGTCTACGCTGACAATCGGTAATGTCATCTTTGGAGATTTTAAGTCCGTGAATTTAGAGATGTCATCAGTATTTGCAAGAACTCCGGAACCAAGTTTTCCGCAAGTGAACGTTAACGTATGAGAATTTTGAGCCTGGACAAGCATCTGCGTGCCCTGAGATGTAAAGGTTAGATTTGCAAATTTAGCCATGGCCTATTGCCCCCCCGAAATTTTAATGAGTTTGTAATTATGAACGACTGCGCCTGCAATATAGCGTGGTGAATCAGCAACGTTGACGTTGTATTTTACAGACATATCAACGATATTTTTGCGGTAACACTGTACAGTCCCGGCGCCGTGATACTCCAGGTCTGCCGTAGTGATGGTCACCAGCTTATATCCGATATGAGCCGGTATGTATGTGCTGATGGCCGTAAGCAGCTTATCGTAGTCCGTAATCTGGCCGCCGTGATAAAGCACTTCAATCCGGTACTCGCTGGGATAGCTGATGATATACCCCTGCTGATCTGCGATGTATCCGTTAATCAGATTCGTCAGGAAAACTTCTGTCACGCTACCTGGATTTTGGAGCTTGGCGATTATCGTGTTGCGCCGCGCATTATCGCTGAGCGTTGTATCTGGCGAAATGCCACACAGCTCTTCCCAACGTTCGAGCCCCCAGGTGGCTGACTTCACATAGAACTGGTCCAGTACGTCCTGCAAGTCAATCCGGATGGCGTCATGCTCTTTACTGTCAGCATCATTCGCAGCCTTGAACCGCTGACTATGGGCCAAAAACGCCGGCAGGTATTGCAGAATATCAACGATGCTTTGCCGCATCCAATTATGCTCACTCATGTCAGCGTCACCGTCCCAACAACCGGCAGATTATCCACAGCGCAAATAATATTTTCCGTGCCGTCGTTAATTTTCAGATCATCATAGTCATTTATCCCTGTCGTATCAGAGTTGTCCAGGATAATACGCCCAATCTGGGCATAAGAAATGGTCACCGTGTCGGTTGCTTTCTGCGTAGTGTAGTTTGTCCCGAACACGCTGGCCTTGAAATATTTCGTTAATGCAGTTTTGATGGCATCCGCATTGCCTGTTCCGTCAGTGACCTTTAGAGCAACATTGACAGTTTTAAGCACAGGTGCCGTTACGGTCACAGTCGCGCCGATCGGCGCGTTCTCTGCGATAGTATCCTGTACCTTTTGTAGCAATTCTTCGCTAGGAGTATCTTTATTGGTATCGACGACGATTACCTTTACGGTCCCGTTGCCATTTCAGAGCGGCAGTACTTTAACAGCTCCGACACCACTGACAGACGTGGACCACTCAATGTAATGGTACACATTGCCGGATGTGGCTGGCTGACGTACAGCAAATAGCAGCCGCTCCAGCAGTGCCCCGTCGGTTTCTTCTTCATACCCGTTATAGGCAGCCGCTGCATTCGTGACTTTCGACACGCCATAAATGCTGACAGGGATAACCGTAATGGCACCCGCTGCCACATTGCCTCCTGCTCCGGTACTCTGCGCAGTGGTTTTTACGGTACCTTCGCCTTTATCATTCAGCTTTACTGCCTCGTCCGTGGTAAAGTTCGTGCCACTGGCCGTTGCGAATAATGAGCCAGCCGGAACGGTTACGCCAGCCGTGCCGGTTATGGATAGTGTAACAACCGCCGGTGTGGCTGCTCTTCTGGACAATCCCGCCAGTTCATCCGCCAACCGGTCCAGGTATACGCCCCAGCTTGTCTGAGGGAAGGCAGCATCCATCATCAGATCCATTTCTGCATAAGCCTTCTCGAATTCCTTTGCATTGGCCGCCAGGGTATCAAAGGAAAACGTGCCTTCCACAGCGCTTACGTCCGTTCCTTTGAACTCTGCATAATATTTTTTCAGCCGTTCCAGGATGGCGGACCTTGTTTCTGCTTCAAACATCTTTACACCTCGATTCCCATCTCAACTTCACCATAAACAGTTTCCAGATGAATCACCATTGTGATTTTCTTGTGTTCCTGGGTAACCTGCAAGGCCGTAACATCCGTAATGTACGGATTGACCATGAGCCCTTCCTTCACATAACGGAAAAGCTCGGAACTTCTCTGCCCATCATTCGGGCCTGTACCGATAAACTTCTCAAGCTCGATACCATAATCATCAAAGTATGCAAGATACCGATACCGCTCACACTGGAGTACATGCAGCACCCATACCTTGATAGCTTCCTTGCCGGTAACAATTTCATGGGAACCGTCACGCCGGTAAATGAAATCGTCTTTTTCAAAGTCCCAGGCGAATTCCGTAAACGTTGGGAGGCTCTGGCTTACTGTTTCTGACGTGGATGGCCCTACAACAAACGGGTTACTCATTTCCGTCAAGCCTCCTTAGTTTCATCCCCACGATATACTGCTTTGTAGTCTTGTTATCATCACCCGTGACAGGAAGTAAAAGTACCTTATCGCCAACCTCCCATGTATCGGTCAGCTGTTCATCATTGTCTATCGGGTGATTGTGGGACTCGTACGCAGCATCCCCAGAGCCGCCAGCACGGTTTGCTGTTGCTCCGACCATATGGCGCATGTGTCCGGGAATCCAGTAGTCATCAATCCACAAATGTTTCTTGTCCAAGACGTATCCATTGTATCGGATCTGAATCTCCGGAGGCGGGCTGACGATGACGCCGATGCCGGCAGTCGGCTGCAAGGCAGCTCTTTCTGCCAGTTTTCGATTCAAATCTACAAGGCCTTTATATGGATTATCTGTTTTCTTCATTCATCGTCACCCCTTTGATGCTTTAATGACTTTCGTGACTGGCATCCCCATTTCCGTGTAGTCGCTGCCATGAACAGTAACATTGCGTGATGAGCTATTGCCGTAATAGCCGCCCTGACCATCGTAGATAACAACATGATCATCATCACCATAGACAATGACATCGCCCTTCTGTAGGTCACTGGTATCATACGACAACAGGCCGGCTGCATCCGCATCGGCCACCATCGTAGGGCAATAGACAACGCCATTGCTGGCTTCCTGTGCCAGGAATGGACTGTAATAGCTGCCGCACTTGTCAACGAATTCAGCGCAGCCTTCACGCCCGTTGCCCATCGTCTGGCCGCCCCAAGCATCCCAGCCGGCAGATATTCCCGCATCGACATCAGCAGAGCCATTGGAAATGCCCTCCTTGTTCTTCATGCGGTCTTTCGAGCTACTGAACACCGGTGTTGCATAGTCTACCTGCTCAATCTCCGGCTGTTCCGGCTGATCCGGAATATATTCAAGCGTCAAATCCATCGTATGGACGTTATTTTCAAAATTATGTGTATCGCTTTTGATATAGAACGTACCCGTAAGCTGTTCTTCCTGCACTTTGATGCTGTATCCGGTGATGCACTGGACGTTTCCAAGCCCTTTCAGACTCGACTCATCTTTCAGCCGTGCCAGCTGGGCTTTGGCAGCTGTGACATTATCCACTGTTTCATCCGGTTTAGGCGGCTGCATCTTGTAGATTTTCTGAATCATGCCGTAGTGCGTCACGTCGTCGTTTATCGTGAACATCTGGCAAATGGTCCCGTTGTCATCTACTGCTTTAATCCTGTTGACCATATTCTCGATGCTTTCGGAATGCTCCGTGTTGAATGTGTTGGTGTCCGCCGTTGCTACATACCCGTCAATCAGCTCGCCTTTCTTGATGACATTGACCTGGCCATTGATGCACACTGGCAAATAGTAGGTGTCCTTCTTGGCAGCCTTATCAGCCGTCTGCTGGATGTCGAGAAGTGCCCGCAGCACTTCCGTCCCGCTCTTATCATCCGCAATATAGTCAACGGATGCATCAAGCCCATCCGGAAGAGTCCCAACGGGTATACCAATCTCTTTGCACACCTGCTGAATGCCAGCCGCCACCGTGCCGGTGATGACTGCCCTGATGTTGCTCTTAGCCAGATAAATCATGTCATCAAAGCAGGAAAAATCGAATGTATAGGAATCCGTCACACGTTTCCGGTAGAAGATGCGCCCTTGGAAGATTTCAATCTCCGGATCCGTATCCTTTTCCCGGTAAAACAAGTAGATGAATCCGCCGATTTTCAAATCAAGCGGCACGAATGTCTTATCCTTGTCAGGCGTGTTGTATGCGATGGAAAATTCAAGCTTGCGGGCGGCCTGCTGGCTGTCCCCGGACCATGCCATTTTCTGTACATAATTCGTGATGTCAAAGTTGTTTTTCGGCTCAGGCCCCTTGCTGTCCTTGCGGGCTTTTGTCTCTTTTTCCGTTTCAGGCGGGTCACTATAGCGAATGCTTAACATATCTCTCTATCCCTCCTAGAACTTATACAGGCTCTTGCCACCCGTCCGGACCGCATTAGCAACGGTCGTGAGTACCGTGCCGGCAGGGATGCCGCCGGATTTCACCATGCTCTTATACAATCCAAGGGCACGCTTCCCTTGATTGACAATGCTGGTGGTCTTCTGGAAGGCCTTCTGCGCATTGTCCAGCGCGTGCATGGTCCCCAGGCAGGTGGTTTCCTTGCTTGCGCCAGTCTCTGCGACACGGCTCTTTAGCCCCGTCGTATCGCTCAGAACGTCAGCCTGGGGCATGATGTAGCGGTATTCTTTCAGAGTCAAACTGAAATACACATCACCGCTGCCATCTTTTTCTTTATAAACAAACTCATCAATCGTGACCGGCAGGCTGACATCTGTACCCGTGATGCTGATGCGGCACGGCTGCCCGCTTTCTGCCATCTGCTTAACCTTGCCTACCAGCTCATACGGGCTGCCGGCCATCACTGTTTGCAGGAAATTGTAATCCTGGGCAGGAAAAAACGATGAAAATTTCATCGTGGCCAGACCGCGCTTGCCGATCATATTGATTTCGCCCAAATTGTTAATGTTGACCGTGCTATTATTGTACGGGTTCACCACTTCGAAATCAGGTGGGCTGACAGGGAAGGCGACACCGCTGCCGCCACCGGCCAACGTAAATACACAGCCGTCTCCACCATTACCGCCCAGGGCTCCAAGAACACTCCCCAGTATGCTGGATGCGGTACTCATAAAGCTTAAGAAACTACTCATCAGATCGCCCCCACAGTAGAATTAATGGCTTCCTTTTCCATCTCATAATGGATTTGTTCCGCCACTTTACGGGCAAATTCTCGGATATCGGAGCCGTTATTGATGGTCACGCCGCTGATGTTAACGGTAATCCCTCCGCCGGTCCTGAGGTTCCCGGATGCCGCGCCCATGTTGTATGCATTTCTCATAGACTGGCTGTGCGGAATGACCTGCGCTCCGGACGGAAGATTGATGATTTCAGCGCCACGGTCATTGACTGCCGCTGCGCCGCCCTGCCAGTTGGTCGTGCCATTGTACAAGTAAGGGATATTCAATCCAAAATGGCTGCCGCCGTATTTCGGAACCCAGTCAGGGATATCAACGGAAATTGAATTGATTCCGCCGATTACACCGTTGATGGCTGCTTTGATTCCTTGCAGAATGCCGTCGCAAATTCCCTTCAAGCCGCCGAAGATGCTGCTGAAAATGTCAACAACGCCTTGCCAAGCCATGGACCAGTCGCCGGTAAAAACACCCGTAATGAATTCAATCAGCCCACTGAACACGCCCAGAGCCGCCGTGACAATCGAGCCCAGGATACTGAATGCTGCCGTGACTGCCCCAGTGATAACACTAGAGACGATGACAAACGCCGCATAGAGCTGCCCGCCGATGACTCCGGCCAGCACATCAGAAAGCATGTTCAAGACTCTGAAAACACCGGTCCCGTTCTGGAATGCCTGGGTGAGCGTATGCCAGACCATCTGTAGTTTTAAAATAGCCGGCTGGATCATGCTCACCGCGGCATTGAATGCGCTCTTGATCTGCGTCCAAAGCCGCTGGAAGAACGGGCCGATACGGTCCCAGTTCCGATAGATGAGGAAAGCTGCTGCCGCAATAGCAGCAATCACAATGCCCCATGGTCCCAGCATGGCCACGGACGCCGTGCGCAGCATGGTGAAGCCCCGCATCACACCCTGAACGGCAAACTGCAAGGCCTTGTTGCTGATGGTCCCGCCCTTCATCACCGTACCAATCTGGCCGTATACCTTGGCCATGTTTCCGCCGATGGTAATGGCCTTGCCAGCGGCAATAGTAAACCCAGTAAGCCCAACAAATGCCCCGGCTATCTGAACAATCATGTTCTTGGTTTCCGGAGAAAGGTTTGTAAGAGCATCCGCCAGCGCCTTGATGCCGCCGGCCGCCCACTGAATTGTTGGTGCCAGGGCAGAGCCAAAGGACAGGCCCAGAGCTTCAACTGACCCCATGAGGGAATCAATGGAGCCCTTGAGCGTCTTCTGCATTGTCATGTACGCCTGGTGGCTGCTGCCGGAACTGTTGTTGATGGCATCCGCTGCCTGCTTGTATGCTTCGGGGCTAGTCTTAATCAAAGATAACAGACCGCTGTAAGCATCTTCACCGGCAATAGCTTTGGCCATGGCGACCTGTTCCGTATTCGACATACCGGCCATGGCCGTCCGCATCTGCCCGATGACGTTTTCCAGTCCGACAAAATTACCGCTTGCATCTTTAATCTTGAGCCCCATCTGTTCGATGGCATTGGCAGCATCTTTCGGAGGCGATGCCAGACGGCTCATCATGGACCGGAGGCCGGTACCAATCGAGCTGGCTTCAATGCCGTTGTTTGACATAACCGCCATGGCAGTGCCAAGTTCTTCAATGCTTACGCCCAGTGCGGCCGCTGGAGCGCCTGCATACTGCATTGCAAGGCCAAAGTCCTGCATACCCAGCTTCGACGCATTGGCTGCCGCTTGGATAACGTCGGCAACGTGAGTGGTATTAGATGCTACATCACCTGTGGTCAGGCTCCAAATGGAAAGTGCAGAGGTTACGACATCGGACGTAGTGGCTAGATCCTCGCCGGATGCAATAGATGCCTCGATGATGCCAGGCATGGCCGCGATAGACTGGGAAGCATTGAAGCCGCCCGCTGCCAACCTATCCATGCCAGCGGCTGCTTCCTGGGCGCTGATAGGGAAATCGGCGCCCATCTTAGAAGCCGCTTCACGCATCTGGTTCAGCTCTTCCGTAGTAGCTCCTGCTTTTACGCCTGCCGCCGTGATGGTCTGGTCGAAATTCATGAATGTCTTAACACTTGCCGCTCCCAGAGCCGTAATGCCCGCAGCCGCCGGGAGCATAGCTTCGCCTAAATCACTGACATTCTTCCCCGCTTTGGAAATATCACGTCCCATACGCTGGTTGGCTTTACTGGTTTCTTCCATGCTGTTCCGAATCCTTGCCAGCCCGCTTGTGACATTGTCCTGGAGTCTCATGATTACATCAATAATTTCGGCCATACGTTAACCTCCTTTCACTTTGTTTTCTATTTGTTCGCGGGCATGTTCCTCGCCTTCGATTTCTTTCAACATAAAAGCCCGGAGAACTACACGCTCGCCCGGGCCCATCGCAAACCACTCCGACGGCTTCACGCCATGCCTGACATAGTGCCAGTACATGGTCTGAACATCCCCGTCGGAATCTATCAGTTTTTTACTTCTTCAACCATTGCAGCACTCTGCTCACCGCCAAAGCCGCAGAGTTCCGTAATCTGCTCCGCAATGTCAGCAATTTCGCCGGCATTGAACAGCTTTTCAAACAAATCTTTTCTGGTCCCGGCCCCGTAGTGCTTGAGGACTTCTCTGCTGTCGAAATCCTTGTTGGTGATGCCATCAACCAGCAGCATGATCTGCAACTTGTAGGTATCAGCGCCGACCGGCTTATTATTGCGGTCAAACTTTACCGCGCCGTCCTGGATTTCCCTCACGCGCCGGGATGGAATCTGGCACAGATGAAGCACAAACGGCTCGCCGATAATGCCGGAGAGCCGCTTTACTTCGAAATCTTTCGTTGCTTTCTTCATTACCTTGCCTGCATCAGCTGCAAGCAATGCCTCTGCTAAATTCATAGATTACCTTGCCTTTCTTATTCAGACGCGCGGTCCAGAATATCAAAGTCCGTAAACGTGAAGTCATAACTGTCTTCGGTCAGTTTTTTCGCTTCCCAATCCATGAGCGTCAACTTATCAAAGGTCGCGTCACGGATGCAGACACGTTCATCTCCGATAGCGTCCGGATCAGACAGCTTGGCAATGATGGTGCAAACCGTCTGATGGCCATTTTTAATGTTATCAGCCATTTTATCAATCATGTAGGAAGAGATGTGGTTCATTTTGATTTTGCCTTTCCCTTCCCATCCGGTTGTCTTGTACTGCTTGCCGCGCTTTTTAACCTGGTTGACTTCTTCTTTTACCAGATTCACTTCGGCCTGGAACGCAGTTACCTGAGCCATGTAATCAGAATCGATCCATACTTCACCTTCGGTGCCGGACATAACCTGCTGGGCTACCATAGAATCTGCCATAGTTCAACACCTCCTTAAATATTGATTGGAAGTTCGATATCTTCCATTGCATCAAGAATTTTCACCTTGGCGGTCAGGAATACTTTCTTCTTCGTATCCAGTTTCTTGATTTCCAAATCAGACATGTCGGCAAGTTCGTCCTTCGTATACAGGCCATGTTCGAGCTGATACGTTTTTACGGCTTCTACGTCGATATCAATCGTGGAATAGCCTTTCTGTAAGAGGCGGCCATCTTCCAGTTTTTTGAAATAGCCACCAATCGCAGTAATCAGCAGCTGCTTGTTGTCGTAATCGTTCGTGTATTTGCCGATGTAGCTGTCCTGGGCGGTTTTCTTGATGTCGTCATACATCATGTCCATGACATCCACGGTCTTGATGGTCTGATAGGCTTCCAGTTTGCCCTGGGTAGTAGTCACCAGGGAATTGACAGCCCGGCTCATCTTGAATTTTTCACCGTCATACCAAACGAAAAATTCGCCTTTGTTAACCTTTTCGTCATTTTCGTCAAGGCTATACTTATCGCAGTCAATGACTTCGGCCAGTGGGGCATACGTTGCAGATATTGTCATCGGTGTCCCTGCAATCAGGCCGGCAATACGTGGCGTGTACTGAGCGCCAGTATACGATTTAGTTTTGGTCTTGATGGTAGTGTTCGAGAAATTGATGACGCCTTCATAGTCTGCGCTGTATCCGGGCAGCACAACCTTGGATTTCTTGAACTTGTTTTCACGGTTCGTCTTGAGCCAGGTGGCCACAGATTCCAACTGGGCCGTAGCGATGGACGGGATAGCCAGATAATCCCAGCGGTCTGTTGCCAGGATCTTGAGCGTATCTGAGAACTTATCCTCAGAGCTGTCTTTTGTCTCATTGGTTACCTGCAAATACACTTTGACGCGGTATGGCGTCTTAGTATATCCAATGAGACATTTCGTGATGTAATCGCGATTATCGTCAGTCAGTTCCTCCGGAATATCATCGGTGGTATAAACGGTAAACGGATTGGTGATGGCAGCCACATCCTTTGAAGTGGTGCCACTAGTAATTTTATGGTCAGTCAGCAATTTTGTGATGGTATCCTGCGGCTCTTCGAGCAGAAGAGCCACAATGCCACGCTGGCTGCGCTCAATGGCTTCAATACCGGCCTCAATAAACGCAATGTTTACGGAAGGCATTCCGAGTTTTGCCATATATCTTCACTCCTTCATATAGTTCCTGAATCAATCTTCGAATTCCATTTCTCATCCGCAGCAGTGCTGCGCTGTTTATTGGAGATGGTATGGATATTCAGTTCAACTTCACCCATGATTTCAACATTCCCGCCAGCAGGCTTTTCAACCTGTTCCAAGAACGGAATCACTATGGTTACCTGCAAGATGTCCTGCTCTTCCCCGGTACGGTCATCCTCGACGCTTTCGACGTGAAGATATCGGTCCCCAACCTGTATGCCAGACTGGAAGAGGCGTTGAATAAGGTCAACAATCCCTAAGTAGGTTATTTCATTCTTTTCGTTGTCCCTGGGGAAATAGGTCAAAGCAATGGTCAGCTCTTTCTCTACCACATTATCCGTATACGGAGTCATGCGGGACGATGCCGAAACGAAAAAGCACGGCTTCTTGAACTTCTCAAGGACCTCATCCGAATAGACTTTGCATCCGGTTGCTTTGGAAACGGCTTGGATAACAGCGCTCAGTGCATCAATCTGTCTTACGATCTTAGCCAAGGTGATCACGTACTTTCTGGTAGAAGTCTTTGGCCATGCCATCCTTGATGCCGTCCCAGTTGTCCTGCACCGCTTTCTGCAAGAATCCCTTATGACGGTTCAAAGCGCTGCGCCATTCCGGTTTCGGATTGCCATGAGTATCCTTTGGGTTCTGCACGCCACGGTTCACCAAATGGAAATGAGGTGCCGTAGAACGGATTTCCGCGCGGGTATCTGCCGCCCTGTATCCCTTAATCTTGCAGCGCCACGACTTCTTCAATTTGTTCGGGTGGTTCGTATCCCCGACAGGGGACGCCTTCCGGATGGCCTTCGTCATCTTCTTGGCGCCGGCTTCCAGCACGTCTTCCGCGTCGCCCGGATACTGGATTCTCATTTCATCCAGCCGCCTGACAAATTCTTCAATCAACACCAGAATCACCTCGCTCCTTTATGTTGCACATGAGTTCCAGTTTTACGTGGGCCTCATACGGGTCAACAACCGACATGATACGATAGGTAGTGCCCGCATACTGCACCAGCATATCCGGGGTAATCCCTTTCCGGTAACGAATCGTGACCTTGGTGACGAACTCAACTTTGTCTTTATACTGTTCATAGTAGGTCTTGCCGCGGGCCGGTTCGATACGGGCCCAAATGGCATTGCCGATAGCATCAGCCAGGGTCTGATGGGTAAGCCCATATTCATCGGTTCTTTCCTGGTACTGCATGATATGGATTCTTTTATCGAGTGACCCGATTTCAACATTAATCATAGGCTATCCCTCCGGGTAGTCACTGCACTGGGCAATATGAGTCAGCAAAGCGGTCACAGTATGGGGAATCACGTTGATGGCGCCCGGCTTCTGGCTGTAAGCAGCACGGTTTTCATACCAGTGCGCCACCAGCATTTTGATACAGAGGTCATATAGCTGGCTTTGATTATCGCCAGTATTGACCTTCCCCGTCGTCCGTCTTACATAGTCGCCGGCCGCGCTGATCAGGCTCGTTACCAGTTCATCATCGTCGGTAATGTCATTATCTAGTTTTAAATAATTCTTTGCCTGGGCAAGCGTTACGGCCATGGTTCGTCACTCCTTACGCTGCCTTATTGCCAGTCAGCAGGACGAGAGAGTTGAAGTCAACCGGGCGGCCGTCCGCAATCATGATGGACTTTCTTACAAGGTCGTCAGTGTCGTTGTCTTCATAGACCTTCATGGAAACATTGTAGTTGGTATTGAGGACGTAATCTTTCATTCTGTAGATGAATGCAAATACGTCAGTCTTAGTCAGAGTCGCGGCAAAGTCCGGCAGATAATCGCAGAGTACTACGTTACGGCCCATCAGGACACGTTCCGGAACGCCATTGATGCCGGCATTGACGCGTGCAATCGGCTGGCCGGCAGAGTCGGTCATGCTCATGAACTGCATAAAGGTACCCTTGGTCATAACCCATACAGCGCCGGCTTCATAGGCCTGAGGCACTTTGGCTTCTGCATCGGTAATAGTATCAAGGCCTAACTTAGTAACGTTAATGGCAGAGCCCTTAGTGGTATCTTTGATGATGCCGGTCGGCTGCCCGGAGCCAGTGCCCTTAATGATGGCTTCTTCCAGTGCAACGGCCATAGCTTCTGCAATGTTGGAGACGATAGTATCTTCAAATGCAGACAGGGTCATGTATTCCGATTCCAGAGTTACAGCGACAGCACAGCGCAGCTTGAAATGGCTGAAAGTAACCGTGCCAAGCGTCTTTTTCTGCTTATCAGAAGTAGCGCCTTCTGCTACCCAGGTAGCTACTGGCTTAACATCGGCAGTCGGAATGGCCAGGCCAGACTTATACGCAGTACGAGTTACCAGCGGCAGGATGTTGCCATAGGTGCGCAGCTTTTCAATGACACGGTTGAGAGTAGTCGGCGGGATCAGTGCGCCTGCATCAGTCGTAGTAGTTGCTGCGCGGAATTCAGCCGGGATGGCAATGCCACGTACAACATAGTCCATGAAGGCCTTACGGTATTCATCGGAGTCAAGGCCCTTGGCAGTTTCATTGGTCTTCGGCTTCTGGCGGCCATGTACGCCTTCCGGATTGTTCCCCAGATTGATGCCTTCGGCAATCTTTTCACGTTCTTCAATTTCTTTCTGTTCAGCATCCAGCTTTCTCAGTTCTTCCTGGAGTGCTTTCAGGTCAACCTTGCCGTCACCCTGGAGCGCGGCTCTGATTTCTTCTTTACGGCTTCTGATTTCAAAAAGTCTCTTATTCATAGTTGTCTCCTTTTCTCATAAATACGTTTCAGCAATCAGCTTTTCACGTAGTTCATGCTCCTGTTCTCGATTCTTCAAATCTTCAATGATACCGTCATGGTCACGGGCGGCAATGCTGGTGCCATCGTAGGCCGGAAAATCCACCGGGCTGGCATCCACAATCATGTCAATGTGCTTGATGGTCCTGGTCTGCTCTTTGGCCGCAGAATCATTTTCCCAGTCATCCTTATCTACCGTGAATGCAAAGGACATTTTATTGATATCCCCTCGCTTAATCAGCTGATAGATATCCTTGCCAGCAGTCGTCGGCGCGATGTCGGCCTCTACCTTGATTCCGCGTTCATCGGCTGCAATTTTCATGGACCCATTGGATGTGCGTGCCAAGATAAGTGCCGCATCAGAGTGGTTATACCTCAGGATAACGTCACTCATGTCCGTATTGGCATCGACAGCGTTTCTGTCAATGACTTCGTAATACTTTGTTCCGCTGTATGGCGATTCCCACAGCAGCGTTTTTTCATTGAATACGGCTGCATAACCTTCAACATGGAAGCCTTCCCCTCCGCCTTCCTGGTCGGCAGCTCTCAGCGCCAGCCGTCTGCACTCAATCTTCTTCTCCATCCCCATCACCTCCTTCCGATGCGCCAGTATCGTTGTCATCCTTACCAGTCTGGTAAAGAGACTGGTCCTTTGCCTTTACGTAGTTCAGCGATACCACAATTTCCTCGCCTTCCTTGCCAGGCAAGCCGGCATATCCGAATAACTCGCGGATTTCATTCCGCTTGATGGCGCCCGCAGGAATCATTGCCTCTGCAATATTGACCTTCGATGCCGTACTCATATACGCCAGGCGATTGGCTTCAAACAGGACCTCATTCCCAAATCCGCGTTCCTTCTGGGTGAAGAGCTTTTCTGTAAATTCCTGAGACAATTTGATGGCAATCGGCGCGATGACGCTTTCATAGAAGGCCTGGTATTCCTCTTCCGTGAATTTCCCGGAAACGATTTTCTCGTTAACTCCGAAATACTTATAAAGGTTATCGCGGGCAAATGTCATCTGGCTGGCATCAAACGTCTGGGTATCAGTGGTAAGCTGCTGAAACTTGCCACGATTATCCAATGATCCGATTCCGCTGCCATTGGAAGGCCCAGCAAAGGAATCAACAAATTTCTGCCACATGGCCTCCTGGTCCTCCGGGCGGACCGTGCCAGTCCACTGAATCACGCCACGGAGCTTGCTGAAATTCTTTACCACATTGATGATGGCCGTCTTAACGGATTTCAGCAGGTTGATGTCTTCCGTGAGGATTTGCCCCTCTGGATCGCCGAAAACTTCATCTCGGTTATAGTGTCTTCGGATGTGAATCAGTTCCTCATACGGTACTGTAGCCTGTTCACCGCTGCCAAAGGTAAACTTGCAGTACAGGTTCCCTTTGCGGTCCTCAAACAGTTCCAGATTATTGAAGTTCAATGGCCATAACGCGGTAATGTCTCCGAGCTGGTTCCGCTGGATATAGACGAACAGGTTATTGTAACAGTAATACTGGGCAACAATCTTCTCGATAAATTCCGATGTCGTCATCAGCGGATTAGGCCGGATAGACAGGATGTATTGCAGCTTATCGTCTGCATTTTTCACGATATTCCCGTCCCGCCGGATAATGTGTTTCGGATGCAGCTTCCCAGCATGGCGGGCAATGGTGTCAATGCAGTTCCGCCCGGTGGCTGTATCGTAGACATTCCCATCAAATGGCACGTAGTCGTTAGAGTACCCATCAAGCAGCTTTGCCCTGGTCAATCCTTCATGCCTGAATAGCTTGCCAAAAATAGTCTGCATCATGCTTCTTAATTCCAAGTCTTCACCCCCTTTCAGATAAGGTTCATGTAATCTTCTTTGTTCTGTTCCAGCGCTGTATAGGCATCCAGTAAAGAGGCAAACCCATCAATTCGCTTTCGCGGGTTGGAAGTTTTGCACGGCTGAATGTTATCATTGCGGTCTACATCTACCGCCACGTTCGTCATGCACCATTTCAAGATTGGATTGTTATCATAAACAATCCGCTTGGCGGCCAAATCGGCTGCCAGATTCTTCATTGGCCCGGATAATGTCTGCTTGCCCTGGGCCACCGGGACCATCACGTCATCTCCAAAACGCTCTTTTATGCTCTGCACCAGGTAGGCCGCGCTCCATCGGTCATAGCCGCACTTGAACAAATAGATATCATCCTGTTCCATTTCATCGACGAACCATTGAAGGATGAGCCGGTAATCATTGCGGAAGCCTGGCGATGTTCGGAGCCAGCCCTTTTTCTTCCAGATATCATAAGGGACCTGGTCTTCATGCACGCGTTTTTCCAGTAAATCCTCTGGAATCCAGTACATCTGCTTGATGTAAATGTTCGGATCATCGCGGACACAAAAAAGCATTGTTGCGCATGTCAGGTCTGTCGTTTCGGACAAATCAAAACCACCTATTCCATACTTAGGCTTGAGAGCCTTCATGTCATAGGTGGTTTCATTGTTCAGCTGGTCGAATGTAAAGAATGCTTCCCCGCTGGTTTCGCGGATATTGAAGTCCTTACACAATAAATTTTTTACTCTGAGCGCATCATGCTGCGCTTGGTAAACCTTCTGTGCCAACGTCTGGGTATTCTTGATGCTTCCTAGGCCCGGATTGGCTTTTGCCCAGCACGTGGGGTCCGTCCACTCTTCTCTTTTATCGAGTTCATAGACGATAGGGAGGATGGTTTCATCTTTATAGCCTGCTGGGTCATCGTATCCATTGATGATACGCTCACATTCATCGTATTTCAGGTCATAAATGTTATCACGGACCGTGCCGGCTGTCGTGGTAATGATACAGAGTGGCTGTTCACGGGCCGTCATGCCGTCGATGAGGACATCATACAGGTTCTTATCCTTCAAGGCGTGCAATTCATCAATCAAGGCTCCATGCACGTTGAGACCATCAAGTTTATCACTGTCAGAGCCCAAAGGTTCGAACGTGCCCTCATTGAAGCGGGACCGGATGACGGATACGCGTAGATCTAATTTTTTGTTCAATGCCGGCGACTTCTTGATCATTGAACAGGCTTCACGCCAGATGATTTTTGCCTGGTCCTTTTTTGTGGCTGCGGAATATATTTCCGGGCCCGCTTCCCCGTCCGCCACCAGCAGATATAGCCCTAAGCAGGAAGCAAAGGTGGATTTACCATTTTTACGGGCAACGATAAGAATCAGCTGCCGATATTCACGGAGCCCAGTATCTTTATCTACAAATCCAAAGAGCGCTGCCGTGATAGCCTTTTGCCACAGCTCCAAAATGACGGGTTTTCCGCCCCACTTGCCCTTGCTATGCTTACAGAAGGTCTGAATAAAATCAATGGCATACTGGGCTTTGGCATCGTCGTAGATATACTGCGCATTTTTATCATTGATTTTTTCCGTCAGATGCTTGAATACCCGCCGTACCTTATCGGATACCACAATCTGCCCGGATTTTATGCCGCCATAGTATTTTTCAATGTAATTCAAGGCCTGTTTTTAATGAATTCCGTCAGCGTATCCTCTGCATCAGGGGCCGCTGTGGCCGGAAGGCATTGCACCAAGGTACGGATGGCGCTCACATAGTTCTTGAACGTGGTGGAGTAGGCTTTTGAAACGGTTGATTCCTTGGTCCCAAACTGATTCTCGCCATTCTTGTATTCTTCTACGAATCCAACTTCTTCCAGCTGCTCCATGAGCTTCTGCAACTGGTATTCCAGGCGTGCCACCTGCCCGATCAGCGGGCTCACGACCGTCTGCTTATCCTCATCGGCGGCTTTCAATGCTTCCTGCAAGGCTTTCACCCTTCTTCTAATCGCTGTTTCCGGTTTAATCTGTCTCACTCCATCGCCTCCTTACTTGTTGCCGTTTCTTTTGCTATTTTCCCTTTGATTTTGATACTACACCCCCTTGGCGGATGCCGTTTGTATCACAGAAAGGCCCGCCCCCGGCGGCATTTTTCAGGCTTCCAAAAGGGAAGACCGGGGGGCTTAGCGGCTATGTTCCAGGATACCAATGGGATTGCCATCATCATCAAACAAGCACTCCCTGCCCAGGCCTGCACCATGCACGGTGTTATGGCAGTAGATACATAGAAGCTCTAAGTTATCCCAGCCATACACCACGCTGTCATCCCCTACATTCTCCGGTGACAAGTGCGTCTTGTGGTGGACGATAAACCTTGGCGGCTTTCCAGTCCCGACAAAGGAACGGTTATGGCATCGCTCACACACGTAGTGCTGAGACTCTGCATAAGCATGGGCAAGCTTGCGCCATCGCTGGTTGTTGTAAATGTCTTTGGAAAAAGCCCTGGCCACGCTGCCTCACATCCTTTCATAAATCAAAAAGGAAATGAAAACCAAAATATAAAATCAAATTCCATTCCCATTTTCCATTTCGGTTTCCGATTTCAAAATAAGAAAACAAAAACCACGCTGGTCAGCGTGGCTGTCTGCTCCCTGTTCAATTTTCGATGGTATTAGTATAGCACAAAGCATCATCATATTCCGTACACAAATCATGCAAGAATCAGTCAAGTTTCTGCTCCAAACTGTCCCCAAAGTGTCCCCGCTCAAATCGCCAAAGTTATTCACAGAGTTATCCACATAGTTGTTCACAATTCTATTATCGCTTAAAGAATACAACGGATGTCTGGAAGGGAACCGCATCCGGGCCGAACATCATCCCCGTCAATGTCTTGAGTGCATTGCGTGCGCGCTTCCGGCAAGAGCCGACGCTGCAACATGCATACCGCGCTGTGCTTTCCCAGGATGCATCATCAATATATCGGCTCTCTAAGATTCTGGCATCCGTTTCATTGATATCCTTTAGGGAAGCCATGGAACTATCCAGCCGTCTGATGAGTGGTTCAATCTGCTGTAAGTCAGCATGATATTTTCGGATTTTCTGCTGCAATTCTTCGTGCTGCATGTATACACGCTCTTCCTGGCTCACCTTTTCCCCGCCGCCACAGCCGCCAGTAGGCGATATGGATGACGCTGCCGGTGCGGCTTCCAGTTCCAACATGCGCTGGCATTCGTCGATATCGGTTTTGACGTTCGCAATATACTGCGAGAACTCTCGATACCGGCGCAAGTATTCAGTCACTGCGTCGATATAATCATTATGATACATCCCGCTTCCTCCCATCATTGAATTTAGAAAGCAAGGCAGATTCAATACCTGCCTTGCTCACACTACTGTTTCACTTCTCTCACGCTGATCCGCAAGTAGCCGGCGCTCTGAGAATACCATTTCCGGCAGGACACCTCAACCACCTGCTTGTCATCTTCATAAGCTGCCTTGTTCAGCGCATCCAGCACGACTTTCAATGTATTATCAATGTCCGGTTTCTTTGCCGGGCGATTGATATTATACTGACACGCCAGCCGCTTCCCCTTCGTATACGACTTAGGAATCTGGAAGTAGGCATCAACAGTAATCCCGACATAACAATCAGATGGGATAGCCTTCCCTCCGGCGGCCAGGAACGCTTTGCGAATCAGCTTTTCATACTTTGCTGTTTTCGCTGGCGTATAAACGGTCCCGCTTTTCTGGCTGAACCGCGGCCTTGCTTTCCCTTGCGGGTCCCCTTCTACAATGAATTCCATACCAACCTCCCCTTATTTCTGAATCAGCAGCCATTCCAGGAACGTCATATGTTCTTTGAGCTGCCCCGTATCGTACACATACCATTCGATTCCAAGCCCTACAGCAGACAGCAAAAGCACCAATCCAACGGTCAAAAGAAATTCGTATCCGTTTCCATATAAAATTCTTCTCACATCCTCATCGCCTTTCTGAAAGAATCTTCACATTCCGGGCGGCGATTCTCCTGGCAGGCTAGCTCATCGTTGCACTTGCGGACCCGCTGCCCGAATTCGTCATACATCCAGTGCCATTGGCCGGGATACAGCTTCCGACCGCAATACGCGCACCAGTGATACTCACCACGATTTTGCAGCAGCTCTTTCCGCAATGCCTGAATGGCCTGCTCCGTATTCTTCTGCCGCCGTCTATTCTTTCGCCCCATCCTACATTACCTCTCACGATTAACCATGAACAGTGCCAGAAATATAGAGACCAGAAATCCGCCTGACATCATCCCCAGGAAGAATACAATCGCGTTCACTTCATCCATCCCAGTGCCTCCTTAAAACGGGAAATCTTCCTGCTCCATTCCCTGTGAGGCATTTGTTTCTGTGCCCATCTGCTCAAATCCGCCCGTAGACACGTTTTGATTGCCGGCGTGGCTGTTCACCTGCATGGGGATTTCAGAACGCTTCTCGATGAACTCAGCCCGGTTCACTGAGATTTCTGTAGTATACTTCTTCTCTCCGCTCTTGCTGGTATAGCTCCCTGTCTGGATTCTGCCTTCTACCAAGAGCCGGTGCCCTTTGTAGACGTAATTGCCAATGGCATCGGCAGTCTTGCCAAATGCTATGCAGTTGATGAAATCCGCTTCCGGATTCTGCCCTTTTTTATTCAGCCTGTTTACGGCTAGCGTGAAGCGGGCTATGGTCATGCCGCTCTGCGTTGCCTTAATAACCGGGTCACGGGTCAGTCGCCCTAAAATAATAGCTGCATTCATGCTTTCCCTCCATCTTCCATAAACAATTCCCGTAAGAACTTCGTGTATTCTTCCGCCTTTGCCAGGTCGCTGAGCAACGTGCCCTTCTTCGGATAGCGGTACAGATACTTGATAATGTTCCCCATGTAGTATGCTTCCGCTCCGGAAAGGCCACGGGTCATGATTTCAATTACTTTTTTACACTCTGTGCCCTTCCAGGTGTAGTGATCCGGATGATGAATCATGTCAGAAGTTTCACCCGGCTCATCATCCACATCAATTTCATTCCCTCCCTCGGCTAAATCACTGATCAAGGCATTCGCATGGCTGATATAAAACGTTTGCCCTCCAGGCTCATCAGTCAGCCATTCCAACAGAGCCGCTGTACATACTTCGCGACCATCACAGTTCCCAGCTGGACAATCACCACATGTCGTGATGCTGGCTAAGAATCCAGCCAGTTCATTCATGCCCATGGCTTTTATCGCTTCATAGTTCGTCATAATCCATTCCTCCTTATCGGTAGATTTTCCCAGTCCGGATGTTTTTCAATGCAATCCGTTCAACGACTTCAAAGCCATAGGCCTTGAAGATTTCCCTGGCCTTGTGGATGGCTTTATCCATCCTGGCGGCATCCGCCTCATCCTGCTTCCGTTTTTCTTCCTGGCGGATGGTTTTATAGGCGCCGCCATACGTTGGATCAGCGTAACCCTCTTCGTTTTTAATCATCAGCCCAACCCCGCAAGTCTCTGATTCTGCCCGTCTACTCGCAGCGCGTACGGATTTACCATTTCATAGATTCGGCTGCCAAGCGCTTCATCAATCCTGGCAAGGTTACCCACGCTATACTCGCTGCTGAAAATCGTCGTCAGATGGTTCAAGTATCTTGCATTAATCAGGTCAAAGACCACTTTCAGCTCATCCCTGTCGATGGCCACCAGTTTCCCACTTTCGACGCGACCGGAGAACTTGAATAGGTCATCAATGTAGAGATTTTGGCAGGTCTTCCACTTCCTCATGGCTGCATCGTAATCATCACTGTAGCTCCGAGATGCCTTGACTAGGCTCGGAATTTCCGCCCGGTAGGAAAAATAAAAATGCGGTTCTCCGAATCGCCGCGTCAGCTCCTGGCAGACAGCAATGCAGATGTGAGTCTTCCCCATGCCAGAGCGGCCAAAGAGTCCAAAGCCAGTACCGCCCGGAGTATGGCCTTTCAGCCAGTTTTCTGCCATGTCCTTCATTTTCTTGGCCGTTTCACTCCGACTTTCATCAAAGCTGACCAGCGTATACCGTTCATAATCCTTCGGAGAAATCCCGGAGGTTCTGAGCCGATGTGCTACCTGCCGACGTTCAAAGCAGTCTGGGCAATGAGCCATAGCTACTGTGCCGTCATCTCTTGTGATAGCTACCCATCCGGTATTCCCGCAACGCTGGCAGGCAATTCCGTCTTTTGCCGGCTTCACCGGTTCTGGAGCCGCCTTACCGTTCTGTTTCACTTGTGCAGCCAGGTCGTTAATCATGGCCATGACTGAGTCTTTCATTGATTCCATACAGCTCACCTCTTCTTTTTCTTTCAAAAGGGTATGTTGTCAATCTCCGGTGGTACGGTTCCTGTAGAGCCCTGGCCGCCACTAGGCAATTCATGTCGCTGCCAAGTCCTACAAGTGGCCTGCCACGACTTCATTGGGTTCCGTCCCACCTTCCAGCCATTGCTTTCGTAATAATCCATGAAAGCTTCGGCAGAAAATGTGTATCTATTCTCTGCAATATAGGCCTTGAGTTCTTCAAGAGTAGGTTTTTTGAATTTCTGAGCAGCAGTTGTTGAGTTGTTGGCAGATCTTCTCTTCCCACTACTCTCTCTACTATCTCTATCCTTACCTATCTCTATCTCTAACCTATCTCTATCTCTAACCTGAGGTTCCATATTGGAGCCGACTTGGTTCCGCATCGGTTCCAGCGTGGTTCCAGACTGGATACAGGTTGGTTCCATATTGGAGCCGACTTGGTTCCGAGCTGGTTCAGCTAAGATGTATTCGCCTTTTTCGTTCACTTCCAGCAGCTTGATTTCCTCACAATCTGTTGGTTTATAGCGGTCCTTCTTGATGTAGTTGTGGATCCGCCAGTGCTTGATGGCCATGATGCCAGTATCGAACGGGATTAGGTACTGCTTTGCAATAAGCAGTTTCACATCATCCGGTGATGCCCCCACGGTTCGCATGATGGTCTTGGCATTCTTCAAGAATCCGTCATCGTCTGCCCTCAGCAGCATGTGGAAATACAAGCATTGCGTACTGGCCGGCATATCAAGAAACATATCCGTATCAATGACCGACTTGCTCATCATTCTTTTATCCGCCACGGTATCCCCTCCTTTCTCACAGGGCTGAGAATGTGCCGGCAGTGCATAAACACTGCCGGCCAGTTTCCCAGTAACTCGTTAATCCAGAAAGGATTATTTGGCATCGGGTTCAAACAAATTCCCCTGGGCACGTCTGCCTTTGATGTACTTTTCCGTTTCATCCAGCAGATGCTGCACGGCTTCCCATGTCTGTGTGGCCATGAACTTCGGATGCTCTGCACCGGTAGGGTTCTTCATGGTAGACGGTGGTTCTTTAAGCGCTGGCGTCACGACAGAAACGGATTCACCGGAAATCGGCAGGTAGAGCTTGAAGCCAAACTTTACCGACAGTTCTCCAGAAGAGCTGTAAGCCAGCACAACTTCATTGGGGCTGATGCGGTGTTCCATGACTTCTCCAGTGAATGACATGATGGCTGCAATGTGGCTGCCCAGATACTGGAAAGCATCATAGAATTCCGGCGCTGCTTTTCTTCTGATGTGAGCTGCAAGTTATCCCAGTAGCTGTCACGATATTTTTCATAGTTAATCCGGATGCCGCCCTTCACGAGCTTCACTTTGGAAATAATGATTTGCTTTGTTGTTTCTCCCATAGCTGCCTCCCTTTATTTCGCTGCTTCCTGGTCAGGAATGATTTCGCCGGTCTCCGGATCCACATTCTGAGGGATGGGTTCCGCATCAATGGTCATCGTTTCATCCGGCTCATCTTCCATGCTTGCGGAGATATTGCTCTTGACCGTTTCATCAGTCGCGACTGCTTTGACGAAATCGGTGGCAATCGGAGCATATTTAAGGGCACGCTTCAGGACCGTCTTCTTTGCCATGGCGTCAAAGTCAGTCTGCCACGGGCCATTGCGGAAGCTCTTGGATTTCTTCTGGGCGAATTCCAGCACATCGTCCTTGCTCATGACTTCGAACCCATAGCCGCCGGTCTTGGTATGCCAGACGGCATAGTACATGGTGACCGGGCCGCGGTTGCTCATGGCCGGGATGTGTTTCAGTTTAGGTTCCAGGCCCAGCTCGTATTCGAATTCATCGTTTTCATGGACTTCATGCGCCTGGATGTCCTTGATTTCACCCGAACGGTACGCCAGATCAAGAAGGCCTTTATATCCCAGTTGGAACTGGCATACATTGCCATACGGGATCAGATACGCCTGGCCAACTGGGGTATTGGGTTCCAGCCCAAGCTGAGCGGCCTGCATCATCGCTCCAAGAAATGACTGAGGCGTACACTGCTGCAATTTAGGCGTACTGGAAAGGGCAGTGAAGACCATCCGGGTAAAGCGTTCCGGAGTGATGACAGACGGCAGCGCCTTCTTGATTTCCGGTTCCATGGCCTTGATGAGCCCTTTCAGTGAAGTGTCCTTCTGCTGCATTGAGACTGTAGAATTCCTTGTGTAAATAAGATTTCCATTAAATCAGTGTGGTTA
>ERZ1034807.61-NODE-61-length-20506-cov-17.251821_pt1 | contig 20506 bp, 28 predicted proteins | sample MGYA00520648_ERZ1034807 | MGnify/ENA primary metagenome ERZ1034807 (study PRJEB33766, sample SAMN09781684) | gut metagenome | biome: gut microbiome | host: Homo sapiens | place: Madagascar | study: EMG produced TPA metagenomics assembly of the PRJNA485056 data set...
TTGTATGTTCACGGCATCAAGATTAAGGAAGTTTAACAAAAGTGATGTGCTGCAAACGAAGCCGAAACTGTACTGTCGGTGTGGAAAACGACTTAGTTTAAAAATGGCAGAGTAACTTATGTGTAAGAGCGAAAGCCCAGCAGTAAAGAGCCGAGTTTGCAGACATCAGGCAATATAAAGGAGAAAAGAAAAAATGAATACATATCAGCCAAAATTATGGCACGACAATTTTCAAAATTATAAACGCTATGGAATACCGAAAGCACAGCTTGTCATTGCTGACATTCCATATAATATTGGAGCAAACGCATACGGTAGTAATCCTATGTGGTATAAAGGCGGAGATAACAAAAATGGTGAAAGCAAATATGCCAAAGCTACATTTTTTAATTCTGACGGCTATTTTAAAATTGCTGAATATATGCACTTTTGCAGTAGATTGTTAAAGCCTGAACCAAAGGAAAAAGGCAAAGCCCCTGCAATGATTGTTTTTTGTGCTTTCGACCAAATACCAACGGTTGTTGAGTATGGCAAGAAATACGGATTTAATAATTATTACCCGATTTTTCTTTGTAAAAACTATTCGGCACAAGTTTTGAAAGCAAATATGCGAATAGTCGGAGCAACAGAATTTGCGGTTGTTCTATATCGTGATAAATTACCAAAATTTAACAACGGCAGACGATATGATGAGAACGGAAAAGTCATTCGAGGTACAGGCAAGATGATATTTGACCATTTTGAATGGGAAAGAGACGGTAAGGAAATACCAAAAATTCATCCAACGCAAAAGCCTGTTAAATTGTTAAAAAAGTTAATTGAAGTATTCACAGACAAGGGCGATGTTGTAATTGACCCTTGTGCAGGAAGCGGCTCTACACTTCAAGCGTGTTGGGAATTGGACAGAAAAGGTTACGGCTTTGAAGTTGACCGACAAATATATAACAAAGCTATTGAAGAAATGCCGTGTTTTAACGAACGACAATTAACATTATAAAAGTGAGGAAAATCAAATGAAAAATGAATTTAAACAAGCACTTGAAGATATGAAAAAACTTATTTTAGATTTCAAAGAAAAATATCATATTGAACAAGACGATTTCGTGAAATTTGCGTTGCAGATGAATAAATTTGCTCGGCTTGCACTAACAGGAACATTTGAGGGGGAACGAAAAATGAAAACACATAAAATCAAACTTTTTTTGAATTTCTGCGATGATGTTTTATCAGGAGATAAAACCTTTGAAATCCGAGAAAATGACCGAGACTATCAAAAAGGCGATAGGGTTGTTTTTCAGCCTTATGAACTAAGCGACCCATTTGTAAAGCACCCTATAAGCGACAAAGTTTATGAAATAACCTATGTTCTTAGTGGTTGGGGTCTTAAAAACGGATATGTGGTATTTGGAATCAGGGAGGTAAAAAATGACTTGTAAAGATTGTTATCATTATGATGTATGCCATATAAGAATAAACAGCATTGATTTTCTGCCTGTTATAAAAGGCAAAATAAGTAGGTCATCTATTATGTATAAGAATTGTGATGATGTTGAAAAACATTGTTCACATTTCAAAGACAAATCACGCATTATTGAATTGCCTTATCCTTTAAGAACAAAGGTGTTTGTTATAAGGTCACAAACAAGTGACAAAAACAATTTATACATTTTTGAAGATTATATAACAGGATATATTTATGGAAAATATGGCTTGCTTATGACTTTCGATTATCATTTGTCAGAAGATAATTTTGAAAGAGTTTTTACCGACAAATCAGAAGCGGAAGCAAAATTAAAGGAGATGGAAGAATGAGCAAATATGAAATTAAAGCTGACGGTTGCGATTACGGCATTTATGAAAATGGCAATTTAAGACTTTTTGTTAATTCACAAGCAAACGCTTTGTTAATCAAATATGTTCTTGAACAGGATTCGCAACATAAAGTTGTTATTGCAGATTTGTTAGAGAAAATGAGCAAGAAAAAGCGTAAGTTTAGGGCTATGACTAATGCGGAGTTTTGCATAAAATATGCGGGTGAAAAAAACTTCGATTGCAGTGAATGTTCTTTGTTTCATTATATAGGCGATTGTGAACTTGTTGAAGATTGGAGCTTAATTTCAAAAAAGCCTTACAAAACCAAAGACGGCAAATATATCTTTATTGAGGTGACAGAATAATGGCAGGACTAATAGCAAAGCAACCTAACGGCTTATATTGCAGAATTTCAACAGTAGTTGACGCACCTACACATTGGAATATGACAGAACAAGATTATATTGATATGTGTGTAAAAAAAGCCGAAGAAGATGCAAAATATGTACTTGCAAATTATTGTTACGATTTTGATGTTGCATTAAATCGTGTTCGTTACGGCAAAGATACAGAAATGACAACAGAGGAATACGAGAAATTTATCAAAGATTGCAATACAGAGGTAAAAGAATGAAAGAAGATGAAAAACTATTTTTCGTTTTGTGTTTTCAGTTAAGAATGCAATATGGAATTGATGTTAGAAATGTCATCAATATTTTGCAACCTTTTATAAATAAAAAAAGGCTTTGGTATCTATTAGAAAAATGGTTCAAACAAGGCTTTTACGATTATAGCGTCAGGTTAGATTTAGGTTGGTTTGAAATTGAAAAAATTCCAAACAGATATAGCGACTTATTATTTATTTATTGCCCTTATAGGTATAATAACCCGTTATGCAAATGCAAAAGAAACGACAAATTAGTTGGTGATTATTGGACTTGTATTAGGTGTAAAGAAAAATGGCTTGAAAGTGAGGTAGAAGATGAAACGCAAAATAATTGAGTGCGATATATGTTATAAAGACATTACAAGAGCACGGAAAAAATATAAATTCAAATGCAACGAGGAATTGTCCTCTTTTGGCAAAACTATACGAGAACGAACTAAACTTTATATGTGCGAGGAATGCTTTAATAAATTTCAACAGTTCGTAAAAGAAGAAAGAAACTCGCCTATTACAACAAAAGAGCAAGTCGATGCAGTAATAAATAGAATATTTAAACTTTTGAGGTGATGCAATTATGAGTTCGGCAAAAGGAAAAAAGCTTATGATTAATGAAAAAGATTTTGCAGAAATTGTTCAAGCGAAATCTTATTTGAAAGAAATTGAAAAAGCCGATAAAATTATAAAAAATAAAGTAACGGAACTCAAACAGTTACGAGAGCTGTCTACAAGTATTACGGTCAATTCTAATTCTGATGTCGTGCAGACCTCTTGTGATGCTGATAAAATCGGGTCGATTGTTGGACAAATAATTGACAAGGAAAACGATTTAAAATTAATCCTTGATGAATACATAAGCAAGCGACAAGAGAGAATTGCTGTTATTGAAGAATTGAGAGACACTGTTGAATACGACATTATTCATAAACGCTATGTTCAAATGAAATCGTTAGACGAAATAGCGATAGAACTCGGATACTCGTATGTGTGGATTTGCAAAAAACATAATTCTGCTTTGTTGAATATTCAAAAAATAAGAAAGAAAAAATAAAAAATACCCTGCTCCACTATTCGGTGAAGTAGGGTATTAATCTGTTGTTCGTGGTAGGGTGAACGCTTGTTCGTGCTCTCTGTTCGAAAATCTTACTAATTAGACAATTTTTTTCGCTTATAGTAAAATAGTATAGTAAAGTTTATATTAATTTATTAACTTCTATGTTATAATATAAAATAGAAATGGTGAGAAAGATAGCTGAGAAATGACCTCAACTATTTTAATCTTCTATTTATTACAGTAGGTTAAGTTTCATTTTTTCATTATTTTCTCCTAAATTCTCATAATTAAGACGCAGTTTAAAGGTATGATGCACCACCAATGGCAACCCTAAATTATGGGAATAAGAAAAGGCTACCTGAAAAGGCAGCCTTTTTGTATTTAATTATTTTGTAAGCTTGGCTATAACTTCGGAATTTTTTCTATTGGTACAATTTAATTCTTTGTCCCAATATTCCTGTTCTTTGATGAGTTCCCATCCGTCGGCAGTCCAAACGAGGTTGTAATGAAAGTCATTTGACAAGTCCGGCATATCAATATCTTTAAGCTGAGAAATCACATTATCATACTGCTGAGGTTTCCCTAAAGCTTCGGCATTTCTTTTTAATGTTGCGATGAACCCGCTTTTTGTTGAGTCTTTATTCATAATTTTTATTTCCTTTCATTTTTCGAATAGGTTAAAATTTTCTCAACAAGTAGTTTTTCACACCATTCAGGGCATTTTCGCTTGCCCTGTTCCCAACTTTCGTAAGTGCGATTAGGTATTCCAAGCCATTCGGACACTTCTTTTTGAGTTAATCCTACTTGTTGTCTTGCTTCTTTGATAGTCATAGCTGAGACCCCATTTGTATTTTTTCTTGCCTTTTAATTAATTTGATGTTATCATATAATCACAACGGAGACGGCAAGTATCACCGTTGTGTTATGTGCGATAGAAACTTTACTTAGTCATTGAGTAAGGTTTCTATTTTTTCTTTTGCTTCGTCAACAGTATCACAATCCTCTAAGATTGTTAATACCATTTTAAGCAGAGACTTAAATTGAAAGTCTGTCATAGTTTCTTCGTTCATAGTTTTCCCTTTCCGGCACTTGCCACCATACTCGTCAAGTTTCCCTTGACTGTAATTACATTATATCATACAATGTATGACAAGTCAATATTTTTTTATAAAAAATCAATAAAAATTCAAAAAACTAAAGGTGCATTCAATATTTTTGCTACCTTTAGTTTTTTTCTTGTAATAAAGAGGTCAAACAATGGTTAATTTTACAATTAATATATCAATAGGTCGTGTAAAATGGCAAATGAGAATAACTTAAAGCCTTTAGGTGATAATAGCCCTTTAGCAAAGAGCGAGCAAAGAGAAATTCAATCCAAGGGCGGTAAGGCGAGGGCAAAACAGAGAAGAGAAAACAAGCGAAGATATGAGAATTGGAAAGCTCTTGGTGATATGTTTTTGCCTATGGCTTTAAAAAAAGGAAAACTGACTGACATTAATTCAATATCAGATTTAAAAAATCCTGATGCAAATATCACAGCAGAAGAAAGGATTTTTTTCTCTTTATTAGCAAATGCTATGAACGGCGATGTCAATTCAATTAAGACATTATTTGAATTAACACAATGGAATAAGACAAGCGAGAGCGGTAATGCTGACGGTAATAATGAAGTCAATGCATTCATTGAGGCATTAAACGGAAAGGCTGACATATGGGATGAGGATGAGGAAGAATAAAACAATAGCATTCCCTTGGCAACCGTTCTCTGATAAGCAGTTGAAAGTTCTGACTTGGTGGACGGATAACTCACCTGTGAATGAATATGACGGCATTATATGTGACGGAGCAGTAAGAAGCGGTAAGAGTGTCGTTATGTCAATTGCATTTGTCAATTGGGCAATGGAACGCTTCAACGAGCGAGATTTTGCCTTTTGCGGTAAAACTATAAGCTCATTAAGGCGAAATGTCATTAATACCCTTAAACAGCAGTTGACAAGCCTTGATTATGAGTTTGAGGAACATAGAACCGAGAACCTTATTATCATAAGCAACTCAAAGCATATGAATTACTTTTATACTTTCGGCGGTAAGGATGAAAGCTCACAGGACTTAATTCAAGGTATGACCCTTGCCGGAGTTCTTTTTGATGAAGTTGCCTTGATGCCTCAAAGTTTTGTATCGCAAGCCGAGGCAAGATGTTCGGTTGAGGGTGCAAAGTTTTGGTATAACTGCAACCCTAAAGCCCCAACACATTGGTATTACAAGGATTATATCGAGGACGAAAAGTATAAGACTGATAAGCAGTTGTTATATCTGCATTTCACAATGGATGACAACTTGACATTAAGTGAGAAAGTCAAAGACCGTTACAAGAGAATGTTCAGCGGAGTGTTCTATCAACGCAATATATTGGGCTTGTGGGTAACGGCAGAGGGTCAAGTATATATTAACTTTGGCAAGGACAATATCATTGATGTTGACGATTGGTACAGCAGGAATGCTGTCGGGCAGTATATCAATCCGTTAAGGCAGAGGGTCAAGTTCGCATCAATAGGCGTTGACTTTGGTGGTAATTTGTCAAGTACAACATTTAATTGCACCTTATTCACGCAAGGACTAAATGAGGCTATTGTTGTTAAGGAAAGAAGAATTAAAGAGGAAATCACACCTGATGACTTGAACAAGGCTTTTGTTGAGTTCGTGAGAGATGTCAAGGCAGAGTTCCCGATGTGCAATGTGGCATATGTTGATAGTGCCGAGCAAGTCTTGAAGCGTGGATTGATAAACGCATTAATAAAAGAAAAAATACCTTTGGCGGTTAAGGATGCACGCAAAGGGGAGATTATAGACCGCATAAGGTGGGCAATTACGATGTTTGAACAACATCGTTTTTTTATTGTGTCGAATTGTAAAGAAACAATAGATGCTTATTACAATGCCGTATGGGATGAGAAACACGAAGATGTAAGGCTTGATGACGGTAGCACTAACATAGACAGCCTTGACAGTACAGAGTATAGTTATGAGCATTTTATGAAACCGATGTTGAGCATAATCGAAAGAGGTTAAAATGGATAGTAGAATAGTTGATTTTTTAAGAAGTAAAAAAGTGAAAGTCATTACCGATGATACACCAAATCAAATAGAGGTGTGGAAGCAGTGGTATAGGGGCGAGGTTGACGGTTTTCACAAGTATTATTTATACAACGGTAGCAATAAAGTTCCTGCGAGGAGATTAAGCCTTAATATGGGCGAAACAGTCGCACAGAATTGGGCGGACTTGGTGCTCAATGAAAAGGTTAAATTCAATTGTGACGATGAATACACCTTGCAAGTGTTGAATAATCTATTGTCACAAACAAACTTTTATGTTAAGGGTAATAATTTAATTGAGAGTGCCTTTGCTTTAGGCGGTGGTTTCTTCATTCAATATTGGGACGGTGAACGAGTATCGCAGAAGTATGTAACGCAGGACTTCGCATACCCGATTACATATAACAGTGAGGGCATTACAGAATGTGCGTTCGGAAGCGAGCGAACTGTTGCTAATAAAAAGCTGATATATGTTGAGGTTCACACTCGTAATGAGCAAGGCTATTATACTATTGACAATTATCTACTCGAAGAAAACAAAAAGTCTATAAAGGAAGTTCCACAGAGTTTTTACGACCAAAATAACATTAGTCAAAAGGTGGAAACAAACCGAACAACTCCGAGTTTTCAATTTATTCGACCGAATAAGTGTAATAAACACAACCTTGATAGTCCTTTTGGCGTATCGGTATATGCAGGGGCGACTGACTGTTTAAAAGCCTGTGATATGACCTTTGACGGCTATTATAAGGAAATATATTTAGGCAGAAAAAGGATTTTTGTAAAAGACGGTGTTACAAAGTTCAATATCAACCCGAAAACAGGCGAACAATCACAAGTCTTTGATGCAGAAGATGAAGTTTTTTACAAAGTTCCCGATGATGACGAGGGCAATCCTATTACCGAAAGCAATATGTCGCTTCGGATTAATGAATTTGATACTGCAATGCAAAGTCAGCTTAATATCCTATCGCAAAAGTGCGGTTTCGGCAACAATCATTTTAAATGGGATAACGGCAATATTTCAACCGCAACGCAGATTATAAGTGAGAACAGCGATATGTTCCGCACATTGAAAAAGCACGAAATCCTTATCAGACAAGCGGTTGTTGATATGGCAAAAAGTTTATTGTGGTATGAGGCAACATTCAACGAAGATAATCAAATTAACCTTGATGCAACCATTACTGTTGACTTTGACGATAGTATTATCGAGGACACAGCAGAAGTTAAGAGACAAGCATTAACCGATTACAACGCAGGACTTATATCAAAAGCTGAATATTTCAGAATGATTTATAAATATGACGATGAGCAAGCAAAGAAATTTGTTGAAAAAATGGCGGAAGAACGCAACGAGGAAATGCAACTTGAAGTTGTAGAGGAAGAGCCTGAAATGGAGTAATGTATGATTGATGATTTGGCGGTTGATGAGTTCATTCAACCGATTATTAATCTATATCAAAAAATTGAATATGAATTGTTACTTGAAGTCGCCAAGCGATTTAACGGATATGATGAAGTTACAGGAATATTAGAGTGGCAGTTGAAGAAGCTCCAAGAATTAGGAGCGTTAAATCAACAAGCACTTAATGTTTTTGACAAGTATTCCGAAAAAAGCGAAAAAGAAATAAAGCGGATGTTAGAGCAAGCAGGATTGATGAACCTTGACATCGAGGCTATGCAAGAAGCGTTTGAGCAAGGTGTATTAACAATTGACCCGACCGAGATAATGCAGTCACAGTCAATTAGAAACACCATAGAGCAGAGTTATAAGTCAATTAATCAAACATTCCGTATGATTAAAACAAAGGCTTTAGAGAGCACGAGACAAGCCTATATCAATACATTAAATCAAGCCTATTTGGAAACCGCAAGCGGTATATATGACGGTCAAACAGCTATTAAACGAGCAGTTCAAACATTGGCTTCAAATGGTATTCAAGGTGCGACTTATAAGCGAGGAAATAAGTATGTAAGATATTCAATAGAGGGTACAGTTCGGCGGGATGTTATAACCGCTGTTCATCAACTTTCTAACAATGTCACAATACAGGCTTGTGATGAGATGAATGTTGAATATGTTGAAGTATCACAACATATAGGTGCAAGAGTTCACCCAACCGACCCTATCGCTAATCATTACGGTTGGCAAGGCAAAGTTTACAAAATTAAAGGTAGTGAGCCTGACTACCCGAACCTTGAAGCAAGCACAGGCTATCCTGATGACATATTAGGTTTAGGCGGTGTGAATTGCCGACACAGAATGTTCCCATTTTGGAAAGGCATCAGTACTCCTAACCCTATTAAGTATGATGAGGAAGAAAATAAGCGTATATACGAAGCAAGGCAACATCAACGCAAGTTAGAGCGTGATATGCGGTTGCTTAAAAAGAAAAAGGCTTGTGCCGATGCAATAGGTGACACAGAAACAAGCGATATGCTTGAATTGAAGATACAAGCAAAGAGTAACGAATTAAATAATTGGTGCAAAGCTAATAACTTAAAGCGTGATTATTCAAGAGAACTTGTATCAGAGCAGATAGTAAAGAATAATCAAAAAGGCTTTACACCGTCAGCCGAAAATGTTAATATTGATAATAACAGCAAGCCTTTAAAACTAAATGTACAACTCTTTGCTAAAAAATCAAGCGAATACAAAACCGTTAAATTGCCAAAGAATGAATACGGTAAGGTTATGCACGAAATAAGTACAAATTTAACAAAAGAACAAAGTAGCCACAAAATGTTTTCAAAAAGTATTGGTGATTACATTTATCTTATTGAAAATAATGGCTTCGGAAATTACAGGATAATAGGAAAAGAACCTATAGATTGATATGAATTATAAAAGTGTTTTAAATGAAAAAGTAAAGGAAATATCGGCTGACAAAGATTTCTTGTTTACTGTTTCAAAATTGGTAAAAACTGACGAAGAAGCGAAGTCAATACTTGATTATATAGAACAAAACAATGAAGATTTGTTTGAAAATGTTCTATCTTTAGTATTTGAAATATGTGAAAACAGAAAGAAATATAAATCATAAAAATATTAGTTTCAATATACAGAAGCATAGCGAAAGCTGTGCTTTTTTTATTATCCAAAAAGGAGCAAAGAAAAATTTAGCACAGTAGATTAAATCTATTGTGCTTTTTTTATGCCCTGCGAATATGGCGTTTAAACTGTTCGGATTGTCCTGCAAGTATGACGATTAAAAGGCTTGATTATGAGATGAGCAACCTCACATAAAAGGCTTAAATCTTGTGGCGACACCACGATTAAAAACAAAGGAGATTTTATTATGGCAAACATTGATGTATTAAAAGGCAAAATCAGCGATGAACTTTTCAACCAAGTGAAAGAGGCTACCAAGGACAGCAAGATTAAACTTGCAGACCTTACAAGCGGTCTTTTCGTTGATAAAGACAAGTATGATGCCTTGGAAACACAACTGACATCAACGCAAGGCTTGTTGACCTCGAAAACTGCGGAATATGACAAACTCGCCGAGAGTGCAGGCAACAACGATGAACTGAAACAGCAGATTGAGACATTGAAAACCGACAATCAAAAGGCAGTTGACGACTTGAAGAAGCAGTACGAGGCACAACTCAAAAAAAATACTGTTGCAACACAGATTATCAAGAATTACAGACCCAAAGATGTTGACGATGTAATGAGGCTTGTTGACCTTGACAAAGTCGAAATCAAAGACGACAAAATCACAGGCTTAAACGAGCAAGTCGACAGTATCAAGGAACAAAGAGGCTATTATTTTGAAAATCAAACAAAACCGCAGGCAACAGGACTAAATCACAACAATAACAGCGGTAATGATGACCCATTTCTAAAGGGGTTCAATTCATAAAAAAAGGAGTTAGAAAATGGCAGTTAATTATGCAACCAAATATTCATCTAATGTTGATGAAAAATTCACAAAAGAAAGTATTATCGCAGGTGCTATCAATCAGGATTACGATTGGGAAGGCACAACAGCAATCAAGGTATATTCAGTCGGCACATCTGCTCTTAATGACTATACCCTCACAGGCACAAACAGATACGGCACTCCTGCTGAACTTGATAACGAAGTTCAGACAATGGTGCTTTCGCAGGATAAGTCATTCACATTCACTATCGACAAGAAGTCACAAGACGACACTGTCGGTGTAATGGAAGCGGGCAAGGCACTTGCAAGAGAAATCAGAGAAGTAGTAGTTCCGACTATTGACAAGTATGTACTTCAGAGAATGGTCAACGCTGTTGGCTCAAAGGCAACAGGCACAATCAAAGACTTCTACGGCACATTCCTTGATGCTACAAATGCACTTGACGATGCTGATGTTCCGACTGACGGCAGAATTTGTTATGTATCTTCGGCATTCCGTAAGGGCATTATATTGGACAGCAATTTCATCAAGAGCGGTGACCTTTCACAAAATATGGTTATCACAGGTCAAGTCGGCGAAGTTGACGGAGTGGCAATTGTTAAGGGCGGTAACAGACTTCCTGCTGGTGTTGACTTTGTAATGACACACCCAATTGCAACAACTTACGCAATGAAACTTGAAGAATACAAGGTACACGATGATGCACCGGGTATCAGCGGTTCTCTTGTTGAGGGTCGTATTCGTTACGATGCCTTTGTACGCAAGAATAAAAAGGATGCTATCTATGTTCATTCAGCAACAGCAATCACTGCTGACGACTCAGCAAAATGGGATAGTGAAATTACAAAAGAAACAAAAGGCTAAATAAGAGGTAAAAAATGGTAGATTATAACTTTTACATCAATGAATACAAAGGCAGTGCAATCCCAAATGCCACTGCCTTTGACAGCTTAATAATTGAAGCTACTGCATTCGTTGATACGCTTGTTTTTGATAAGTCACCCTTGCAGTATGAGAACATTCTCAAAAAATATAATATGGCAATTTGCTCCGTTGCAGAGGTTATGAATAACCAAGCATCAACAAATGGAATTGCAAGCGAGAGTGTCGGCAATCACTCCGTCAGATATAGAGGTGACATCGAAGTGGTAAAAAACAAAACCAAAAAAGCCAAAATGTTTTTGAAAGGCACAGGCTTAATGAGTGGGGTAATGCGATGATGTTTATGCACAATATTACAATCTACCATTTGGATATTGTAAACGGTCAAGATGTATACACGAAAACATACTTAAAGGGTGTATATTGGCAAGGTTCAACGAGTGCCTCGTTTGTCTCAAAAGGCAATGAAAAAACGAATGCAACAACTATCATTACTTCACCACAAAACGCTCAAAAATACGGCACAGAGTGGACGGTAGCGGTAGGAGATAAGGTTATTAAAGGCAACGGCAAGAATATTACTTCAATTAAAGAATTAAAATCATATGTCACAGTTCAATCAGTCACGAACAATAGCTGTGGCAGTGCCGTTGATAATGTGGTGATTAGTTGTGTTTGATATAACAATTGAGACTGACGGCTTGCAAGAAGTGATGAACAAAGCAGTTAACACTGACAACGCACAACGCTTTTTTGCAAATGAATTGATGCGATTGTCGGCAGATTATGTGCCGTTCGATACAGGATTGTTGTCTGCTTCTGCAAGAGTATCGGCAAGCGGTGACGCTATTATATACGAAACACCTTATGCTCGGTATCTGTGGTATGGCAAATTAATGGTTGACCCAATTACAGGCAAGGGAGCTTTTTTCAACGAGAAACACGGTTTTTGGAGTCGACGAGATGTCAAAAAGAAGTTAACAGACAGAGATTTATCGTATCAAGGAGCACCGTTGCGAGGCTCATATTGGGTTCAAAGGTGTTTTAACGATAACAAGGAGCAGTTATTAAGTTCAACGGCAAAATTCATAAGCACGGAGGCTGAACGATGACAAAGACAATAATCGAGGGTGTGCGTGATTACATCTTGACTTGTCCGTATTTAGATACGCTTAAAAGATTAAATATTAATTTTCTTGATGACGGTTATTCAATCGAGGAAGTGCCGATTGACCCTGTTGTTAAATCATATATTGACGGTTCAAGTGAACGACAGTTTGTATTCACATTCGCAACAAGATTTGAATATAACGAAGAAGTCAAAAACAATATTGATAACAGCGGTTTTTTCGAAAAGTTCGAACAATGGCTTGAAGAAAATCAAAACAACGGCAATCTTCCCGAACTACCCGAGAAAATGACAGCAAGCTCTATTGAAATCAATTCTAACGGTTACTTATATGGGATTGACAACAATATGGCTTATGCAAGATACCAAATTCAATTAAGATTACTTTATGATAAGGAGTGAATTAAATGGCTGATGCAAAAATTAAAACAAGTCAGCTTGCACTTGTGCTCGAAACAGTAAAAGACGGCACAAAGACTTGGAACAGAGTGAGAAAGCAAACTTCATTGTCTATTGCTTATGATGCACAGACAACGGAAGAGGCTTATATTGACCAAGAAGCAAGCACGACTGAAATTGACAGTTATAATGTGTCAACAGAGGGTGAACTTGTAGCACATCAAGGCGACCCTATTTTTGATTATATTGACGGATTGAGAAGAGCGAAAGCAACAGGCACAGATGCTCAAACAAGAGTTGCGTTTGTTTATCTTTATGATAAGGCAAGTACAGGTACAAATTCATATAATTGTGAATGGTATAATTGTTCTATTCAATATACATCATTCGGCGGTGACGGTGGCGGTGGTTCTGCTATTTTGGCATACACTATCTCGTGTAACGGCGACCCTACCAAGGCAACCTGCACAATCGGAGAAGACGGAGCAATCACAATTAAATAAGCATATATAAAGGGCGATAATTCGCCCTTTATTCTTTTATAAACGGAGGCATATTATGGAAAAATTAAGAATTGAACAAAAAGGATTATATGAAATCGAGGTTAACGACAAGGGCGAAACAATCGTTTTTGATACTCTCGACCTTGATTTGCCTTTCAAATTTAATGATGCGTTCATTCAAGCAAACAAAGCACTTGAAGAATTTAAAACAAAATACGACAAAATTCGCCACAAAAAGAGCAAAGAATACGGAGTTATCACAACGAATGATGAAGAAATCCGCAAACTGAAAGATGAAACATTCAAGAAGTTAAGAAACGCACTTGACTGCTTCCTCGGTGAGGGCGGATGTCAAAAGATATTCGGTGACAGAAACTATCCGTCAATGATTAATGACTTGCTCGAGGCATTGCAACCGCACCTTGACAAACTCGATTTGTCTTATGAGAGCACAGGCAAGAGAATTGAAGAAAAGTACGGCAATGATGACGGTGAAGTGATGAAGTAATGTATCCAGAATATGCCATTATCAACGGGAAAAAAGTTAAAATCAACACAGATTTTAAAGTCGCCCTTAGATGTTTTGAAGTGCTCAACGATGACACCATAGGCGAACACGAAAGAGCACTTGCTATTGTTTATCTGCTTTTTAATGTTATACCGCCATATGACGAACTAAACGAATATACAAGGCAAAGCATTAAATTTTTACAATGCGGAGAAGAACCAAAAGAAAACGCACAAGAAGAATATTCCAAGCGTGATATTGATATGGTTCTTGATATGCAATATATTCGTCCGTCTTTTATGGCGGATTACCATATTGATTTGAATAAAACGGATTTACATTTTTGGCAGTTTTGCGAATTGATAAGCGGATTGACCGAAAATTCATTATTAAATAGGGTAAGAAGCATTAGGACAGCAAATATAAACGAGTATAAGGGTGAGGCTAAAGATAAGATGTTGAAAGCAAAGCAACAAGTGGCTTTGCCAAATGTTATGAGCGATGAAGATAAAGCCGTGTGGGATGAATGGGAATCGCTCTTTGAGGATTAATTTATGGCAGACGGAAGTATCAGAATTGGCATTGAATTTGACAAGTCAAAAGTCAAAAAAGGCACTAACGACCTTGTTAAAGAAACGGAAAATGCCATAAAAGGGTTAGAAAAAATAACCAAAAATATGACTATCAGCTATGACACCGAGGGGGCAAAAAAACAGTTAAAGTCCCTTGATAAAGTTATAGAAAATAGTCAGAAAAAAGCTGAACAAGCGAAAAGTAGCTTTGCAAGTTCGTATAAAAATCAAATTGCCGAAGCGGAACAAAGTGTTGCCGATTATCAAAAAAAAATCAAAGACACTTACGCCGCTTGGAAAGCACAAGGTCAAGCAATAGAACGACTTGAAGCAGACCTTGACGAAATGCAAAAAACAATAGAAAAACAATCATATTCATTAGCAAGTCAAGACCGATATGTTGAAGAAACGGCACAGGCAATTGAAAAAGCAAAGGTTCAACAAGAACAATTAGCTGAAGAAGCTAATAAGTACTATAACAATCTTAGACAAGCTGAAAAACAAACTGCAAATTTAAAGGCATCACCGAAAGCAGCGGATGGCTATAAAGAAATGACATCGCAAGTCGAGACTTATGAAAATGCTATATCTGATGCCAAAGATGAGCAAAAAGACATTTACAAAGGTTTGAATAAAGCGAAAACGCACGCAACGAGGCTCGCAACTGCGATGACAGGTGCCAAAAAATCAACTGAATTGTTAAAAAAGGCAACTAATTCGGTTATCAAAGGCACAGGAAAGCTTGTTAAAACTGTAAGCAAGTCTTTAGTTAACGGCATAAAAAAAGGCGTTTCAAAGTTCAAAGATATGGGCAATTCAGTTGAAAGTGTCCGAAAGAAAGCTTTGAAAATCGGGCTTGCTTTAATCGGTATGCGTGGTGCTTTGGGTATGTTGAGGAAAGCCGTTTCCTCAGCATTGAGTGACAATGAAGAATTGCAAAATCAACTTGACGCTATAAAAGGAATGATGGGTCAAGCGTTAGCCCCTGCAATTCAAGTGTTGTTAAACGGTTTATCACAATTAATTACTTTTGCGGATAAGTTATATCAAGTTTTCGCGAAAACAAGCTTAATCGCCAAATATAACGCAAAGCAAACCGAAAAAACCGCAAAATCAACAAAAAAAGCAAGCAAATCGGCGAAAGAGTATAACCGTCAAATGGCTTCGTTCGATGTCGCTAATACATTGAGTGACAGCGGCAGTTCTGACAAAGCAAGTGATGAAGCGGAAGAAATCGCCAACTTGTTTAAGCCTGCAAAAATGAAAAAATGGATGCAGGACATCGTCAAAGCATTTAAAAAAGGCGATTGGAAAGATGTCGGTGCTACTATTGCGAAATCAATTAATAACGCTTTAGCAAAGATTAATTGGACAGGCGTCCAAAATAAAGTTAAAAAGTTCACTACAGCCTTAGCGGAAGCAATGAATGGCTTTGTTGAGTTTTTGGATTGGAATTTGCTCGGTAACAGTTTCGCCGATGCTCTTAACACAATTACAACTGCAATAACGAATTTTGTTGACACGATTGATTGGAATATGCTCGGTGGTAGAATTAGTGACGGACTTAACTCATTGGTTGACAGGATTGATGCAGAAAAACTCGGTAAAACCTTATCTTCACACTTAAAAATCATCACAAACACTTTATATGGCTTTTTCAATGGTGAGGACGGCAACGGCGGATTTAATTTTGCCAATTTGGGCAACAAAATCGGAGCAACTGTCAACGCTTGGTTTGCAAATGTCAATTGGACGAAAATCGGAAGTAATATATCAAATGCAATTAGCGGTATAGGTGAAACGATAAGCGGATTTGCAGATACACTGTCCGAAAGTCAAATATCAGATAAAATTAATGATTTCTTTGCAGGGTTCGACAGCGAAAAAATCCGAGATAAAGCAACAACAGCGATTAACAATCTTATTACATCCCTAAAAGATACTATTAATGGGATTGATGCTGAGGCAATCGGGGAAGATTTTGCGAATTTAATCGGTGGACTTGCAGATATTGATTGGTCAGGAACAATAACGCTTTTAGTTGATGCTCTTAAAAAAGTCGCCGATATCGTGATTGATACCTTGTGGGATATGATTTTGAACGGTGACACCTATGATTTGGGTAGCCAAATAGCTGACGCTTTATGTGCCATCGATTGGCTCGGCATCCTTGAAAAAGTGCTTGAAGTCATCGGAGCAGTTGCTCTCGGACTTACGGATATTCTATATGGCTTCTGCGACAATATCGCTGAAAGAATAATTGAATGGTCAGAGGGGATAGACCAACAAGTCGATGATTGGTTTTCTTCAATAGGTGACAATATCAAGAATTGGTGGAACAGCAAAGGCAAGACTTGGCTAAAAGAAAATATTGTTGAACCGTTCCAAGACAGATTGAAAAAAGAATTGTCAAAAATCAAAGACTTAGGCGTTGAAATTAAAATGACTGCAAAGGATATGTTCACAGGAACGCTTAACGCACTCATAAGGGGTTTGAATAAGATTATTGATACCCTAAAGAATATTGATGTATTCGGCGTTCAACCTTTTAGTTGGATGAGTAATATTCCCCAACTCGCAAAAGGCGGTATTGTTAACAATCCGGGCAGAGGTGTTACTGCAACAGTCGGTGAGGCAGGTGCGGAAGCAGTATTACCGCTTGAAAATAATACCGATTGGATGGATGCGTTAGCTGAAAGGCTTGCAAGTAAAATCGGAGTTGGCGACACCACGGTTGTACTGAAACTCGACAGCAAGACATTATCCAAGGAAGTTATCAAGGCAACGAACAGACGAGCATATTTGACAGGGGGTAGAGCATAGTGGCGACAGCATTATTTTACATTAAGAACGGCACAGGCTCTGCCGTAACTTATCGAGGCAAATCGTACGGCAACGGTAGTTTCGTACCGATTACAGGCATTATAAAAGGCGGTTACAAGTGTCAAAGAGCAAAACTGTGGGCAAAAGACACAGGCAGAACGCTTGACGGTAAATTCAAGGGTACGCTTGTCGGTATCTATCCTAAAGTCACTTTAACAATTGGAAAAATTATTCTAAATGACGATGATGTTTCTGCTATTAATGCGTTGTGTGAACAGCCGACGGTTGATTGTAAATATTATGACAGTCGTAGAAAAGTTCTAAGCAAGGCAAAGAAATTCTATTTTGACGACATCAACGAAACATACAGAACCGTTTATTTGGGTGGAAGCAACCCACAATCCATTAAGTTTGAAACGATAGATATAACCGCCGTTTCGATTGATAAGATTAAATCAAGCGATTTCTAAAGGAGTTGAAAAGTAATGTATCAAGCAAGTCCTGGGAAGTATACGCAGTCAAAACTTGACCCTACAACAGACACAGGCATTCAAACAATGAAGATGTATAACAAACTGTTTGACCTTGCTTTTGCAGAACCTGGCAGACAGTTGGATGCTGAAATTAAATATACCAACAATGGCGGTGGTTCGGGTACTTTCAGCGGAGAAAAGTTGTTAAATTTTTCTTTGCAATGGGACGGTGGTCTATCAGGCTGTGTTATGAAAGCATTAACATTTCAAGTTGATGGACTAAGGAGTGAAAACATAAAACAAATCACAAATGTATTGTTCGGTGTGTATGTTGAACCGTCCAAGTATGAAGAAGAAATGACGGCGGCGGGCTATGATGTTTCAGGTCTGTCACCGTCATATTATTATGTTGATTACGGTTACTTTTGGGTTGACAGAAGCGACAGTAACACAGGCTATTCGTATAAGGAAGATAGATATTCATTTCAATGCTACGATGCAATAAGTCAACTTTCTTTGCCGTCTACATTAAGCAGAACACATAAAATGTGGAAGTATATAAAGAAGCAAAGAAATGAAAAAGACCCTCAAACAGAAGCAGACTTCCTTGTTTACTATTTGCTTACAGGCACTTGGGCGAAAGTATCGCCTCAGTCGAAATTAGCTTTAAAGCCTAATGGAGAATGGAAAGCCGTATATGAGGGCTTGACAGTAAGGGAAGCCTTGGACGATTTCGCTTTAGCTTTAAATTGGTTAATTGTTGCTCAACAAAGCGGTTATCTTGTCATCAATAGTCGTAAAATTGATTGGAGCAGTGATGCAAATAATATTTATTTTAATGACGAGAATTATAATAAAGGTGTATGGCTGAAAGACACAAATAAGTGCTATAACAATGACTTTGGAATTTACAATGCTGACGAAACAAATCTAATAGATTATGACGAAATGAAGCCTGTTTTCTTGAAAAACAAAATCTATGCAACCGCAACGGATATAGGCGATGTAACATATATGACGACTTGGAATAGTAAGCCGTCAAACTGTGACGAAAGCGAAATCCGAATTGAAGCGTTATGTATTCAGGGGAATTGTAAATATGTCGAGAGCAAGTGGAAATCAAACGATGAAAGCATTATTGAAGAAAAAGTAAAAGCAGAAGTTGACAATTGGTCACGCCGTTGGCTTAAAGTCAATGACGGTGATGAGAGTTACAAAGTCGATTTTTGGTATCTGCATTCTTTTGAACCAAACAGTATGCCGAGAGTAGCACCCTGTGACCCTGTTAAGGTTAAACTTGCTTATACAGATGGCTATACTCGTGCAATGTCAAATACCATAAATTATGAGGGTGGTTTCGACCAAACAGTAGCGTTTGATGACCTTTCGCTTCACGGCAAGACACTTGATGTGTTCTATGCACAGAATTATTACTTCGATGACGGACAGCAGCCGAATGAATTTAAAAAATATGATTGGATAAAAAAAGATAGTGTTGGCTATGATAAATATTTTCAATTAGCCGACTCTTTCGGTGTCAATTCAGCTGTAGAAGTTAAAATCAAATTTGACGGTACGGAAGGATGGGCGGAAGTCTGCGGCGGCAGAGATATTTTGAATGATATCGGCAATTCTATTAACTGTAAACCTGATAATTTGGAAATGCTTGTGTATACGGATAGTGGTTCAATTTCAGTTAAAGTTAAAGGCACTTACAATGATGCAGTTCATACCGTTTATTTTTGCAGGGATTTCATCAATGTTGATGGTGTCACTAAATGGACTAATACATCTGTGGATGGCAAAAAAAATTATTATGATGGCAAATTCAAAATAGGAGCAACAAGGAATTTATATAACACTTCGGCACCAATTCCTATATACGGTTTTAAAATGTGGAAAGACCGTACAACAGGCATACTTGATTATGACCTTGTGCCAGGCAAAATAGGAGACTATGTCGTTATGTACAATAAAGTAACAGGCTCGTATTTAATTCCTGCTATGGGTTCATTTGTTGTCGGTAACGATGAAAAAGAGGTGACAAAATGATAAATATTAATTTCAAGGTCACAGAAAATGAAGTGACAAAAATAAATCAAGTTGGGGATAGTACCACAGGTTCAATCGGACAAATTAAATGCACATTTGACCTTGACCCTATCTATTCCGATTTAACTTGCGTTGCGGTATTCAACGACATAAAAATACCAATGATAAGAGGGAAATGTTATGCAGATAATATCCCCGAAGGACGATGCGTTGTTGGGGTGTATGCTTACAGTGAGACCGACGGCACAGTTAATAAAAGAATATCCCCGAAGCCTTGCGTAATAGTTGTTGACAGAGGCTCATATCTTGAAGGACACGACCCCGAACCGCCAACAGCAAGCGAAATAGAACGCTTTTACAACCTTATTAATGAAGCAATATCAAGCGGTCAAATCAAAGGCGAAAAGGGCGATAAAGGCGAAAAGGGCGATAAAGGTGAAAAGGGCGATAAAGGTGAAAAAGGCGACACCGGTGAAAGTGGTCTTATAGAGCTAAAGGCAAACACTCTTGAGCGGTGGATTAAAGATTTAACTAATCATTTGTATTATACAGTCGATGATGTAAGGTTGAGGACACATAATACGCAAAAAATTTATCTTGATTTGCCACAAGGTACTTTTCTATTAGTTGAAAAAGAAACAGACAATTATG